>JAEEGL011426557.1_pt1 | contig 13065 bp, 14 predicted proteins | sample 9134231 | NCBI WGS metagenome assembly JAEEGL01 (sample SAMN16246548, study PRJNA631951) | gut metagenome | biome: gut microbiome; feature: rumen; material: fiber-attached | host: Bos | place: Iran: Karaj | collected 2018-10 | reverse complement strand
TCTCACAGTCAAAATGTCCTGCATTGCAAAGGATGGCGCCATCCTTCATTTCCATAAAGTCTTCTTCATCGATGACTTTATCGCATCCGGTCACTGTTACAAAGAAGTCGCCGTATTTTGCCGCTTCCTTCATGGGCATTACGTCGAAGCCGTCCATAACCGCTTCGATCGCCTTCACGGGGTCGATCTCGGTGACAATGACTTTTGCCCCAAGGCCTTTTGCACGCATAGCCGTTCCCTTGCCGCACCAGCCGTATCCGGCTACGACAACGGTCTTGCCTGCCACGATCAGATTGGTGGTCCGGTTGATGCCGTCCCAGACAGACTGTCCGGTTCCGTAGCGGTTATCAAAAAAGTGCTTGCACTGCGCATTGTTCACGCGCACCATTGGAAAGGCCAGCTTCCCTGCGCGGTTCATATTTTCCAGCCTGATGATGCCTGTGGTGGTCTCTTCGCAACCGCCGATCACCTGCGGGATCAGATCCGTAAACTCCGTATGCATCATATTGACAAGGTCACCGCCGTCATCGATGATGATGTTCGGACCAATCTTTAATACCTGTCTGATATGATGATTGTATTCCTCATCCGTAGCATCATACCAGGCATGCACTTCCAATCCTGCTTTTACCAGCGCTGCTGCCACGTCATCCTGCGTCGACAGGGGATTCGAGCCGGTGATATACATTTCTGCGCCGCCTGCCGCAAGCACCTTGCAAAGATAGGCCGTCTTTGCTTCCAAATGCACGGAAAGTGCGATCTTTTTTCCTGCAAAAGGTTTTTCCTTTGAAAACTCTTCCTCTAAGGTCCTGAGCAGATCGCAGTTTCTTTTCACCCATTCGATCTTGCGCTCTCCGCTCTCCGCCAAATTGATGTCTCTGATCTCGCTTGCCATGATATACCCCTTTCTCTTGAAATTACTGTTGTTTTTCTGCCGGCAGTTTATAGCCGGTACCTGTGAACTGCGCAATATCACGCCCCGTATCGTCAACCACATCCACATTGACAATGGTACTGGTGCGTCCGTTTTTTCTCACCTTTGCCGTTGCGATCAGCCGATTGCCTTTCGGTGCCGACAGATAATTGATATTCACCTGCTGTGCCACGGAATATTTATGGACATGATTCTGTATCACCGCAAATGCAAAATCTGCTAACGTAAATGTCACGCCTCCCATAACACCGCCTAAGGCATTTCTGTGTTTCGGTTCAAGCTCCATGCTGCAAATGCAGCTGTCCTCTGACAGTGCATCGATCTGCATACCGTTATCGGTTGCAAACCTGTCCCCCTTAAAAAAATCTCTTGCTTCTTCGATGGATGTAAAAGTTCCCATATTTCCCCTTAGTTTCCTGATCCTCCGGTGATCCCGCTGATCCCGTTGCTGATGCCTTCTGTGATACCGCCGATCCCGTTGCTGATGCCGCTGCCGACACCGCCGAAAAATCCGGACAGATTGTTATTGAGTTTTGCCAGCGGCTCCACCGCATCACTTAAGTTGCGGATTGCTTCATTGAGCTGGTCGATATCGATATCCTGAATATTCTTCAGTGCCTCCGAAACTGCTTCCGTATTATCTACTACCAGGTCATTTACGTTGCTGATCATGGTATCGATCCCGGTCAGTGATTTCTCGGTCTGGGCGATCAGTTCATCTGCCTCCGTGACGAGTTTCTCGGTATTGGCCACCATGGCCGAAATCTCTGCTGACATGGTCAAAAGCTTCGGTACTACGATCAGCAGCGCAATGATAAAAGCCCCCGCCAGCGTACAGGTTGCCACCGTTGCTACAAGCTGTCTGCTTGCCGTTTTCTTCTGCAGCTCGACCAGTTCCTGCAGCAACTCCTTTTCGCTCCTGCCATCCTCTGAAACGCTCAGCTGTCCGTCAACAGTTCTGGCATCTTCTACTGCAACAACAGACGTTTCTTCTGCCTCATTGTCAGTCGTCATGATCTCTTTATTCTCTTCGCTCATGCTTTATCCTCCGAATTGATTAGCAGTTGTTTGGCTACGTATTTTCATACCGGACTTCACACTACTTGATCAGTAATATATAGTTTACCAAAAAATTGCCCTCGTTACAACAGCGGAAGGTATCCTGCCGCAAAAGCCACAATACAACATACCGCCGCAACCAGCGGCAGGGATCCGGTGGTCCAGGCAAGGATAATACCGACGATCAGTGCGAGTAGTCCGGCCGTCACAGATCCAGTCGCTGTCAGGATCGCCGGGAAGGTCATAACCGCCAGCGTTACGTAAGGCACGTAATACAAAAAGGAGCGGATATAAACGTTTTTGATCGGTTTTTTCAAAAGCGTCACCGGGATCATGCGCAGCAGATAGCTGACAGCGCCGGCCAATATGATGTAAATGTAGATATTGTGTGTCATAGTTGATTCCCTATCTTATTTCGATATTCAATCCTGTTTTTTTCGATATCCCGCCCGGCTCTCATTTCCGGTATCTGATCCGTCTCAATTATCCGATATTTCAGTCTACTCAGATTCCCCCGCATTACTGCCTGCTTCCTCTTTCCTTGGGAACAAAACCGCCGCCACACCGGCGATCACAACGGTCAGCAGTATGATCCTTGTTCCTTCCGACCAGGCGCCGATCACGGGAAGCCGGGATGCAATATAGGAAGCTGCAAAAGAGATCAGCACCAGCACGGCGACAATCTTGTCTTTTTTCGCCGGGGGAATGATGATCGCCAGGAACATGCCGTACAGCGCAACTGACAAGGCACTGACGATTGTTTGCGGCAGCATGTTTCCCATCATGATACCGAAAGCTGTGCCGAAGGCCCAGCCCGGAATGGCGACCGAAAAAGCGCCATAGGAATAAAGCGGCTGCACATCCCCTTCCCTTGCTATGGCAATTCCGAACAGTTCATCGGTAATATCGTAGGATACGCAAAGCCTGTGGAGCATGGGGGTGTCAGGCGAAAAGCGCTGTGATAGCGCTGTGCTCATCAAAAGATACCTGGCATTTGCCACCAGGGTGATGATCACTGCCTCAAGATAAGGCGCATCTGCAGCGATCGTTGTGATCAGCGCATACTCGCCTGCAGATGCATTATTCAAAAGAGACATCAAAAATCCCTGAAAAGCCGAGATACCGGCATTTCTTGCCGCAATACCCAGAGAAAAAGCAACGGCAAAGTATCCGATACAAATGGGCATGCCGTCACGCACGCCCTGTAGAAAAATCTTTTTTTTATTCACTGTTTCCGTTTCAGACATGTATGTTTCCTGTATTTCCTTCCTGCCTTGATCTGATAATCCCATTCACTTGACAGGATATTTCCATATTTCAAATAACTTGTTACGTATCTGCATCCCCGGATGATACGGATAGCAATTCCTTCCGAATCTTCTCCCGCAGTGTCTTTGACTGATAGGGATGAAATTTCCTTGCAAAGCAGCAGCCCTCTTCCCTGGCCTGCATAACCTCATTATAATCATGTTCTCCCAGATACGCCGGCGAGGAACCGTCGCCCTTGGTCCAATCCATGAACCGAAGTTCCTGATCAATGACTTTTTCCTTCCATTCATCGCTGTTTAAAAAGATGGTCTGGAAGAAAAACTCCTCAGGTACCTGGCAGTGCTTTAAGTCTTCCCAGAACGCAGCACCGTCTCCGGAAGAGATAAACCTGACCACATAGGCTGCAGCTTCCCGCGGCATGGAAATGTAAACAAGTCCTTTATAGATCCGGTCTGCCGGAAAAGGACCGATGGAAACCCGTACCGATCCCATGGCTTCCTGGGCTTTTCCTGCCAGATCCTGTACCTTCCAGAGTACCTTGTTCTTCACATTTTTATTTGCCATGATATTCTTATACCGGTACCGAACCGTCACCTGCGGCGGCTGGTCCTGCGGCGGTATATAGGACAGGTAGATATGCTCATCAGTCAAAAAACGCGCATCAAGCTGCCCGGCAGAATAGAGCGGAAAATCCTCTCCCGTGAGCAGATGCAGATAGCTCACATCTTCTTTCATCAGCGCCATCAGCATCAACTGCAATATCGCTTCCACATGGTGAAAGCTGCCCCAGGCGATGGAATAGCTACGGACAGCCCTGCATCCCTCCAGCCGGTTTAAGATCTCCATCTGTGCATCCGTGATGCTCTTGCTTTTTTCATCCACATGGATGAATACGTAAGCGGTTTGTGAAAAAAATTTCGCCAGCTCATAGAGCTGGTCGAAATCCTTGTATGCTGTGATCAGATAAGCCTGTTTTTCCATATTTTGCAATCCTAATTAATCAGTAATACTCTGATGGATCAGTCATTTTCCGGTTCGTCTTTTCATACCGGTATACACTGCCCTACTTCATCTTCTCTTTCAGTACTTCCATGGCCTTGTCGTACTGCGTATCGATATCTTCATCCAGGTACTTGTCTACGTCAAGATCCACTTCCACATCAGGTTCGATCCCGACTTCATGAATATCATTTCCCTTCGGTGTATAGTAGTGGCTGATAGTCAGTTTCAGACCGCTGCCGTCACTTAAATAGAACACCTTCTGTACGATTCCTTTTCCAAAGGTTTTCTTGCCTACCAGAGTACCGATCCCGTAATCCTTCACGGCACCGGCCAGGATCTCTGACGCGGATGCACTGTTTTCATTGATCAGGAGCACCATGGGCACATCGATCTCATGATCCCCGTCACATTTAAATGTCTTGCGATCTCCGTACTTATCCTCGGTATATACGATGATCCCCTTAGGCAAAAGCATCCTGGCAACCTCGATCACAGATCCCATGGTACCACCGGGATTGCTGCGAAGATCAATGATAAGACCTTTCATCTGATCGTCTCTTGCCTGCTGCAGTTTTTCCGCAAACTGATCGCTGGTCACGCTTTCGAACTGGTGAATATAAATGTAGGCGATGTTGTCTTCCTTCATTTCATAAGTCACGGTAGGCGACTCCACCTTGGCCCGTGTCACGGTAACATCAAAATAATCCGTTACACCGTTCCGATAGATCGTCAGAACCACATCTGTTCCGGCATCGCCTTTGATCAGGGAGACCACATCCGACAGTTCCATCCCGCGGACATTCTTATCATCCACTTTGATCAGAATGTCTTCCGCCTTCAGTCCTGCTTTTTCCGCAGGCGTATTTTCTATGATACCGGTCAGTTTCGGATAATTCGTGTCTGCATCGATCCCCACATAGGCGCCGATCCCGTAAAAGACACCGGTGGTCTTTTCCATCAGGGAATTCATATCATCCTGCGTGTAATAATCAGCATATCTGTCGCCAATGGATCCCAGCAGTCCGGCATATAACCCGTCTGCCATATCCTCATTTTTGACTTCATCGATATAATACTTCCGGATCGTTTTCTCGAGGATCGAAAGCTTCTCGCTGACATCCTTCGTCAGTACCGTGCTTTTTGTGTCCTGCAGATCTTCACCAAGTACCACTAACTTCTGCGGACCTTTTATTTTCAGCATCGCCAGTACGACCAGGTTTGAGATCAGCGCTCCGATCAGGATACCGAGGATCAGCATGCCGATCCTTCCCCTTTTCGGAGTCTCTTCTTTCATAACCGGCGCCACACTCTCTGAAACTGAGAGGTCTATCACCTGAATATCCGGCTGCTGCTCCGATTGCTGATCTGAAATTGTGTTTTGCTCCTCAAAATCACTCAACGGATTTGCCTCCAATTACTGGTTTGTTTATAGGTAACTCCACGGGCTGACATAGCTGCCGTTCACGCGGACGGAAAAATGCAGATGTGCCCCGGTGGATCGTCCTGTAGATCCCACCGCTCCGATGGTATCGCCTTTGCTGACCTTCTGATCAGCCGATACATACAGGGCTGACGCATGCATATAGATCGTATAGATGCCGCTGCCATGATCGATCATGATATAATTTCCCATGGTGGAACTGTAAGCGGCTGCCACTACGTATCCGTCTGCCGCTGCCAGGATAGGAGAACCAGAGGGCGCTGCCATATCCACGCCATTGTGGAACTTCTCAACACCGAGGATCGGATGGATCCTCGTGCCGTAATCATCAGAGATCCTGGTATAAGAAGGTGCCGGCCAGCAGAACTGTCCGCCGCCGTATTTCACGATATTGTTGCCGGAAACAGAAGCGCGGCTCTCGGCTGCAAGAACTTCCTGCTGTTTCTTTTTTGCAGCCTCTGCTGCTTTCTCTAACTCGGAGATCGTTTCATCCTGTTCTGCGATCATGGCTTCGTATTCCTCGATCGCAGCCTCTTTATTTGCTATATCCTGATTATACTTGCTCAGCTCAGCCGCTTTTTCATCCATCAGACCGGAAAGCTCTTTCTGCCTTGCCGTCACTTCGTCCTTGGTCTGCTGCAGCACTTCCTGCTGTACGCCTAAAACCTCTTCAAGTTCAGCCATCTCTTCTTTTGTCTTCTCATAACGCACCAGCTGTGTGCGGTCATAAGCAGAAAGCTGCTCGATATACTCCGCCTTGTTCAGCATTTCACTGAAGGAAGATGCTCCGAGCAGGATCTGGATAAAGTCCACCGTGCCCTTTTCATACATAAACTTGATCCGGACCTTCATGCTCTCATATTGCTCATCCGCATCCTGCCTTGCCTGGATCAGCCTCGCACTGGTTTCCTCCAACTCCGCTTCTTTCTGGTCTATAAGCAGCTGAACATCCCGCAGGCTGTCATTGATCGCCTGCATCTGTCCATCCAGTTCCATGACTTTATTACTGATCTCATTCCGGTCTTTGACCAGCTCTTCTTTGATATCCTGGGCCTTCTGCAGACCGGTTTCCATTTTGTTCTTTTCGTTCTTGGCATCCTTAACTGCAGCAGTCCCTTCCTGTACGGCCTGCGTGGCAGCCTGCACGGCTGCAGATACCTGCGGAGCCGCCGGCCTGCTGCTCTGCGTTGTCGGAGTTGAAAGGTTCACCTCCGGCGTTGCCCCGGTATCTCCCGACTGTGGAGCAGAGGTGTTGATCTCCGTCACCGTATCAGCCATTGCGGGCAAAACGCAAAAAGACAGCATCAGCGCTGCCATGCAGACTGCTGCCCCCTTGCGGAGTCCGATTATGTACTTTCCGATCTCTCTTTTGGTCAAATGATTGCCTTTCTATTAAACCCGAATATGTTCTTGAATTAAATACAAGTCTTTCGCTTTGAATGATCATACCCGAATATGCTTACGTACTGTCGAGAAGCTTCCGATAAAGCCGATTCCGACACCGATGGCAAGCGACACCGGGATCAGGATCTGGAAGATCTGCTCAACGGTCAGGAACTTGAGCAGCTGGCTGAGCATCATAAAACGCTCCGACAAATAATCGATCACTCTGTTATAGATAAAATAGATCGCGATCAGCGGCGGCGCACAGCCAAGCACACCGATCAGGATACCCTCGATTACGAAGGGAGCCCTGACGAAAAAGTCCGTTGCGCCGATATATTTCATAATGTTGATCTCTTCCTTGCGGACAGAAATACCGATAGTAACGGTATTGCTGATCAGGAACATGGATACCGCAAGCAGTATTCCGATGATCGCCAGCGATACATAGCTGACCAGCTTATTCATGCCGGACAGGGTATTGGCCGTGATCTCGGAATGATTCACTTCCCTGACACCGTCTACGCCCTCGAGATAATGCACCAGGTCATCCTGCCTGGAAACATCATTCAGATATACCTCATAGTTGGCAGAGTCTGCAATGGGGTTGTCATCACCGAAACCGTCCGCATACTCTCCAAGATAATCCTCCTTGAAACTCTCCCAGGCTTCGTCCGCCGATACGAAATTGATCCTTGACACTTCTGGTCTTGCGGAAATGATATCGCCGATCTCTGAGATCCTCTGATCTGACAGGCCTTCATCAAAGAATACCGTAACGGATACGCCCTCCTGGGCCATTTTTACAATGTATTGAAAGTTAGCAACCACCGAATAAAAGACTCCGAACATTAACAAACAGGAGCTGATGGTCGCTATGGATGCAAGGGAATACCATTTATTCCGGAACAGATTTGCTATCCCCTGGCGAAGTGTATAGAAAAATGTACTAATATGCCTCATCGATGTAAGTTCCTTCCTCTTCGTCGCTGATGATCACGCCCTTGTTCATGGCGATAACACGCTTTTTCATGGCATTAACGATCTCACGGTTATGGGTTACCACAACTACCGTTGTCCCCGTCGCATTGATCTCTTCAAACAGCTTCATGATCTCCCAGGAATTATTCGGATCCAGATTTCCCGTCGGCTCATCTGCAAGCAAAATGGGCGGCTTGTTTACCAGTGCTCTGGCCAGTGCCACACGCTGCTGCTCACCACCGGATAGTTCCCTGGGTTTCGCCTTGTATTTGCCTGCCAGCCCTACTGTTGAAAGCATGGAAGGCACATTCTTTTTGATCTCTCTTCCCGGTGTCTGGATGATGCGCTGTGCAAATGCCACATTATCATAGACGTTCCGGTCTCTCAGGAGTCTGAAATCCTGGAACACAACGCCAAGCGTTCTTCTGTACTTGGGGATCTGGCGGTGTTTCAGTTTGCCCACATCGATCCCGTTCACCGTGATCTGTCCCGAAGAAGGCAACAGCTCACGAAGCAGCAGCTTGATCAGGGTGGATTTTCCCGATCCGCTGTCACCTACGATGAATACGAACTCCCCGGGCTCAATATGCAGGCTGATATCATTCAGCGCCGGCGCACCCGTGGAATAGGTTTTGCTGACATGGTCTAGTGTGATCATAATCTCTCCTTAATTTATCAGTAGTCTATGACTTCGTATTGATGCATCGTGCATCAGAAGAATCTAATTTATCAGTAGTCTATGGCTTCGTATTGATGCATCGGGCATCAGAAGAATCTAATACTCCATGGATTCCATATATTTCATATATCGTACAACCATCATTGCGATCTTAAAGGTAATGGCATCTTCAAAAACGCGAAGATCCAGTCCCGTGGTCTTCTGCAATTTATCAAGGCGGTAAACCAGCGTATTCCTGTGAATAAAGAGCTGTCTGCTGGTCTCCGAAACATTCAGGCTGTTTTCAAAGAACTTATTGATGGTCGTCAATGTCTCTTCATCAAAATCATCCGGTCTCTGGTCTTCAAAGATCTCACGGATGAACATCTTGCAAAGCGGCATGGGAAGCTGATAGATCAGCCTGCCGATCCCCAGAGACGAATAGGCCATGAGCTTTTTCTCTTCAAAAAAGATCTTGCCCACGTCGAGCGCCATCCTGGCTTCCTTATAAGAACGGCTTGCTTCTCTTAACTCGCCGACCACGGTACCGTAAGCCACATGCACCTGGCCCGCGCCGTCCTTTTCGAGACCTGCGATGATCTGTTTGGCCAGCCGGTCCATCTCCCCCTTATGATTCTGCTCTGTCATCTCATGAACGATGATCACGGAGTTTTCATCGACTGCCGTCACAAAATCATGCGTTCCCGCAGAGATATATTCTTTGATCGCCTCAACCGTATTGATCTCCTTGCGCTGCCCGGCTTCTGCTACCATAACGCAGCGGTCTGCCTCCATCTTGATCCGGAGTTTCTTGGAACGGCTGTAGATATCCACCAGCAGCAGGTTATCCAGAAGCAGATTTTTGATAAAGTTATCCTTATCAAAACGCTCTTTATAGGCCACCATCAGATTCTGGATCTGAAAAGCAGCCATCTTACCGATCATGTAGACATCTTCGCCGGAACCAAAAGCGATCAGCACATACTCTACGACAGATTCATCATAGATCTTAAAATACTGATACTTGGATACCTCCTGGCTGTCTGCAGGCGACTTGACAAAGTCGATCACGCCGGCCGCATACCCGCCCGAAGGCAGCGTCGTGCTCACTACCGGATTACCGTCTGTATCGATCACCGCAAAATCCACCCTGGAAATAGACTTCAGTCCGTCCAGTGTTGTCTGCAGAATCTGGTTTGAAATCATGCCCCATTCTCCTTATATTTATCAGTAGTTATTTGACTCCGCATTTTCATATCGGACTTTACACTACCTCTATCTTTCGAAAGACTATTCAGAACGCATTCGAATAGTCAGATATGCACAAAGAAAGGTGCAAATAACTTGCGTTTTGCACACCCCAAACCTCATTCTAATACAATATGAAGAAAAAATCTACTAAAAAAAAGGAATTTTTTGTGAACTATGCTTAGATTTGCTGATCTTTTTCGCCCAAAGCTTTCCGAATCTCTTCCGTATCGATCTCCTGCGTATCGAATTTCAGAAGCGCCTCTTCCTTCGCCCTGACCTCTTCTTCCTGTTTTTCTTCCTGACGACGGTACTGATCCACCGTCCTGCGAAGCGCTCTCTTATCAAAGAAACCGCGGATCTTCTGCCCTAACGTCATGCCATGTTTCTCGATCGCCATGCCTTTTTGCAGCATCAACCAGATCTGGGCATGGAGTTTCATATGATGATCCGTAAAGAATCGCTCACGAAGCGGATAAGAAAGATCGGAGATCAAAACATGGGGTGCTGCCACATTGATATCATTGATCAATGTATCGATATCCTGATCTTCCCCTTCGATCAGGTATGTTCCTACGATCCGAAGGCCTGCCTGATAACTCAGAAGACCGTCCTTTAACCTCGTAAGGCTTTCCTGCGAATCGGAAAGCAGGCAGATCTGCGCTCCGCCCCGGATCATCCTGTGAAGGAAAAGGCGCAGAAAATCATTATTCTCCACTTCCCTGATCCGGCTTCTCGGCTGAGCGGAAGATGCCGTCAGAACCTCCGGCTGCGCCGCAACCGTCAGATCCATTTTCCCCAGAAAATCCTTTGTCTCCGGGTGGCTTTCTGCCTCCAAAAGACCTCCCGCCGTCAGATAGCAGATAGTGGAGATCTTGCCGTCGCTCATATAGTTTTCCACAAGTTTCATGGCTTCACGCGCGGAATAATCCTTCAGCGTGATACCAAGTACCTGAAATTCCTGCATAATACTTTCCTGTAACCCCTATTTCTTCAAAACGATCCGATCCTCTTCAAGGTCGATCTTTTGCTCTTTATAAAGTCTTCCTACGGCACGCTTAAAGGCATTCTTGCTCATGCCGGTCAGCTCCCTGATCTGCTCCGGATCGCTGCGGTCCGATACCGGCAGCACTCCTCCGCTTTCCTGCAAAAGAGAAAGGAGACTTTGTGCGTCATCACCCATCTGCAGATAGGCTTTTTTGCGAAGATCCAGATCCATCTTGCCGTCTTCATGGATCCGGCTGATCCTGGCCGTTACCTGCCCGCCAACCGCCGGCCCCTTTCCGGAAATCTCCCTCCGCGGGATCAGCGCAGAATACTGATCATCCACCGCAACAAAGACACCGAAGTTTTCGCTGCTCTCATATACGGTTCCCGTCACTTCGTCGCCGATCGTATACGGGCTTCGAAGACTCAGATACGGATAGAGTTTCATGGTCGCCGCAAGGCGCGAAGACTTATCCGTGTAAAGAGCGATCAAAACCTCCTCGCCTTCCTTCACGCGCCTTGTCTGCTCAGCGAAGGGCAGGAGAAGTTCCTTTTCCAGTCCCCAGTCCAAAAATGCACCGATCTTCGTGACCGCTGTCACCTTCAGCCTGGCTATACCGCCCAGCGTTACCTTCGGTTTCATGGTCGTTGCCAGCAGACGTCCTTTAGAGTCTTTATACAAAAAGACCTCCATGGGATCCCCGATCTCAAGATCAGAGGGCACCCACTTTTTGGGCAGGAGGACTTCCTCCTCGCTGAACATCGTATCCTTCAGATAGATACCGAAATCCGTATTCTTCGCATATACTAGTGTGTTATATTTTCCTAATTCCATATTATCCCGTCCTTTGCTTCCCCCTTGGGATCGCTAAGCGCCGGTGGCGCTTGTCCAGCGAGGACCGGTGCACGATGTCCGGGGGACATCGGCTTTGCACCGACCGGAGCGGAGCGGAGACCCGACAGGCGAGACGGCTGTCAGCGCAGCTGACTGATGAGGGGCCTACTTTCTCATCCGCAAAACAGCACTTTGCAGAACGATTCCCCGTCTTCTCTTCTAAGGTCCACACCGATCTTTTTCGTAAATACCAGCGGCTGCCCTGCCTCCGGTGTTTTCTGTTCCTTATAAAAACTGTCCGCCCTGGTCCCAAGCGGCGCCGCTGCCTGTGATCCGACACTGGAATCTGCCGGAAGTTCAAACAGATATGGATAGATCACGTCACCTTCCACTGCGGAAATATGATAACTCGCCAGCACCCTGCCGATCCGAAGATCCTTCGGGATCAGATCCTGTGCCATGGATACATACTGCACATTGTTCACATGATCATTGGTATCGAGATGGTGCTGCTGGATCGTAATGGGCTCAAGTGCCTGTCCGCCTTCCGGAAAACGGATCTTGCGGGACACATAATCCATCACCATCTTCTCCCCGATCTGGTAGGCCTGCTTCATCTTGTCATCCGGCTTAACCGGCACATGCTTTTCCATATTCATCAGGGTATAGAGGGTATTGGCCACCGCCAGGCGGTTTCCATCCTGATCCCGCATCTCGTAGTTGCGGCTCCCCATGACGCCCTTGAATTCATAAGGCCTGGTAGCCACCACCACAGTTTCACCGAGAACCGGCAGCCTTGTGATATCGCACTGCCAAAAGTTCAGCACCCACGCCTGACCCTGGGGCTCAAGATAATCCAGTCCGATCCCCAGATCCTCTGACTGCGCCGTAGAGCAATCCTGAAAATAATTCAGGAGTGCCGGAACGGTCAGATGCCGGTCACTTCCCGTCTCACTGTATCGGATCTTGCTTTCAAAACTGTACATGGTATCCCCTCCGGTCGGACCGAACTTTATGTGGGTCCGGTCACGCATAAAATTGATTATAACCCATATAGGTGATTTGTACAAGAAAAAAATTGATATGCTACAAGCCACTCCGTTAGCGAGACAAGCCAAGCACTCCGTTATCGAATTTGCTTCGCAAATTCAATAACTGTCGTGGGCTGGCGCCCAATAAAAATGAAAAAAACACCCCGACTGCAAGTAAACTTGCGTCGGGGCATTTTGTTTCATTTTTGCTTGGCTTGTAGCTGATTACTCGATGAT
>JAEEGL011002164.1_pt1 | contig 13065 bp, 12 predicted proteins | sample 9134231 | NCBI WGS metagenome assembly JAEEGL01 (sample SAMN16246548, study PRJNA631951) | gut metagenome | biome: gut microbiome; feature: rumen; material: fiber-attached | host: Bos | place: Iran: Karaj | collected 2018-10 | reverse complement strand
GCCAGTTCTTTCCGATGTGCATGTCGAATGCATCATCCCCGCCGTTGACGGTGTCAATGAAGGTGTTCATGGCAGCTTCGTCGTTGCCACCCTCGATCATGGAGAATTTGATATTGAAACGATCCTCCAGATAAAGCTTTGTTTCATACTGCGCATCGTGAAGGGGGGTACCTGTCAACTCGTCACATAGCAAATATCTCCATGTGTCCAGATCGTTATAGAAGCAGGATAGAATCCGAAAATCATAGCCCTGTAAATCGGGACTGCCCAATCCATCCTCTAAGATGGGCGGTTCTGTCTCAACAGGAGCCTCCGGAGTTTCTTCTTCCTGAGAAGATGGAGTGGCTGTAATGTCGGTTGTGGTCTGATCATCGGTTTGAACCGCTTCCCCGCACGCGGGAAGAAGCAAGCTTAAGGCAAGAAGAGTACACATTATTATCCTTTTCATGAGATTTCTCCTTTACAGATGTTTCTTGCTGCCCCGAATCGGGGGAGAACAGTGCCCTATTCTACCAATCTCGCATTTGTCTTGTTTTTCGGATGATACTTGATGCGGACCCTCTGCCCCTCTATGAGGTCAGACTTTGGGTTTACGGACCCGCCATTGACTACAAAAGTTTCTGGCACACCGCCGGCTACGCCTTCCAGATCCTCCACTGAGAGTTCTTTTACTGCTTTGTGTTCGCTGAGAACCTTGTCCACAAGTTCCTTGATTTCAGGGGGCAGTTTTTCTTCCATGATTTTATCCTTTCACTGTAATTATACATCGAGGGATTTTACGAATTGTACTCGTCCATCAGCTTTCCCAGCATCTTGTTGGCCGCCTTCTCACGCTTGCTGTATTCAGAGCTTACACCCTCCCGATCCTTCTTCTGCAGAGGGCCGAGAATCGTCCATGTGAAGATGTCGTTCGCATAGGCTCCTCCGTACACCAGGCAAAACTCGTCCGTGATGCCGTCATGAATAAGGTCGATCATAGAGGAGGTGAAGTCATCGCGTGCGTACTTTATCTTCAGAGACATCTCATAGTAGGTGGGAAGGACGGACTTGTGCGTCAGCCGGCACAGTATCTGGCAAACCGCGCCCGTCATTTCAGGATCTCTTGCTGTTGTGGGGATCGCACCAACCTCCGCTGTATCATGAACTACAGTAACGTAGCGTGCTTGGCTCTCATCCAGCTTCGGATAAGGGATCAGACCGATCTCCGCCTCCATATCGCGGAAGGTTCCAAAGTCACCCAGCTGTGTTCCACTGATGAAGAGAGCGCCGTTCTCCATGAACTTGGCGTGCAGATCTGCACCGTTCTCCGCATAGTTCGTTCTTGTTCCATCACTGTAGAAAATACCGTAGATCTTTTCGTACAGGAGGAGAAGACGATCGCAGTACATTGTCAGGGTCGGGTAACCATTCTCATCTCTGGAAATAAACGGAACATCCGAACCGTAGGTAAACGGGAAGGTACTCCCCCCAACGCCGCCAACAATCATGCCGTAGGTGTCATCCGCGTCCGCCGTTCCATCTCCGTTCTCATCCATATACGCCTGATCCACCAGTTCTATCCAGCGATCATAGGTCCATTCCCCCATATCCACCTCATGGTACAGGTCGTCCGGATCTCCGAATTTCGTTCGGAACATATCGCGGTTGTAGAGAAGCGCATGGGAATGGTTCAGCACGTCCATAAAATAGTCGCCTACCAGAAGGAAAATACTCTTGTAATCTACGGACAGATTAAGCATATAGTCCGACCACCAGCAGTTCTCCGTGAAATCCACATTGGATAACTGCGCCGCGTCAGCAAAGCAGTGTGCTATAGACGCAGTAGACATACCGCGCTGGTCTTCAATGATCAGGTCGTAAGAATCCTCCCCTGCCTGTATTAATTGCTTAACCTGGGCGGCCACTGTATCCCAGCTCCGGTTGGTCTGGGTGTAGGTAAACTTCACCCCCAGCCGATCTTCCGCCGCAAGGTTTCTCTCGAACACAGCATCGTTGACGTTGTCTCCGTTCAATTCTCCAGATCCCTCGATCAGGTAGTTTGAGCTGATGGTGGTGTCACTGGTCATAATGCTGAAGGTCTCGCCATCATAACGGATATCCTTAAGATAATCCGGAAGGGTCTCTGCCTCAGTCTCCTCTGGTTCAATGTTCTGAATCTCGGAAGATACGGCTGAGGTTTGCGTCTCCTCCGCATTTCCCCCTTCACTGCACGAGACACTCAATAACAGAAGTGCTAACAGTAAACTGGTAAGTTTCTTCATGGTTGACCTCCGGAAGGTTTACTCTTTGAATTTAGCGGTGAGGCTCTCAACCGCTTCTTCGTAGATCTCTCTGCTAATGGCATGCTTGGAAAGGAACAGATCGAGCAGCTTCTTCTGCCGCTCGAAGAGTGCTTTATTCTTCTCCTCATAGCTCATGCGGCTCCACGCCGCCTGCTTATCCGGTTCCTCAACTATGTTCATTGTCCTCTCCCCCTTGTATTGTTACTGCGGGCGTATCTCCATGGCGCAATACCTTTCCGCATTCTTCTTGAACTTGATCAACACCACAAACTGCAGCACCGTCGAGGCTATAACCACGACCAGCCAGAAGGCGATGCCTATCAACTGCACATTCTCGTCCTCTGCCGACAGTGCCCCGTTAAACCCAGTTGAAGCATCATACACTGTGTGCCACAGGATGGGCAACAGAAAGGCAAGGCAGTGCTCTCGGATACCTCCCCGCTCCTTGTAACGAGCAAGGCCCAGAAACAGCCCCATGATCAGGCCGAGCACCATATGCATGGCAAAACCGGGCAGACGCGATAAGCTGATCAGAGGTGATACGCTGCCGTAACCGATTTCCTCCAGAACGGTGAAACCGAAGCCGATTCCGGCCATCAGAACCGCGTACTCGTAGACGTTCTTAGGCTTTAACCGCCTGGTTATAAGCCAAAACAGCAAGAACTTCACCAACTCCTCTGTCATACCTGCGGCGAGAAAACTGCCGGTCAGAGATGCCAACGCCATATTGCCAATCGCCTCAGATAAACTCCGGCCGCCGGTAATACCTCGGATAGCCAAGCCTATTCCTAAAGTAACCACTGTTGCCAGGAACGGCGCGAGCAGGCCAGCCACTACGGGAATCACAGCTTTCTTTTTCGGCATCGCCTCCGGTGTCTCACGCCGGACCATGCGGATATAGACCACCGCACAGAGGACGGTAGAAATCAAAGAAACGATGATATCCATAGTGCGTCACTCCTTCCGATACATCATCCGCAGGGACCTCACCGTTCCTGTACTTCCATATTGTCTGATAAGTACAGCTTCCTTGGGCGTCTGAAAAAACAGGCAGTGGCAGGCAATTCTCATTCCCCTGTTAATGCAGCCACAAGTTTATCGAGCATCTTCGTCATAACTTTCGATTGCCCTTTTACCTTGGATATCCAGTTTGTATTCTTGCCCACTATAGAGTCGCGGAACAGAGAATAGGTCGAACCTCCCAGTTCATTGTTGAAAACTCGTCCAAAGTCAAAAGATACGGTTGAACGGATTAGGTCATACATCAGCGAGGACTGTGTATCTCTTGCATACTTCACCTTATACGCATTTTCAAAGAGCGCCGGCGAAACGGTACGGTAACCTTCAGACGCCAGAGCTTCCATCACCAGGGCAGAAACATCAGGATCCGCCGTGTCAATCGGAATGCTGTACAGAGAATACGGGAAAGAAGTAATGGTCACATACTGTTCCTGCATCTCGTCGTATTTAGGATAAGGAATAATCCCGTATGTGAACTCAGCTTCACGGAGATAACTAACCGCATAGGTTAATTCGTGTGAGATGAACAAGGCCCGGTTTTCCTTAAATGCGCCGTTGCAGCCGTCGCCAATCAAACAACCGTCCATGCTGACGAGAGCAACCACCTTTTCCACGACACTGTGGGCCTTTTCTCCGCTGAACTCCTCGGCGAGATGCGGAATGTCGTTCTCGTCTTTCTCCGTTGTGTGCAGCCCACAGCTGAAATAGAACGGATCCACATACACTGTCGTTGTGGTATAACCGAGGCTGTCCTGAAAATCGGTCGTTCCATCGCCGTTCAAATCAATATAAGCCGCCGCAGCCATCCCGCTCAGCTTATCAACCGTCCATTCCCCGCTTTGCACAAGATCGTAAGGGTTCTCCAAATCAAACTGTCCGATCAGTTCCTGATTGAAGTAGACGCCATACAGGTAGTAGATCATATAGGTGGATATATCCCCGGAACAGACATACATCTTTCCGCCGCAGGTCACCTCATCCATCAGAGAAGGCGGCCACCACGGTTTGGAAAAATCCAGATATTCTAGTTCATTTAGCGGGAGGCACATGCCCTTTGCCGCCAGGGAGGCGCCCGCCATAGAATAACCAGCGGTTATGTCATACGCTCCGTCTCCTGCGGTAATACTGGAGCGGACAGCGTTCACCCAGTCGTTTCTTTTGTCGTAGGAGCCAGGTTCGAGATGATAGGCAAGAGTAATATTCAGCCTTTCCTCCACAGACCGGTTTCGTGAGTATATGGCGTCATTTACAACCTCCCCATTCTGCTCTTCCACATAGAATTCCGCAAAAGCCGGGCCGGACCAACCGAAGGTAGTAATGGTGCGGGACTGCAAATCCATGGATTCAGGAAGACTATCCTTCACATATACGGTTTCTTCTTCTGTTTCTACGGGTTCTGCCTCTTCAGGGGCAGTCTGTACATTCTGCGAAGTCTCTGTTTCTTGCTCTGCGGCAGCATTTCCACACGCTGTCAAAAGTAATGTCAGAGCTGCGCATAATGCTTTTTGGCAAATAGATTTCATAGACACCTCTCTTGTTTGCTAATGTCGACTGTGTGTTCCAGCAGGGCAAGCGCCTCTGCATTGAGGGGGCAATACTATTCCTCTCCAATGACGAGCGGAATGCCAATGGCTCGGACAAGGTTGGATGGGTAGGTTGTTTTGCTCATGTTGCTGCAGCCGCTGGCTTAGCCTGCCTCACCATCTGATCGATGATGGTGAAACAAACGGTATATTCCTCCTCCGGCTGATTGAGGATGTACTTCGACTTCTTCCCGTTGTCCTCCGTCAGAGTAAACACGGTCTTTTCTCCACCATCCCAACGCCCCGCGAGGGTGGTGAGATTTTCGACCTCCTCACATAGGTTCCCAAACATCTTCTCGAAGGAAGCGGTGCTGGACGTTACCGTCCACCTGTGGCCTGTAGCAGGCTCTTCATACCGGATAGAGTCGCGTGTGATGGTGAACTTATCACCGGATTCGATGGTAATGCGTGTGATCATGTCCTCAGATATTTCTCCTTAGCTGCATCCATCTCGTCAGGCGTCATATCAGCAACTATAAGCCGCGCCAGTTCCAGCCTGTCGCCCCGCATCGTCTTCTCAACGAAATCCCTGTAAGCTTCTTTCCGGTAAGAACTGTGGTCGACCAGCGGCGTGTACAAGTTCCCACGCCCCACCTCAGGGTTTTGCTTCTCGATCCGGATAAAACCCCTTCCGTAGAGACGGCCAATGAAGGTGAGGATGGTCACTGTTTTCCATCGCTTCAGCTCCGGGGAGCATTCCAGCACTTCCCGTGTGGTCACGGGGCGGTTGGTCTCCTCATGAGCAAGCCAAATGCCATTCATAACTTCCAGCTCGGCGGCTGGTAAGATTACATTGTCTGATACGGTTTTCACTGTGTTTGCTCCTTATTGTCCACACGGGTCCCTGAGCCTTCACAGCCCGAGGATTCTTCCATACCAACGGGCTCACTGCCGCCAAAGAACTCCGAGGCCCTCGGCGCGGCGAAGCCCTCAAACCATCCTTCACCCGCTGTATCTATGTAGACACCTCGGTCATTCCTTGCCACGGCCAGCTCATGGGAAACCTGCTCTTTAGACTGCCCGTCTCGCGAGCTGGTTGTCCTCCTCGGCTTCTTCCCCTCGTAAAGCCGCCGCAACCTTGCCACAGCCGTGTGGACAACACCGTAAGCGGATGCCAGGGAGACAAATCCAAATTCATCCGCGATCTGCTGGTATGTTAAGCCGCCTCGGTAATGTAGGAGTAGGGCGGAACGGTACTTTTCCGGAAGGAAGTTAATCTTGGCTTCCAGATCGGTAAGCTCGTCGGTAGTGAGGGCCACGCCAACAGCGCGGACTATATTCTCTGGATAGTTATACCCTGGCATGGTCAGGCTCCTCCTCTCCCTACGGTCTGATGGTTTCATTATAGCATATTTTTACTGGGTTGGCAAGAGTGCATCTTCGCTTTATTCGCCTCCCGGTGTGGCACGGTGCGATGTGGCACTGGGTGTGTTCTATTGTCGAGTTTAGAATCGTGGGGTTAACTCAAAGGCCCGGTTTTGAAGCCAGGCCCTTTTTGGGGAGTTTATTCTTCTTTCTTACGGTAGGAGCGATGCGTGAGCACTGCTCCGGAGGTTAAAGCGAGGGTGAGATCTGCGAGGGTGAAGGCGGCTGTGCCGTGGGAGCCGGTGGCGGGCAAAACAACGCTGGGGTTATTAGTTGCTCTAACTGTCCACGTTAATCCGCCATTGCTCTTTATAGCCAACTTCGCATAGAGATTACTCCATCACTGTCTGATAAGGACATTATCACAGCCGGTTAATTCAGTGTTTCCTCAAGTTTCAAATACCCATCAATTATTTCTGAATACAGTTTCTCTGTCGCGGGAATCAAAGAGGCGTATTTTGATGCAGTATTGTCCTGGTTTGTGGAAATCAAATCCCAGAAGACTTTATGAAGCCCTGCTCTGTTCATAAATCCAAAATCAAACACGCGCGCATCCACGAGCATTTCCAGGATGCGGGCTGATTCCTCATCGCGCGAATAACGGGTCTTAAGGGTAGTTTCAAAATAGGCAGGTACGACTTTTTTATAGGTTTCCGCATTCAAGGCTTCCACAATTATGGACACTTTTCACGATCCGCCACGGAAATCGGTATAGTTTCCAGCCCATGTGCCCCTGCAGATGAACTGTAATATGCCTCCTGCTCTTCATTGTACTTAGGGTAAGGAATGATGGCATAGTCGAATTCTATATTTCCAAACCCTGCTGCATCGGATATTGTCCCAGTCAGACAAAGAAGATTGCCTGCAAACCAGGTTTCCGCCCCAGAGCCCCAATCCTGCGTCTTACCGCCGATAGAGTCCCAATACATAGTGTTGAGCTTCACAACACTGTCGTGTGCTTTCTCCTGATCGAGAACAATGGTTGGGAACCCGTCTGTATCCTGGCGGGCAATTGGAATATCGAATGCATACTGGTAAAATATAGCGTGGTCATAAGGGTCGCCCGCTACTGCCAGTCTGTCACTGAAGTCTTTTTTTCCGTCCGCATTCAAATCCTCATAAACAGTATCGGCGAGCGTCATCAGGTAATCAAGAGTCCAGCGGCCTTCATTCACAACAGTATATATGTTCTCAAGATCATAATCAGTCGCTATATTGCGATTGTAGAAGAATGCTGAAGTGAAGCGCATAATATCCATGTTCCATTCTCCTGCCATAGCATAAGCGTGACCGTGAACAGAAAGAACATCGGCAGCGTTACCGATATACCATGGTTTCTTCAGATTCACATACGGGAGCTGCGTGTACCAGTCCAGGTACAAACCGGAAGGGCCAACCGCCGCCATGTTGGTACACTGATTAACTGCCATACCATACGCATCATCGCCTGCCATAACAGTTGCCTCTACTGCGGTATGCACTGCAACATTGTTCTGATCGACATATTCTCCTGTAATATTTATGTTGAATCGATCCATTACCGCGATATTTCGATTATAATACGCATCATTTACCACATCGCCGGTAAGCTCGAGGTCTGCACCGATATCCTTAATGAAGTCATCTCTGCCGCGTGTTACAATGCAAAAGTCATATCCATCGTAATTACGCTCAGGGAGATCGTCGCTGATAGATTCTCGCGTAGGTTCTGCCTCTTCCGGAGCAGCCGTCTCTTCAAGAGCATCGGATTCCTGTGTTTCGGCCTGGACTCCGTTGCCGACGGCATTTCCGGAATCCGTGCTTTCCGTACCGGAGCAGGACGTCACGGAAAGGGCGAGAATCAGACCCGCCAATATGAATGCAGTCTTCTTCATGAACATGATGATTATTCTCCTTTTATTCTCAGATGTGATGCTGACGCATACTGTTGCGCGTCATTCCGAGTAACGATATACCTGCATCTGTCCGGGGCAGAACCAGTCCCCAGCGACGAGTTCGTCACAGTCGGCTTGGCCTCATCCTGTCGCTTCTGTCCGTACAGATCGCTGATTGCCGATCTTTTCTCCGATCATAACGGAACCGTGATTCAGCGGGAGGCGGAAACGGACATCCCACTTTTCGGGCCAGGCAGGGAAGGCCGAAAAATCTTCTCCGTCCGTTTGAAGAAGCATGTTGATCAGACAGAGCAGTGTCATGCAACCGTGGTCCTGGTCGGGCGTCTCATCGAAGTTTGGTCCCCAGAACGCCGGGAACAGAGCACGCCCGTCTTTCATACCAGTCTGGCGGACCAGATGTGCCGCGGCCTCGTCCGTGAGACCGAGAATCGCCGCGTCGACCGGATCCTGACTCCACCCGCCCGCGTGACGGAACTGCCGCCGCTCATAGGTCAGCCTGGCAGTTTCAAGCCCCTCTTTACCCAGTCCGAAAATACGGAAGGGGAACACCGCGTACAGTTCCGGGTTTTCTACATTTCTTGTCTCCCGGTCAATTTTGATCTCACATGGAGCAAGATACCGCCGTCCCTCCTCTTCTGCCATCGGGAGATTGGGAATCGCCGGAAGCATGTCGCGGACTAAACGTCCGAGGCTGTCCGGAATATCCTCCAGCGAGTCCAGCGCGGAACAGACAGCGCAGAGTCCCGCAATGTCGGGCGCGTCGTTCACGCAAAGCTGCCAGGTTTCGAGCGCGGAAACGGGATTCAGAACAAGCTTTCCGTTTACCCGCTCAAAATGCTGATTGAAGAACAGAAGGGTCTTTTCGATGAATCCGAGCATCTCTGTCCGGCGGGATGTGTCCCCGGAGAGCTTGAGATATTCGAGCATCATCCATGAAACCTCGAGCATCCCGTTGTAGTGATAGCGGATACAATGGTTTGTCGGCTCGCCTCGCCTGAGCGCATACCAGCCCGCCTCTTTGCGAATCCCGGTTTCATCGGGATATCCGTAATTGCTGTTCGCATACAGCCCGAAGAAGGAGACAGTCTCGGGAATCAGGATTCCGGCATGCTCGTAATACTGACGGCATCTCGTCTCTGCGATCGGCACCATCCCGAGATACATATCGAACATGGGAAGCATGGATTCATAATCCCCCATGCTGAGAAGCATCCAGTACATGATGCGGGTATTCTGACACCAGTACGGCGCTCCCCAGTTGCGTGCGTCGTAATTGCCGGGGAGATCTTTCATCTGATCTGCGGTAAACAAAAGGCCGTTGAACTTCATCGGGGCTTTGCCGCGGTCTGCGCACCGGGTCAAATACCGCTGATACAGAAACCCGCGGGTCACCTGCTCGGCGTCCTCATCCCCTTCAACATATATGTATGCCTTTTCCCAGAATGATTTCCAGCTTTGCGTGTGTTTCCTGAAGCTCTCGGCATCCCCATCGCCGTACCGCGCGTGCATTTCATCGAGCGCATCCCGCAGTTCCGATGGGGCATCCGTGTACCGGGAGTCGACGAAGACGGATGCGGTCAGTTCCGTCAATCCTTTTCCGGAAAGAACGTCGCCGTTGACGCTGAGATCGGGAGAATACAGTCCTGCGCCGAACGTATGCCCGAGCAGGGGATCGCGTTCCATGCCGATATACGTCTCCATACCCTGATTCCGCAGCGAAAATTCATAGCAGCTCTCTGCGTTTCGGTGAATCTGTGCGACCCCTCCCACGGAGGTCGCCGCGACTGTGTCGGCGCTTTCCAGAATCCCGTGCTTCCCTCCTCGGGCGAAAAAGTTCGATGGGTCGTATCCGGGATCGATCGGCTCGCTTCGGTAGTTCAAAAAATGCAGCCGTATATCCGCCGGGGCATCCGTTTGCAGCGAGATCCGCACACAGGGAGCGAGCGCGTCGGCATAAATCCGCATTGCGGTTCCCGCCGAAGTGATGTTCAATACACCCTCTGCGACGTTCAGTTCAAAATCCGCTCCATCCGCAAAAACGCGCGGTTCTGTCTCCATTGTCACATGAGCAACTTTCAGGAGTCGGTACAGTTCGCTCCACGCGTCGGTTTTTGAGAAAAGGAAGTGGATCACGCCGTCAGGTGAGACCCAAATGTTCGCGCCAACGTCCCCGTTCCCGATCGGGAGGGATTGCATGGCGTCCCCCATTGTTCCGAAATACTTGAATGAATAGTCTGAAGCGCTCTTGCCAGATTTCGGCATGTGGCAAACCACCTTCACAAGAGATTATGTCGCTATTATATCACTACTCACCACCACTGTGCAAGTCAGAATTAATTATTTTTCAACCTTGTTGAGAGACTTTGTGTGGGCACAACCGTAGAAACGCGGCGATTGTGTAAGCGCTCGGGAACAAGGAAGCATTGAAAGCAAACGCTGGCTTGCCCTTTCTGTCAACTCCTCTACGGATCGTGGAGCGGTGAACTGCGGAGCAGTCATTACTCACTCCACAAGATTTTACCGTGACCAGAAGAAAAAGCCCTTCTGGATCACCCTAAATGATCCAGAAGGGTCATATTCTTTACAGCTCCAGCCACTGTATGATTGCGGAAACGCCTACGACCTTTTCAACGCTCTGGCCGTCTTGGATCACGAGAGTCGGTACTTACGAGATATCGTACCGTTCGGCGGCCTCCCGATGCACTGCTTGACTTCGCGGTAGGACAGGTTGTCCACCCGGATGAATGGAGCAAGATAGGTGTCGAACGAGGAAAAGGCCTGCGCGCCCGCCCATCAGTTCCCGAGCTCCGCGATCTTCTTGTTGTATTTGTCAAGAACCTTGGAAGCCATTTTCTCGTAGGCCTTGATGTTCGACGCCAGATTAAGGTCGTAGTTTCTGAGGGCGTCCATCATCACCCCGGTATAGCCGCCGATCTCAAAGTACCAGCCGAAGTCATAGCTCCGGGTGGCAAAGATCAGGTCCAGCATGGAGGAGGATTCCTCGTCGCGGGAAACCTTGCCCTGAAGCGTCTGCTCGTAATAGGCGGGCGTCATGGTCATAAGGGATTTGTAGGCGAGCATCTGCGTGACGTATCCGGTTCTGTCGTATTCCTCCTCGCTGAAGGAACAGATCGGGATGACATAGAAGCTGGACGGATAGGACGAGACGGAATTGCAGTAGCGGTCCTGCGTCTCATCGTACAACATCATGGGCAGGATCCCGAAATCGTCTTCCATATCCCGGAGTGCGGTCGCGTCGTACAGATAGGACATCAGGAACAGGGCGCGCCCCTCACGGAAGCCGATCTGTCCGTACTCCTGATCGTACCCGGAGCGCTGGTACTCGCAGGTGATCCCCGTGTCAAAGGCGTAAGCCGCGAATTTGTCAAAGGTGTTGTACAGTTGTTCGCAGTTCAGCGTCAGGGTCAGGCTGCCGTCCTGCTGGATCGTGGCGCATTTCACGCCGGAGGCGTTCACGATCCCCATCATAATATCGTCCCAGATCCAGATGGCGTAGGCGTCGTCGGTGTCGTTGACATGCTTTCCGTCGTCATCCGTATCCAGATCTGTCGGAAGTGCCTCGGCGAAGGAGCGGAAGCGGTCGATGGTCCAGGTATGGTTTTTGACTTCGTCGTAAAAGTTGGGCAGCTGGTACTGTTCGGCCAGGTTTTTATTGAAGTAGATGCAGTAGGTCGCCCGGTTGTCGTTGATGGAGAGATCTCCCGTCATGAAATAAACGGATTTGCCGAAGGTGCACTCCTCCTTGCAGTAGGGGTCCCACCAGGGCTTGTCGAGATCGAGATTCCCCACCGTGTTCAGATCCTTCAGGATACCGCCCACGAGGCTGTTGGCGGCGGAATAGGAGGAAACGCCCGCCAGATCGTAATCGTTCGTTCCGGCCTGAACCGCGACCTCGAGCCCCTTGTGCCCGTTCCACGCGTCCACGTCATTGCGGACCGGCTCGATCTTAACGTCGCACTGTTCCTCCGTATAGCTCCGGCGTTCATAGTCCGCGTCGTTGATCGGCTCGCCCGTGATGTCCTCCGACATGAAATCGAGGTGGCAGCCGTTGGAAACATAGTGCTGGTAAATGTGGAATGTGTAGCCGCCGAAGGTCTGCTCTTCGAGGCCCAATTCGATTTCGGTTTCTTCCGCGTCCCCGGCTGCAGCCTCGGCCGACGGGACGCCGGCAGTTATCTCCGGGGTATTCTGCGGGGTCTCCGAATCCCCGTTTCCTTTGGACGAGCATCCCGAGAGAACCGCTAGTAACCCCAGGGCGGTCGCGAGACACAAAGCAATGATTCGTTTCATATCCAGTCCTCCTGTCGCAGTATTATGATTTTCACTCCGGAGCGGTCTCCGGTCCTGATCGTGGAAAACGGGGACGCCGGAGGAACCGCTGCACGGTGACGGAGTGGGGGAACTATATGATGTAGTATAGCATACTTTTAAGCGGTTTGCAACAGGGTTTGCTGGATTTCGTTTACGAGCAGGATATGGCTGTGGCTACCGTTGGGCAGAATTCTCCGAAATTGAAGCCTATAAATAAGAAAACCCAAATTACCCCGGTATTATCGCTTGACATAACGTCCGTATATAATCCTTATCTTTGTCCGTGCTGGATATTGACTGAAGAGCTGACTATGCCAGATGTCGACAGATGGTTTTGAGAGTAGGCTTTTGATTGGGTTTTTTGGGAAGAAAAAGGGATAATTGATCTGTATTCGAAGAGATACGTTTCTCTATTACCCTTTTCAGGAGCGTTCATATGGATCTACTCCTCAAACCCTTGTCCCCATTACCTTTCACTGTAGTGGATCTGTTCCCGGGGACGTACATTACCCCTAAAGAACACCAATATTGTAACTACTCAAAAACTATCTTGGGAGGAGGGTCCTCAAAACCCTTGTCCTGTAAGGG
>JAEEGL010053356.1_pt1 | contig 13065 bp, 14 predicted proteins | sample 9134231 | NCBI WGS metagenome assembly JAEEGL01 (sample SAMN16246548, study PRJNA631951) | gut metagenome | biome: gut microbiome; feature: rumen; material: fiber-attached | host: Bos | place: Iran: Karaj | collected 2018-10 | reverse complement strand
TTTCCGCTACATAGAAAAAAGCGCGAGACGGGGATCGAACCCGCGACCTTCGCCTTGGCAAGGCGACGCTCCACCACTGAGCCACTCGCGCAAATACAACTATGAAGTTGTGAACTGCCTCAGGCCAGAATCCTGGGTGCGAAGCACCTTCAGATTGCGAACCCGTGAGCAATCTGGACATCTGCAAGTTCGATTCTGATGGATCAAACTTAAGATGTAACTGCCTCAGGCCAGAATCGAACTGGCGACACACGGATTTTCAGTCCGTTGCTCTACCAACTGAGCTACCGAGGCTCACGTCTGTTGGAACAACAGTTTCCGTCGGACAGCATGCTTATATTACACTTTGCCGACGGATTTGTCAACACTTTTTTTTAAAATCCCTCCTGTTTAAAGATAAGGCACCGGTCAGGCGGTACGCCCTGCAGCCGGTGCCGGAATGAATCGCAATAAAACAGGTGTCCTTACTCGATCGCGCCACCGATGCGGTTGAGGTGTGTACGGAGGTCATAGCTCGGATCCTCCGCGCGCTTTGCAAGGTAATCCTTAAAGTAGAACTGCTCCCGGAGGCTCGTGCCCTGGTTCATGATGGCGGCCTGGCGGCGCTCCGTCTTATGGATCGCCTCCGCGACCGGGACGATCTCATGCAGCCGGTTGAAGGGAAGGAAGATCACGCCGTCGATATCACCGACGACTACGTCGTCCTCTGTCACGACCCAGTCACCGATACGTGCCCACTCCAATGCGTCATGGGTTCGGCGGTCGACGCTGACCGGGCTGTTCGGCATCTTTCCGATGGAGAAAAACGGGATCCCCACTTCCAGCAGCTCCCGGGTGTCACGGTGGCAACCCCAGAGAATGATGCCTTTCAGGCCTGCAAACTTGACTTCCCGGGCTACCATGTCACCGATGACTGACTGGTCCTTGCGTCCGCCGTCATCCACGACCAGGACGTCGCCGGGCTCCGCCAACTCCAGCGCTTCCAGGAAAACGTCAACGCTGCCGTTATGACGTGCCGGCATGACGCGTCCCGCGCAGTGCATCATCTTATCAATGGGCTGCATATCACTCGGCGCGCACCGGATCGGCACTCCGAGACGCAGGCATGAATCCGCCAGTTCCGCAGTACTCAGCTTTTCCAGTCTTTCGATCATTACATCAGCCATGGGTCTCTCCTCAAATTGTCAGTTTTGTTGCGGGTCGTCTTTTATAATTTTATCACATGCTGCAGGAAATGACATCCTGTTTTTCAAAATGAGCTTTTCTTCTGCTGCCGTACATACAAAGCTTTGCCCCGCGCTTCGGGGCGCTTCAGCGCGGATCACAGGAAGAACCTTCCGTCTACCGACAGGCCGACATCAAATCCGCCTGCGGCTGACCTGTTCTTGTATTCCAGCAGTGCCGCTTCGACCTCGGGCTCCCGGTACCGGATGGCTGTTTCGATCGCCTGATCCAGCGGATCTTCTTTTAAAATGCCGTGCCGGAGCAGGATGCTTAAGGTATCCATATCTTTCCGGCGGATAAGCAGATCCGCGGCCTGAGCGGCATGCTCCTTAAGGTACTCCCGATAAAGCGGATCCAGGTCGATGCAGGCTGCGGCAAGCTGCACCTGATAGGAGATTTCCGACAAGGTCCCAAAGCGGTCGGGAACAGGATCAGCCAGGTACTGTGCCAGTTCATGCTCGCGCGGTCCGTCGTTCCAGGCTCCCTTAAGTTCAACACGGACAGCCGCCGTCCCGTGTATTGTCGTCAGCGGTAGTTCCAGGATGGTCCCTGCGTCAAATGCGCCCCGTCCGATCAGTTCCGGCATGCCGGCGAATGTCGCCTTTCTGAGCCGGCTGCAGCCTGCGAATGCGGCATTCCCTATGCTGCCGAGCCGAGCCGGAAAGTCGGCCCTCACAAGCCGCCCGCACCTTGCAAAGGCACTGTCCCCGATATGGGAGAGCCTCTCCGGAAAGGTGACCGCGGGAAGGCTCCCGCAGTTTTCAAACGCCCGGTCCCCGATGCCTATGAGACTTTCCGGAAATACCGCTTCACTGAGCCTTCTGCACCCCGCAAAGGCATGGTTTCCGATGATCCTGACGCCCTCCGGGATAGTGATCTCCCTGAGGCCCGCGCATTCGGAAAAGACCCAGTCCGGCAGCGCGGCCAGCTTTTCGGAAAGCCTCGCGACCGTAAGCTTCCCGCAGCCCCCGAAGGCATTCATTCCCAGCATTTCGACCGAATCCGGCAGCAGGATCTCCCTGAGCATCCCGCAGCGATAGAACGCACTCATGCCGATCCTGACAGTCTTTCCGGGGATCACCGCGCTTTCCAGCCTGCCGCACCCCGCAAAAGCACTGTCACCGATCGTCCGAAGTCCGTCAGGCAATTGCAGCTCTGTCAGATGGCTGCACCAGTGGAAGGCACTGTCCCCGATCTCTTCAAGGCCCTCCGGGAAACGGACAGACTCCAGGGCGCTGCACCAGTGAAACGCGCTGTTTCCGACCATCCGCACACCTTCAGGGAGACAGACCTTTTTTAACTTCCGGCACCCGTAAAAGGTCTCTGCCGAGATCTCCCGGAGCCCCTGCGGCAGCCGGATCTCTTCCAGCGCGCCGCACCACCGGAATGCGCCGGATGCGATCTCGCATATACTGTCAGGCAATGACAGTTCCTTTAGGCCGCGGCAGCCTTCGAAAGCGCCTTCCCCGATCTTCGTGACCGTGTCCGGTATCTCCAGCGACTGAAGCTCATTGCACTCATAGAACGCCCGTTCCCCGATCCTGCGGACGTCCCCCGGGATACGGACCTTTGTATCATTCCCTTTATATGCCAGCAGGATATGGTCTCCCGCGATCAGGAAGTACTCTCCGCTCTCTTCGAGCCATGCGGTCCCTTCAAAGGCGGATATACCGATCTCCTGTACGGATGGTGAGATACGGATGTCCCGCAGGTTTTCACATCCGGCAAAGGCACGCTCCCCGATCCTTTGGACCGTGTCCGGACAATACACGGACATAAGTTCCCTGCGGCCGGAAAAGACTTCCGCGCCGATCTCCCGCACGCCTTCGGGAATGACAAGTTTTCCCCCGTGATCTTCGCTGCGGTTTTCCTCACCGCGGTCCCTGCAGGCGATCAGGAGACCCGCGCCCACGGTCACCATGCTGCCGGGATACTGCTCGAGCCAGGGCGTCCCGCGGAAGGCGTCCCTCCCGATCCGCGTCACTTCCGATGGCACAGTCATCTCCGTCAGGCCCCCGCAGCCTCCGAAGGCTTCCCTTCCGATCTCCCGCAGCGAAGCCGGAAGAGAGATGGATCGGAGTCCGGAACATCCGAAAAAGCACTGATCCGGCAGAACTTCCAGACGGCATTCGGGGTCCGGATCCGCTTTTCGCAGGTTCCGGCACTCAAAAAAGGCACGCTCTCCGAGCGATGTGATCTGCGCACCCAGGCAGGCTTCCGTAAGGCTCCCGCAGCCGGAAAACGCCTCCCGCCCGATGCTCCTTAGTGCCGCCGGCCACTGCCGGACGTCCAGATCCCGGCACTGGAAGAAGGCGTGGTTCCCGATCACCTTAAGGCCGGCAGGCAGCCGGCATTCCCGCAGGGCGCCGCAGCCGTAGAAGGCACTGTCTCCGATCGAAGAAAGTGCCGCGCCCGGCGCAAAGATCACCCTTTCCAGCCCCGCACACCAATAGAAAGCGCAGTCTCCGATCCGCTTGAGACTCGCCGGCAGGATCACGGTCCGGACCGCGCATTCATAAAAAGCGCAGGGCTCGAGCTCTACGGTCCCTTCCGGGACAGTCATGCAGTCTCTCGCGCCCTGCGCATCCATTGTGTATTTGTCTGAGTTCTCCAGCTTAGCCAACTTATCAGAACAGTGCCGCAAATTCCTCTCCGGTCAGTTTCTCTTTTTCGATCAGCAGCGCGCAGCTCTTTTCCAGCACATCCCGGTGCTCCAGGATCATGGCCTTCGCCGCCGCGTAGCACTCATCCACGAGCGCCTGGACCTCGTTGTCGATCAGGCTCAGCATTTCGTTGGAATAGGTCTTGCTGTGGGCGATATCGTAGCCCAGGAACACATCGTCACCGTTGTCGTCGTAGTTGATCATGCCGACGCGGTCGCTCATGCCGTACTGCATTACCATTGACCTTGCGATCTTGGTGACCTGCTTGATATCCTGGGAGGCGCCGGTCGTAATGTCGTCACAGACCAGCTCCTCGGCGATGCGGCCGCCCATGGCCGCCATCATCATATGCTTCAGCTGGCCTTTGGTGATAAAGCTGTCATCCTTGTCCGGCAGCGGCATCGTATAACCTGCCGCACCCTCGCCGGTGGGAATGATGCTGATGATATGCACCGGACCCACGTCCTCGAGAAGGTGGAACAGGATCGCGTGCCCGCTCTCGTGATATGCCGTGATCTTCTTGTCGCGGTCCGAAATGACCTTGGATCTCTTTTCCTTGCCGATCCCGGTCTTGATGAACGCATCATCGATATGCCGCTGGCTGATCACCGGGCACTCGTCCATGGTCGCTTCGATCGCCGCCTCATTGAGGAGGTTCTCGAGGTCCGCGCCGGTATAGCCTGCCGTGGTCTGTGCCACGCGCTTCAGGTTCACGTCGTCATCCAGCCGCTTGTTTTTGGCATGGAGCTGCAGGATCGCCTCTCTCGCCGCCACATCGGGTCGGCTGACGGTGATCTTGCGGTCGAATCTGCCGGGACGCATGATCGCCGGATCCAGGATGTCCACACGGTTGGTGGCCGCCATGACGATGATGCCCTGGTTCTGTGAGAATCCGTCCATCTCCACCAGCATCTGGTTCAGGGTCTGCTCGCGCTCGTCGTGCGACCCTCCGAGGCCCGTGCCTCTGCGGCGTGCCACCGCGTCGATCTCATCGATGAAAATGATGCAGGGGCTGTTTTTCTTGGCTTCTTCAAACATGTCCCTGACACGCGCGGCGCCCACGCCGACATACATTTCCACGAAATCCGAACCGGAAATGCTGTAGAACGGTACTCTGGCTTCGCCGGCTACCGCCTTGGCCAGCAGGGTCTTGCCGGTACCGGGGGCGCCCACGAGGATGATACCCTTCGGAATGCGCGCGCCCATATCCCGGAAACGCTGCGGGCTCTTAAGGAATTCCACGACTTCCTTCAGTTCGTTTTTCTCCTCGACCATGCCTGCTACGTCGTCCATGGTCAGTTCCGTCTCGGTGTTGAGCCGTGCCCGGCTCTTGCCGAAATTCATCATCCGGGCGTTCTGCCCGCCGCCCATGCCTCCTCCGAGGAACAGGCGGATAAACATGACGAACAGCGCCAGCATGAGGGCATAGGGAAGCAGGGATGCGATCGACAGATCAAATCCCGAGTCTGCCTGTACGACGTAGTCGACCCCGCTTTGGTCCAGTTTCTCCGCCAGCCGGTCCGCATCTGTCAGTGAAGCCTGATAACGGTCGCCGCTCTTGTCCACGACGGTCACGGTCCCGGTATTGTTTTTCGCGGAGGTCCGGATCACGACGGTATCGATATTGCCGCTGTCCTCGATCATGGTTTCCAGTTCCCGCGCGGTGACCGTTTCCGAGTACCCGCGCATGGAAAGGATCGAAGTGCCATAGGCAACCAATACCAGGATGATCAGTACCCATGGTATAGTAAAAGCTCTTCTGTTCATGGTATTGCTCAGTCTTCTTCCGGTTTGATAGAGCCGATATACGGCAGGTTTCTGTAGTGCTGGTCATAGTCCAGCCCATATCCGACGACGAACTCGTCCGGGATATCGAATCCGAGATAGTCGATCTTTACTTCGCGTATCCTGCGGTCCGGCTTGTTCAGCATCGCGCAGAGCTTCAGGGACGCCGGCTTGCGGTCGCGCAGCATTTCCAGCAGATAGGAAAGCGTAAATCCCGTGTCCACGATATCTTCCACGACCAGGACCTCCCTGCCTTCGATCGGCTCGTCATGGTCCTTGATGATCTTTACGATACCGCTGGAGACCGTCTTGGAGCCGTAACTGGAGACCGCCATGAAGTCGATCGTCACCGGGATCGTGATGTATTTGGAGAGCTCCGTCATGAAATAAGCGCCGCCCTTCAGCACACAGATCAGATGGATCTCCTTGCCGGCATAATCCCGGTCGATCTCTTTCGCGAGTTCCCTGATCCTCTCCTTAAGCTTTTCCTCGGATATCAATGTCTTGATCGTATACTGCTTCATGGTCTGCTCTCTCCTGCTGTTGTAGTATAGTCTGTTTCCGCCGCCTGCCGGGGCATGCTTAAGATCGTTTCCTCTCTGGTATTATCCGCGCACACGCCGCCGGGAAGGTCGAGATGGAGCCCCGTATGGCCTGCCAGCGCCAGGTCGATCTCCGAAAAATGTGCCTCTCCCCAGTCCTTCAGCGGAACACCCAATTGTTTAAGCCCTTCGATTATAACATATCTGCGCAGGATTTGCGGTTTTTCTTTCAGGATCCGCCGCTGCAGGGCTGCTGCCGCGGGCTGCGGCGGGAACTCGATCCGGATCACCCCGGGGAGGGACCTGGCGGTCTCCTCCAAAAAGGCTTCTGCCTGCGCGATCATCCTGCCGGCCGCCGCGATATGCTCGGAAGACCTCCGGTTGACGCCTTCCTGCATCCGCGGCAGGATCTCGTTCCGGAGGTAATTGCGCGTGTAGTCGTTGTCCAGGTTCGTGCGGTCCAGGCAGGAGGCAAGACCCTTCTCTTCAAGGTAGCGGAGGATCTCCGCCCTTCCCGTTCCCAGCAGCGGGCGGATCACATCTCCCCTTACCGGCTGCATGCCGGTGAGGCCTTTGAGTCCGCTCCCCCGCAGAAGGTTCAGCAAAATGGTCTCCGCCTGGTCATCCGCATGGTGGGCAACCGCGATGTGCCCTCCGCAGGCTGTCCCTGCACCCATGCCCGTCTTGCCGGCCGGTGCTTCGCTGCCGGAGCCGGATATTTTCTTAAGAAGGCCCTGCAGGGCTTTGTACCGCAGATTCCTGGCAGCCTCTTCCTCACTGAGTCCCTGTTCCCGGACCAGTGCCCGCACATCCACCCGGATGCTGTCAAAAGGCACGTCCATGCGTGCTGCCAGCTCCCGGCAGAAGGCTTCGTCCCGGTCTGCTTCCGGGCCTCTGAGTCCGTGGTGCACATGGGCCGCGTGAAGCCGGATGCCCAGCACCTTCCGCAGGCTCACGAGGACCGACAGCAGGCACACGGAATCCGGACCGCCGCTCAAAGCCGCGAGAACGAGGTCTCCGCGCCGCACCATTTCATGCGTCCGGATATATTCGAGAATGTGTTTTTCAAACCTGTTCATTTCCAAACGTTCGTATCCATGCCGATCATACCGCCGCCAGGATGTGCATGTTGCGAAGCCCGGCGTCCGCGATCCGGTCATTGACCGAGTAGGCGTGCTTTTCCAGATCGCCGCAGTTGGCCGCTGTCAGTTCCCGTGCCATCAGTTCGTCGATCACGTCCGCGGCAATGCCTTCTATGACATTGTACTTTTCTTCCGCGGTCTCCGCATCATTGCCTGTCGTCAGCAGGTACTCCAGAAGCTCGGCTTCCAGGGACAGGAGGGGGAGCTCGCGGAGCGCCCGGAAGCTCCATTTATAGTATGGCTGGTACCGGCGGTTCAGCAGGAAGATCACGGCTATGGCGCTCTTTACAAACTCGAACACCGCGAGCTGTGCCGCCGCTTCCTCTCCGTGCCGGATGCAGCGCTGATAGTTATACTGGCCGGCCTGGGCCATGAGCAGGAGATGCCCCGCCAGTTTCTTCAGCCGGATATCCTCCGGGTAATAAGAGAGACGCTGCCGGATCTCCGACACCTCGCCGCGGCGGTCCAGATACAGTTCCCCGTTCACCGCTTCCGCAAGCGCATGCTCCGGGACGCGGAGCCACGCCTCCGTGCTCAGTATTCCGTCGGGACTGCCGGTCTTTTCCATAAAATATGCCGCGGTCCGGAAAACACCGTGCCGCGCGCCTCCGACCGGCTGCATCGTAAGGCGCCTGCAGCCCATAAATTCCTTCGGAAGACGGGCATATGCGCGCTCGAGCTGGAATTCCTGCCGGCGGTCCACCAGGGACTCATCCGGAAGCAGGATACAGAACCCGGGCTCAAAATCATGATCCCGGGAAATCTCGTCGTCAAATCCGAAGCACTCCGACCCGCTGCCGAACAGGCCTGCCGCCAACTGATCCATCAGCTCCGGAAAGCCTTCTTCCAGCATGGGAAGTCCGTATTCCTCGAAGTATTTCCGGGATAATTCCAGTCCTTTCAATGCCGCCTCCCCACGCTCAGATATATTTGTACAGTTCCTTTGCTTCGTCTTTTTTCTGTGTCTCTTCGATCGCGGTGACCTCCACGGCGACCAGACGTTCTCCGAAACCGATCTCGATGCGGTCGCCTACCTTCACCTCATAGGAAGCCTTCTGGGGCTTGCCGTTGACAGACACGCGCCCCGCATTGCACGCGTCGCAGGCAACGGTCCGGCGCTTGATCAGGCGGGAAACCTTCAGGTATTTATCCAGTCTCATATAATGATCACTCCTTTTCATGACTCAGCACGCTGACATTGTATCAGATTTCCGCATTCTTTTAAAGTTGCGGGGGGAAGTTTCATACGCGCCGTCACGAATGCTTTCCCGCCTGCCCGGTTTGGTGGTATACTCTTCGCAAAAGGGAAGACCGGGGGATACCGCTTTCCTTCGGGAAATGATGCATAAACAGACCCGTATTCACAGGATCAAAGGAGTGTAAGAACGATGGCTGAGGAGCTTCGCAAGGAAGATTATGCGGAACCCCGCTGCCTGCTGTGTGAAACGCCCTACGGCATGGAGCCGGAGATCAAAAGCGTCCCGCAGAAGCGCATCGTGGAAAAAATGAATGAATATATGAGCCGCCGGGACTATGCCGGCGCCGAGCGGCACCTGCTCTACTGGCTGGAGGAAGCCCGGCTGGGCGGAGACAGGCGCGGTGAGCTGATGATCCGCAACGAGCTCACCGGGCATTACCGCAAGACCGGCGACCGTGAAAAGTCTCTTTTCAATGCCGGAGAGTCGATCCGCCTGCTGAAGGCGCTCGGAATGGAGGACACGATCAGCGCGGGCACCAGTTATGTCAATGCTGCTACGGCGCACCAGGCTTTTGGGGAGACCGAAGCTGCCATTGCGTTATTCGAGGAAGCCCGCAGGGTCTATGAGTCCATATCCGGGACCGCGCCGGAGCTCCTCGGGGGCCTCTATAACAACATGGCGCTTGCGGAAGCATCCCTCGGGAGATTCCGCGAGGCGGAAACGCTCTGGAACAAGGCTGTCGACATGATGGGCCGGGTCGAGAACGGCGCGTTGGAGCAGGCCATCACCTTCCTCAACATGGCCAATGCCGTCGAGGACGAACTGGGGCTTGCGGACGGCGAGGCGCGTATCTTTGCGCTCCTGGACCGCGCCGAAGAGCTCCTCGCCACGCCCGGGATCCCGCATGACGGCTACTATGCCTTCGTCTGCGAAAAATGTGCCCCGACCTTTTCCTATTACGGATACTTCCTGACCGCGCAGTCACTGGAACGGCAGGCGGAGGAGATCTATAAGGGGAATTCCTGATCATCCGTTTGCCGTCTGCTGCGCAGTTTCCGTACCACACTTTTAACTATTCAGTACACGCCAAACTGATTCGCAATCCGGCCTTCGGCCTTCTTGCTCATCCGTTTGCCGTCTGCTACGCAGTTTCCGTACCAGCAGGGGCCGAAATTAATGCAAGCATTATTTTCGTCCCCTGCCGCTCCGGAGTACTGAATAGTTACGGCTATGTCAGAAAATCGTAATACTTCAAGGGATTGCCTTTTCCTGATCTTTGTTTATAATGAATTATGTATACTTATCTTCAGGTTTCACGGAACGGACTATGGCACGTACGCAGAATAAACAGAAAAAGACCAGTATGAATGGCGGCTTGGCGATGATCGGCCTTACGCTGCTGATTGCTGTTGTCGCGTCTACTGTTTATATCGATTCCCGTGAGATGCGGGACCAGCAGCGTGCGTATATCGAGCGCGAACAGGCCCTCGAGCGGCAGATCTCGGATGAGGAGCAGCGCACGGAGATCCTGAACGAGCGAAAAAAGTATGTGACGACCAAACAATACATTGAGGAGGTCGCCCGGGATAAGCTGGGACTGCTGAACCCGGACGAGGTGCTTCTCAAAGAGAAGGATGACTGACGGACCCGAAACGTAATGACGCTTCGGGTCTTGTTTTTGGATACCCGCTGTTTTGTGCCGGAGCTTGCCGCCCGGCCGATCATTTTTTGAAGGATTATGACAATGTTGATTCATGGTTTGCAGAAGATGACGCTCCTGGATTTTCCGGGGCATGTCGCATGTACAGTGTTTCTCGGAGGGTGTGACCTCCGCTGCCCGTTCTGCCACAATTTTGAGCTGGCGGACGGCAGCGCTAAGCCGGTCATGGATGACGCGGAGCTTTTCAAGTTCCTGAAAAAACGTCAGGGGCTGCTGGACGGGGTCGCCGTTACCGGCGGGGAGCCCTGCCTTCATGAATCGCTCCCGGACCTTCTCAGAGCGATCCGTGACCTCGGCTTTGCTGTCAAGCTCGATACCAACGGCTTCCGGCCGTCCATGCTCCACCGGCTGATGGAGGAGGGCCTCGTCGACTATGTTGCCATGGATATCAAGAACAGCCCCGCCAAATACGCCGTGACCTCCGGCATGCAGTCCCTGGATCTGAGACCGCTCCAGGAGAGCATTACCCTCCTGGTCGGCGGCAATATCGATTATGAATTCCGCACGACGGTCGTGCAGGAGTTCCATGAGGCAGCAGACTTTGAGGAGATCGGGCAGATGATCCTCGGCGCGCGCCGCTATTTCCTGCAATGCTTCACGGACCGTGACTCTGTCCCCTTCGAAGGCCTTCACGCGCCATCTGTTGATTCCCTGCAGGAATATGCCAGCATTGCCCGGAAATATGTCCCCGACACCCAGCTTAGGGGCGTTGACCTGTAAAATATCGGCCGCTTTGGATATTCTTACCCACTTTTTCATTTTTTTGGCTCTGAATAAGGCTCTGCGCTTGACATTGCTCCACAAAACCATTATAAATGAGTAAGAGCAAAAATATTTTTGCAGACAGTTTTTTTCAGGAGGGAATTTTTATGAACAAGGGCGAACTCGTGACAGCAATCGCACAGGATACCGGCGTAACCAAGAAGGATATTGAGAAGGTCATCAAGGCTCTTACTGCTACCATTCAGGGCGAACTGAAGGACGGCGGCAAGGTCCAGATCCCGGAGCTTGGTTCTTTTAAGGCTGCAGAGAGAGCAGCAAGAGAAGTTCGTAACCCCAGAACCGGCAAGAAGATGAAGTCTCCGGCATGCAAGGTTGCTAAGTTCACCGCAGCGAAGGCTCTGAAGGAAGCTATCAACGCTTGATCAGACATTAATTAAGAATCTGGGTCCGGGGAATATATCCCCGGATCCTTTTTTATTTCAAAAATCAAGTTTTCTTCTCCGGGGATGGTTGATCTTCTTCAGATCATACTTCGACAGGACAGATAACCTTCTGTTGACGGCTACATTCACCAACTATCATGTTTTGCGGTCGGCATTTTCCATTCTGTTGACGGCTACATTCACCAGTTAGCATGCATTTCGGCCGGCATTTCCCATTCTGTCGACGGCCACATTCACCAGTTAGCATGTATTTTGGCCGGCATTTCCCATTCTGCCGACGGCTACATTCACCAGTTAACATGCATTTCGGCCGGCATTTCCCATTCTGCCGACGGCCACATTCACCAGTTAACATGCATTTCGGCCGGCATTTTCCATTCTGCCTGAGCTGCTATAGTTAAATTGTAATACCTCCATTGATTTTATATAATTATCGTCAGGAGGATATTACTATGGTACAGGTAGACCCCGTAATAGAAAAGACGATCATCAGGCTGCATCTGGAACAGGGCCGCACCCAGAAAAGCCTGGCTGATGAATACGGCATCAGCGTAAACGTTGTACACCGTATCATCACCAACTATCGCAAAGAATGCCGGAACAACGTGTATAAATCGGAAAACCTGAGACTTATGGAGGAAAACCGCAGGCTGCGTGAACAGAATGCGGAACTCCAAAAGGAGGCGGATTTCCTAAAAAAAGCAGCGGCATTCTTTGCGAAGGAAAATCATTAAGCAAGTACAGTTTCATTGACAGGTATTCCAGACGTTTTGGCACGGCATGGCTGCTCAAACGGCTCAATGTCTATCCTAACAGTTACTATAATTACAGGCTAAACCGTAAAACCGACCAAAAGAAGCAGAAGGAAAAGACCCTTGATCTGATCCGGCAGCTTTATCATGATGCGGGAGGAAGACCCGGCTACCGCATGATGACGGCGATGCTTGCGGCAAGAAGTATCGTTTTGAGCCCTGCGACAGTCCATAAATACATGAACACGTTACTTGGGCTTAGATCAGTGACCCGTAAGCCAAAGTACCATTACACCAGGGGCGGTGAGCCGCACGAGGTATTCGGGAACCTGCTTGAGCAGGATTTCAGTGCCGCGTCGCGCAACCGGAAATGGTGTACCGACTTCACGTATCTTTTCCTTGATAATGGCGCGAAGCGCTATAATTGTACGATCCTTGACCTGTACAGCCGGGAAGTGGTCGCGAGCAAGGTCGGCCGGCGGATCACTGCCGCACTGGCCAGAGAGACACTTGAAGCCGCGATCGCCAGAGCAGATCCTCCGCGGGGCATAATCCTGCATTCGGATCAGGGCACTCAGTTCACTTCCAAAGAATTCGTTGAATTCTGCAGATCAAAAGGCGTTGTCCAGAGCATGAGCAAAGCGGGATGCCCTTACGACAATGCGCCTATGGAACGTTATTTCAATACACTCAAGGCCGAAGAAGTGAACCTGCACAGTTATCATACGGATGAAGAACTGAATGCCGGTATCACTAACTTCGCATTTGGCTGGTACAACAATGTCCGGCCACATACGTATAACAATAATCTCCCGCCGTGCAAGGTATTATAGAAAGCATCGGGGGCATTACAATTTTGATTGACCAGAACA
>JAEEGL016168145.1_pt1 | contig 13066 bp, 8 predicted proteins | sample 9134231 | NCBI WGS metagenome assembly JAEEGL01 (sample SAMN16246548, study PRJNA631951) | gut metagenome | biome: gut microbiome; feature: rumen; material: fiber-attached | host: Bos | place: Iran: Karaj | collected 2018-10 | reverse complement strand
ATCCTTGTTATAATGGAATAAAAATGAAAGCAAAAGCCCAAAACACAAACGGTTGGGGCATTGGTGTCTTAATCCTTGTTAAAATGGAATAAAAATGAAAGCTGAACGAGGCAGCTCAGTTCGACAACTGGTACAAAGTCTTAATCCTTGTTATAATGGAATAAAAATGAAAGTTCGGTAACGGAGAGTTGTGTCTAGCCCTTCAGGGCAGTCTTAATCCTTGTTATAATGGAATAAAAATGAAAGGGATACCCGTGGATGGCGGATATCGCCTCAATTCATGCGGTCTTAATCCTTGTTATAATGGAATAAAAATGAAAGAGCTCGATGACAACGACCTGAACAGGTTGTTCGTGTCTTAATCCTTGTTCTAATGGAATAGACTTAGATCAGATGAATGAAAAAGAAAGATGCTTGTTGATTCAGTCTTAATCCTTGTTCTAATGGAATACAAATGGAACAGAACCGAGTGACCAACATCGCCGTCGGCAACCTTGAGTCTTAATCCTTGTTTTAATGGAATACAAATGGAACTTGAGGTACCGCGGTCGATTGGCGGAGGCCTGTTGTCTTAATCCTTGTTTTAATGGAATACAAATGGAATCTATAGCACCTGCGAAAAAGGACCATATATTATACATTATAATAATGGATCCTTTTTCGCAAATGATTTATTAGAATCAACTGTCAAGATTTCAAAGAACGATATAAATAAGCTTTTATTCTATGGTGGAAACCACTACCTGTTGATTACATGATAGAATCCAACGCCTGAGAAAGAAGACTGTTGAGAGGGATGTCGGATTTATCAACTTCTACTACTCTCTTCGAGACCACGTCCACATTCAATTTCTGTTTATAAAAAAATAACTTTCTGGAACCATCGATTGCCAACAGTGTCATCAAGGCTGCAGCGGAGTTAGTTCCAGGAGTAAGGTTAAAATACAATTTATGATTTACATCATCACGTTCTTTTAGTGGCTTGCTAATTTTTTTATAGCAGTCATAGAAGTCATCATAATTTGCTTCTTCAGTAAATGTTATGGTCAAATGATTTTTAATCCATTTCTTTTCAGGGAACTCCACCATAGCCATATATTTTATTATTGTTCTCAATTGTTCATTGTATCCTTTAGCTACAGCGAAATCGTTATTAAAACTATTTTGGTCCTCAGCGAAGATCTTTTTTAATATATAATTTTTGTATGATTCCATATTTTCATTTATTTTACTAAAATTTGTCGGATTGGAGTAATAATCACTGTGGAGAATGAGCATTTCACATTTATTTTCGTCCTCTTTTGTTTCGTGAAGAATACTAACAAGAGGTCTCAAGTTTGGTTTCTCTTCTCCATTACTACGTGTAGAGATTGCAGAAATGCCCGAAACAAATACTTTAGTAGCATTCTCATCTTTCTTAATTCGTCCATCAGGGAAAAATGCGACTATAGACAACATTCCAACCAAACATACACACATGGATATTGCGACCTCGGTGAAGATTTCAGTCGGAATGAAAAGGTTCATAACCGCATTGGTGAGCCATCCAAGGTGTAGGACGAAGAAGAAAAGGTAGAGCACACCCAAACGTCTGGGGGCAATAGCATTGGCAAATAATTTGGTCAAGTTGACACTGCGAATATTGAATCGTTCGCCAAGAAGCAAACCGACAAGAGCCAAGATGATTATCAATGCGACAGCGGCAAGAATAATCCAATATGAAAAACACCCGACAAAACCATTAACTTTCAATAAGAATGCAATTTCGCCCACAAGAACCAGGGCCAAAGCCACGATACTGAAATAGTCGCGTTTTTCTAACTTCGGTTTTTCTAACTTCGGTTTTGGAGCTGTTGGTTTTGGAGCTGTTGTATTGTTTCTGTTCTGAATTGTTGAATAAGGTCTAAATTGCTCAAAATTGAATTTTGAGACTTTAGAACCATCTTCCAGTGTCACTGTATTACGAACAGTTGTCGAAGCAACGCATTGGATGCCTAATAGCTGTAACTTGTTAACCACATAATTAGTGAAAGTCATCTCACCCATAATGTGCACCACTTTGGTGTCTCCCTCCATTAGGGCAATTTGACTGACATATTCATCAGCCTGACTTCTAATTATATCGATGCTGTGATTTGGATCGATGTCAGGAAACTTGATGTCAACTATCTCACCATATTTCTTGGCTTCATTTAGTTGCTTCTCTTCCCATCCTGTTGATGGGTGATTGGTGAAGTTAATGAATAGATTTTTCATGTAACAATATTATACAGAAAGGTTATAGACATGACACTATATAGATTCAAATGGCTATTTACAGGGAATGAAACTAATTCTTATTGTGTCATAGAGAAAAACTATCCTAAGTTCGATCTGTTGATTATTATGTCTAATTGTTCTTTTAGATTGTTTATAAGATCCTTTTCTTCACATGATGTCATATTAAACGTTGGAATAGAGCAACGCTCACACATTTCCTTTCCGTTACGATACATAGGCCAATATGTTACAAACAACGACTTGCTGCTCAAAGCACCATAGGTGCGTACCACATTAGCAAACTTATTGATTTCTGTGGTCCCCTTAATCTGGGTCTTGCACTCAACAAAGAGAAGCTTCTTGCCAGTATTGACAATAATATCTACCTCATTCATGTCATTATTGTCTGGTCCCTTGAAATGACAATTCATGAAAATTTGATCTGGTTGATAAATATTTGCCATTACTGTTGCGACATAGTACTCAAACCAACCACCACCATTGACAAGATGCCACACAAGGGGAGATGACACAGTCACCTTTTCCTCTTCCGAGATTTCAATTGTTATCGTATTTCTTTCAACATTCCATGAGATTTTACCTTTGTCACAAGAGAATTCAACATTATCTTGTACAGTCAATTTATTTTTATTCATATAACCTCCGTACTGCTTCATCAAAGGTGTAAGAACCTTGGAATGCTTATGGTAAAATTCTTTCAAAGCATTCATGGTGATAAAATCTTCTGATGTATAAACAGAATAAGGAGTATAGATTGGAAAATTAATGTTATGTAACCAGAACAGTAATTTGTAATCGAAATCCACTTCTCCAACTTCTTTCTCTGTCGTAAGATTAAAGAGTTTGTTCTCTTGGTAGATATAATAAATATCAGCCTGAGGTGACTTCTCTCTGAAAATTGAGAAGAAACAGATTGCCCATGATTTTAAGCCAGTTGTCAGGTCAAGACTTACCTCATTGTTCGTATCGATTGAATCGAAAATATCTTCTGCAATTTTATTTATTTCAACGAGATTATCCACAGGGAGCTCTCGAATGTCACAAGCAATCGTACCTTTATAATATTCTTTGATCCTCTCTGCTAAAGCAAGAGAATCTTTTGATGGTAGAAGAATCATCTTATCTGGTTTAACGCGATTAATGACGTTACAAACGGCTTGTATTTGCTTCCCGACCAGTGCGATATGAATTTTAGTCATAATTGTGGTTATTTTATTGTTTTTTTACTAATTAAAGTCCCTAAAAAAGGAACAATGCCCCTAAGGACTAACTACTTTTCTTTCCGAGGAATCTCAATTCTTTACCTTTTTTGATGAGTTCAACATAAATAATATCACCGACACTTAGTCGTTCCTTTTTATTGTTCATATCCAAGGTTTTAGGACTTGTATCTTTCCCTTGGGTCAGTTTTGCGAGTCTAAATTGACCGGAATAAGTTACTATAGCTTCTAATTGCTTCAAACTCTCTTGTGAAACTTTTTTTGTAGATATAGTTGTCTTAGATGGGGATAATTGTATAAGAGTGCTAAAGAGTGAGAAGTCAGCTTCGTCTCTCATATAACTACCTTTCGCTTTACCAAATTCCTCTAAAAGCATTGGTGTGAAATAATCTATTAGAGACTCATCACTAAAGCCTTTTGCCATTGCAAACAATTCTTTCAATTGAATAGTTTCAATCCATGGTTTTTTACAACCTGTCGATTTCAAGAAATTATTCATCAAAGACTCGAAAGAATCCAAATATTCCTTCATTTCTTTCTTTTTGTCAAAGATAATCAAGTCATTTACAGCTATGGAGACATTCCCATATCCTTGAGATTTAGCTTGCCCCAATGAATGTTTGCACTCTTCCTTCCCATGGAATGTCAGCGCTGACAATAGAGCGCCTAACTCTTCTGGTTTCAAATTATGGAAATATATGACACCCTTGAAGATTGAACCCTCTTTTAGGGGATTCATTCGTGTAATCGTTTCGAAGTTAATTTCGTTATTTTCGACATCTCTTGGAATCAGTTTCCTACCTTTAACTTTTGGTTCATACACATGGCCATCTATCTCGCCATATTTCTCTATAAAGTGTATTCTATCTTGATTCTTCAGCTCCAATAGTCCTAAATCGTATCGAGGCTTAATTGGATATCGTTTTATACCCGAGATGATTCCACCTATGGTGTCCCAGGTGGCTTTGTCTTGCAAATATGTAGGATAGTAAGAAGCCCTAGGGGAACCTAATACACTCAAAATTGTATCATTCTCGGATAACAATAGCTCGGCTTTTTCTTGTTTTGCCGCTCCAAATTGCACACGTCCTTTTAAATTATGTTTTACAGAACCAAAAATGACGTCTGCTAGGTCAGGTTCGTTTCCTTTTAATCCAACAGGGATGGCATCTTTGACTGTATATTGCGCATAATATTTGTGAAGGTAAGACAATCCTATCGTAGCCACTTTGTCATTATTGTCCAGAGTAAAGAACACGGCTCTTCCTCTCTTTCTTTGATTGAAAGGAATATTCTTGTAATTAGAGTAAATAGCCTTAAAATCCTTAAGGACGGGAGAAGGAATATCTAAAATTGTTTTTCTTTCGTCTTTCTCCAAAAGGACAAAATCTGACCTCTTTTTCTGCATAGCTCCAGAGAAAAAAACAGTTCCTGGGTTACCCTCGCCTGTGGAAGAAAACTGGCAGAAGAATCTCTTGTCATATGGTTTAGCACCCAAAGGCTTCTTTGGGTTAGAGAATCTTCCTGTAAGATATGTATTATGGTTCAGTCTATATTTCCCGAAGGTATCAAGGGAACGAAATTCGCTAAAATCACAATTAGCTATTCTAGACACAATATCATCGTATTTGATGTGTACAGGTTTACCCCAAGAAACAATTTTATCATTGTCAGTAAGCCAACCACAATAGACCGTGCCCATTTTTTGCATATAGCCATCACGATCTTGAATGTCTCGGAAGGCGTATCTTTCTCGATTGTCCTTCACACGGGTTTCGTCAAGATGTCCAAAACTCATTATCTCAAGGACAGAACGGATACAACCCTTGATAGAAGTGCCTGGTATAAAATACTCACCATTCACGTGACAAAAATTGCCATCCTCGCCTTTAATAAAAAGAGCTGTATTAGCAGTTAGCGTATAGGCTATTTGTCCAGAAACAAATCCCTCGAAAGGAATGTCCTGAGATACTTGTGTCTTCCAAGATGGAGAAAAGTACTTCTGCCTCTTCTCTACTGGCACAAAACGATATGAAGATTTAATTTCCATCGTAACTTATTCTTTAAAACCAATAAACACATTTTTTGTAAGCGTGAGCACTTTCATGCCCTTGCAGTTCTCATCTTTTGTTTCTTCCCAATAGCGGAGGAATTTGAGCCAACGACCTCCCATGCGATTGGAGAGGTATTCTTTGGTTTCGAAGTCTGGATTGCTGAAATCGTCTTCTGTCACATCAAATGACTTAATAAGATATTTTCCATCAACAAATTTGATGCTATACGACTTATAATTATCCACGTCATAGAGTTGGCCCTCTACGACAAAAGGATTCTTGGTTTCATCAAAACTTCTTTCAAATTTCTCATTTTGAAAGACTTCAGGTTTTTGTTGGTCACTCCACCAGAGGTACCCCTGGCATTTATTTATCATTATTGGTTCCATATATCTGGTCTCCATTACATTTAATTATACCTTCAAAACAGCCATTGCCACGATTGACACCTCCACCAAGAGGCAGCATTCCCGAACAAAGGTCCTTCAATGCACTCTCAAAAGCAGGCTTGACTTTCTCATCGACAAAGGCCTTATTATTCACCATCAGTTTCAAGTTGAATTGCAAACCTTTAGCGAATAAAGTCTCTTCATTGAAGAGCGCTCCGTCGATTGCACCTCCTGTAAAACGATCGATGGAGACATGGTTCAGAACTTTGGATATGATGGGAGTCTTATCATCAAAGTAGAAGATGTCGGATATTAGCACGTTTCCGCGTTTTTTATTCTTCATTATACCATTTTCACACTTATCGCCTTCTGATCCGAAAACGGCCTTGACAGCGGCATTATTCTTGCCAACGAAATCTTCTATCTTTTCGTCTTCCTTCAATGTATCGGCATACTTCTCTGTTAGTTTGTTGTAATGGAAGGCTAAACGATGTGAGAGGGCTCCTTTGACAGAAGATGCTGGGATGAGTACAACGCAATTTTGATTCTTTACTTGAGCAGGATTGACACTCCAGTCGACAAAAGACTCTCTAATATATGTCATATCAGCCTTATCATTGCTCAATCCGGAGCCAAACAGCATAAAGTCAATAGGACGCAAATTCAACTCATAGATCGTCCAACCGGCCTTATTAGATTTAGGAAGTGACAGTTCATCTGCATCTTCCCATTGTTTAATCAATGATGAAGACTTTTCTAGATACCACTCTTTTTGCTTGGCATCGGTCAAGTCTATCTTTTTGTATTGACATTTATCATTCACAACCTCTATCTCACCAAAACCAGAGCGGCTTCCTGATCCGATACGGAAGGCGTCTGAATTCAGTGTTTTCAGAAGTTCTATAAATCTGGTCTCATCCGCCTTCTTTATTTCATCATCAGAAGAAAGCATTTCCATCTCGAAACAGAAGCGGGTACCTTTCAAAACGACTTCCTCATTGAACAAGTTATGCTGCTCTGTTGTCCCTCGATGATTGATCTTGGCATGTTGGCGAACTGGCAATTGACGAAAATAAGACAGGAATCCCGAGCCAAGTTTCCCTTGGTCAATAATACCATCAAGAACAGAGCCGTCACTATCGAGCATCTTTGCATCAGTAATGATGATTGGAGAGCCATACGCCTGGCTTCCCATCAGAGGAGCTCGCAATGCATCCAATTTCTGCTTGTATTCTGACTTTTTTTCGTCTATTTTCTTTTCAATAGTGATAGAATGCCTTAAAAGACCGGCAATGGTTGTGCCTGGAATAAATGGGAGACCATTGGCATCCCTTAATATCAGCGAATCGCTTTTGATACCATTATTACCACTGCCGATACTGAGTGGTGTCTTGGCCTCGATGATAATACGGGCCAGAAATCTATATTGTTTACTCATAGTTTGACCTCCTCTTTTTGTTGACATTTCTTGGTCATTTCAGATGCCAAGTTAATCATGATACTTTGTAAATCTTCATTCTTATGGGCATCCATAAACTTAAGAAGTTTTCCCTTGCGATCTTGCTCTTCCCATTTGTCTTTAGCCACTCCATGAGAAATGAAATCTTCGATAGCATTATAAAGCAGGTTTTTATCTTTGGTTTTCGCCGCTATACTACGGATGTAGCCCCATTGAGAAGAGAACTTACCTTCTTTAAAGGATCGTTCAAATTCTGTGACTTCTTTCTGTACTGTTTGATAAACATTCTGATTATTTTCGATCCTTTGTTTTTCTGATAATAGATAACCTATCAGAAGAGAATCAACCTTGAGCTCTTCTGAAATAATGGGGCCTTCTGGCTTGGGCTTCTCCTCTAATGTATACAATGCCTTGCCTGTCCCATCAAGATCACCAGCAAGGAATGCAGGATTGTAGATTACCTTGCCGAAGCCCTCATTCCGATAATACCCTACATATTGGCTCTTCTCAGGACAAGAAGCATCTTTTAATTCAACGACAAACACGCTGCCTTTCTCGATTCCGAAACGGTCTGCCTCATATGTATGTCGCTTGCCATTCCATGGAGCATACTGGAATGTGCGTACCTGACACTTCGACCAGTCAATCTCACCTCCTTCCAATCCTAGGTCTTCTGCCTCAGGCAGACATGTTTGTTCCATATTTTTGTCGAAGAAAATCAAACGTCCATCGGCATATACAGTTACGAATTTAGCCTGAACATCAGGTATGGAAGTTTCTATTTCTTTATAATCTGCTTGTTCAATTTTTACTAGGCCGAACTCAGCAGAACGCGAATGGCCAATGTGCTTCATGCCACAAAGAGATTTGATGATCTCTTGGTTCAGTTCGTCGCTTAGTTCTGATTCTACTTCGAAATACAAGACAGAACCTTTCGACAAAGATTCGTAACCGAACAACTGACCATCCTTGCTACGACGATTCTGGCTGTCGTATGCTGACTTAATGGCATAGTTCTTCAGAACCACAGCTGGTTTGCCGGTTTTTTCTCCGAATGAATAGAAGCCCTCGCGACATTGTTTGAGTTGCTTATTCTTGATTGTATCGCTTTCATGATTTGTCAAATGATGGATATAGCATTCCTCACTTGCAGAGCCCAACTTGGGATAATACATGGATGCTGGTACCTTGAGTCCTCTGATACCATTTATCGAGGGATGGGCGTCGCCAAAACGCACTTTGCCCGAATGGAATATCTCTAAGGATTCTTTAGAGCCATCCTTATAAAGTTTGCTTGCCGCAATGCCGAGGAAATTGTTCCCTGGGATAAAGTCAAGAGTCTTTTGATTGCCTTCACTGCTAGATGTCTGGCTTAATACGAGATCGGACTCAAGCGTACACTTGAATTTCAAAGACTTGCCAATTGCAGCCATTTCCTCTCTTACGTCATTAGGCTTCTTGATAGTTATTTTGCAACGACCATAGCCACGATTCCTTCCCGTTCCCAAGCGCTTGATATAATTCATGGCATCTTTCAGCATCTGAACATCGACTTCTGGAACGTTGTAAATGTTTCCCTCCAACTTGCAAGGGACTACTGTTTCAATTATACGAAGGGTTTTGTCTTCTGCGATACCATCCTCATCAATGCTGGTTGATGCAAAAGTCTGGTAAAGATATTTTGTTAGTTCTTCCTTCAGAATAAAATTATACTCTTCAGAAGGCAAGGTCGCATTTTCAAAGAAGGCACAGCCAGTCTTGTGGTTGTCCATATCGCCAGAAACCCCAAACAAATTGTTAATGACATTTTGGTCTGTTGAGAGAATGGTAGCTGCATCACGTAGCAGCCCCTTCAAAGTGCGACCGGGAATGTAAGGTAGCCCATTTTTGTCCTTGATGACCAATGCATCCACATCAGCCCCTGCAGCCAATCCAGAGCCACAATGCCAATTGGAGAAAAACTCTATTTCATATTTAATAGTACTCATACCTCTGTTGTTTCATTGGTTTGCTGATTCATGATAGTATCGTATGAAAGGACATCGTATGCTATGCAGCGATTATTGTCCTCTCGAGTTAAATCCTCGACGTCTTTGGTCTTGGTGAAGACTTGTAACATTCTTCCCTTGCGTTGGTCTGCTATGCTCTTGCTCTTGATTCGGAGTGAAATCCAGTTTCTGACACCCGACTTGATACCGTCGCCTTCATCGCTAAAGAGGAGTTTGGCGAAATCCTGTAATTGGTCAACTGTAAATTTGCCTGCTTGAGGCTCGTTGTAGTAAGGACCAGCCATAAATGAGAGACCGTCAACAGCGGTGAGTTCTCTTTTGATAATCTCCTTATAGTCATAGATAAAACTGTCCTGAACCTTGTGGAACAATAGACATGAGGGCGGCAGATGGTTAGAATCGGCGCCATGAATGGCCTTGGTATCCTTTTTCGCATGGCCGCACAATTCCTCTGCTAACTGATAACCATAATAGAAGGGATAGGATGACTTGATGAAAGCTATGCCTGCACAAGCGGTCAGGTAGTCTTCGCCACCAGCAAAAACATTATTCTCACGGAGGATGTGACTAAGATATTGTTTCGTCTTTGTCTTAAATGCATCAATGAATAGTTTTGCATAGTCCAAAGCCAAATCACCGCGGATGATAACAGTCATATCATCTCCACTCAGTACAACAGGGCGAATAGGAATAACAAATTTATTATGGAATTTATCTTCGATCTCTTTGTATGCAAAATTTGCTGCTTCCTTAGTAGCAATGTCCAGTTTTTGTGAAAATTCTTTAAGCACATCTTTTTTCTTGCCCACAGCCTGGAGCACCTTGCCCAATCCATTGCCATCCGCATGGATAATGGCTATCCAATCGTTTTTGTCTGTGATGTCTGAAATATCGTAAGCTAAACTATCAGGATCGATGTCAGGAAAACCAAAACTTTTCTTGCATAGTTCTATCAATCTCTGTTTTCGCTCTTTTTTTAATGTTGATTCATCAAGATATATGACTTTTCTCTTTTTATCCGCGTAACTATCTATTTTCAAATCTACTATAGGCAGACCTGAATTATTGGCACGTTTAATGCCAATTAATCCTGTGGTAACACTGCGTGACGGCTTGTTGCGTTGTGTTTTCAATTTGGCCTCTATGCTGTCTATATCCTTGTCGAAATTGCTACTCAAGGGAACAACAGCCTGACTAATGGTTATACCAGGCGCCATGTTCATAACTTTCTTGGGGAACTCACGGACTGCTTTTATACAGTCCGTTTCATTATCAAAAATGTACTTGATGTTTCCTGCAGCCCGCACAATGGATTCACCGTTCTTTCCGAATTCATCGAAAGCAGTTGTACATATTTGTGCCACCAACTCGCTTGCTCCGACAATGTGTTTCAGTTCGTTGGTCTGGAAAATAAACTGCTGAATGCCCTGCACTGCCGCTCCATAGAGATATTTTTCCATAAGCGTTAGATTTGTTATTACATTTATTATTGTGTTAAACTAATTATCATTGTTTCGATAGGCTCTTGATAGTTCCATATCCGATGCTGGCGTGCTTACCAATACCAATCAACTCGGGAAGGTTAACATTGCAGAGAAAGTCCACATCGAAAGACTTCATCAATGCCTCCTTGACCTTCTCCCGATGATATCGGTCAAGCCTTTGTATCTCACATTCCACCTGGTTATCGAAATGAATGTCCAGACCTTTTGCCATTGAGAGGATATTGCCCACAAGGATGTGTTCCAACAGTTCGAATCGTTCGGAATCGCTTTGCGTTCTCAAAAAGCGAGAGTCGTTCTCTTCATTCAGTGGAAGCCACTGTTCTACACGATAACGCTGTGGCTTGTTCAACTCGATTTCGGTCTGCATTGGAGTGACTTTCTCCACTTTCATCATAGTATGACGATGACCAATGTTAATGTAGGTATTACAGATAGGCATCAACTTATTGATCATCTCTACACCATCACCTATTAATAATATGGAAGCTTTAGCCCCAATACTCTTATACTGGACAAGCGGATAATCATATCGGAAGTTGTTGTCGATATGATTATGGAAGAGTACGTCTGTATCTTCCGACAAAGCATTCAGTACTGCTCCACGAAATAAGGGAACCTCTTCGAGGCTCAACAATGGTGAAAAGGAAATGTGTAGTGTATTGACTATCATGATAAGATTTATATGTTTCCCGCCGCAAATATATAAAAAAAAGATGGGAAAACCATCAAATTGTAGCAAAAATTGTAATTTTTGCTACATTTTTTTCTTTTTATGTCGCCAAAATGAACATTCTTGACCGTTTTTTCGATTGATAGTTGCTGTTTCCTCACATTCAGTCCTATTCCTTGTCGGATGGGCATATGACAATTAGGAAGGAGAATAAAATTGACGAAAATGAAGAATTTTTCTGAAAAGTTTGGAACGTTTGTGAAAAACAATTATATTTGCAGCCGAAAATAGGTGTGATTTTGAAGGCTTTCAAATTCCATTAAAACAAGGATTAAGACTTCTTCACGTCTTGCTCATCGTTATTCATAGCTACCTCTCCGAGACCATATTCCATTAAAACAAGGATTAAGACGTAATATTCTCACGAATCTGAGCATCAGTATGTCCAGGTCCGAGACCATATTCCATTAAAACAAGGATTAAGACGTCGTGTAACCTTCGTTGATATGCTGTTCTGTGGTAAGCTGTCCGAGACCATATTCCATTAAAACAAGGATTAAGGAAGACCCTCCCCAACCCTCCCTGCTTAGGGAGGGGGAAGGAAGTGGGACAACAGCATCCAATAAAACTAGGATTAAGAGAATCCCCTCTAAGCCGATTTGGCAAAGAGGGGATTCTCTTGGTAGAAGGGTATTTATGCGGAGATCATTCTGCAGAAGCATTTACTTCTGTGGACATGCTACCATGACGTAAATCCTCAGGAGAAGTAGATACCGACCTGCACACCCTGTGTTTTCGACTTCGGATTCCGATGCTTTGCAATCGTTGCAGGTCGTAGGGCTCCTGCCTTATCTTGGGCCGAGAAAAATCAGATTATCGAATCTCATAAAGTTCCATGATGTCGAGCATCTTGAAGAGGATGGAATCGATGTGGGAGTGCCAGCTCTGGTGGAAATGACCATAGCACCAATGGGTGACGGAAGAGGACTTCACCTTGGAATAGATCTCATCCATGATGGAACGCTCATGATCCAAATCGAAGATCAGGGCGGGATCATACTTTATCCATGAACTGATACACGCCTTGCGTACAAAATAACCACAAATATTTTTAATTGTGGTGAATTTGTACAATAAAATAAGTTTTGAAGGTGTTTTTCACATGAAAATATGCCATTTTGATAATTAGAAATCCTAAATTCTTATAATGAAAGACTTTAAGATTGAGATTCAAATCGAATTCACAACTCAAAAAATTTCAATCAATTATTTGGCGATGTCAACACTATGCTGTATCTTTGCACACAGTCAATCGCACCGATTGTGGAAAGGAAGATACTGTTCCGCAAGGTTTTGTACTTCAAAACGAAATGGAGCGTCTACGAACATAGGCGCTCCATTTACTTGAGAGTGATGTGTGTCTGTGAACGTAGATGCTCCATCTGCTGTAGAATAATGTGCATCGATGAATGTTGATGCT
>JAEEGL015528007.1_pt1 | contig 13066 bp, 12 predicted proteins | sample 9134231 | NCBI WGS metagenome assembly JAEEGL01 (sample SAMN16246548, study PRJNA631951) | gut metagenome | biome: gut microbiome; feature: rumen; material: fiber-attached | host: Bos | place: Iran: Karaj | collected 2018-10 | reverse complement strand
TGTCTCTGCATTCTCAGCTTCTGTACTTTCTGTTTCTGTATTTGCAGTGTCTTCTCTTTTTACTACAACGGATGCGCCTGCTGTTGCGTAGCCTTCCTGTGTTCCGGCTGCTGCCTTTGCATCGGAAGAAGACTTGCCGATTTCCTCTGTTTCATCTTCATAGACTGTCAGGCCGGGATCGGTCTCCTCTTTGTCCTGGTCCTCTGCCTTGGACACATGGTACACGTCGATCGTGTCTTCTTCCTTGAAGCTCTTCTTCATCGTGAAGCTCACGCTTACATCACCGTGCTCCGTATCAGGCTGGATCTCCCTTCCGTCCTTCAGGACCTTGATATCATATACATACTTATCAGACACCAGCGCTTCCCTGCTGCCCGTGTCCTCGTTCTCCTTCACTTCCCTGATTGAGTCGTCGATCTTCTCGATCTGCTTGCTGCTCCTGACCTTGCTCACTGACAGCACGGACCCTGCCGGGAATACTCCCTCAGGTGCCGTCACTGTGATCAGCACCCCGTCCAGTTCCCGGCTGGCGCTGAAGCCTGCAGCTTCCTCTTCTTCTTTCTCCTTCTCGAGCTGCTCTTTCTCGGCCTTTTCCTTTTCAGCTGCTTCTTTCTCGGCTGCTTCTAATTCTGCCGCTTCCTTCGCTTGTGTCTCAACGGCGGCCTGGCCTGCTGCTCCTGCAGATGCACCAGATCCTGATCCGCCTGCGCCTGCGCCGCTTTCGCTTCCTTCCGAGTCGACGATTTCGACCACAGATTCCTTCTCGTCTCCGTCAGATCCCTGGCCGACTTCCGTCGTGTCGATCACGATCACCGTCTCGCCGGATCCGCTTTCCCAGGAACCGCTCTCTGCTGTGCCGGCACCTGTCGTGCCGTTCTGGTCTTCAATGCCGCTGCCTGCTTCTGTATTTCCTGTGTTCCCTGAAGAAGCCCCGGTATCCCCTGGGCCTGTCTCCCCTGAACCTGTCTCTGTGGTGCCTGTTCCTGCCTGGCCGCTTTCCCCGGAGCCGCTTACTTCTGATCCGGTCCCTGCGGAACCATTCTCACCTGAGCCGGTCTGGTTGGATTCTGATCCGCTTGCAGACGCACTGCTGCCGCTCTCGGAACTTCCGCTCTCGCTGCCGCTCACTTCCGAACTGCTGCTTTCGCTGCCGCCGGACACACTGCTGCCGCTTTCTGCTGCAGACCCGCTGCCTGCATTTTCAGAACCACTTGAAGATACTTCCGAAGATCCTATCTCAGTGCTGCTACCTGCTTCGCTTGCCGACCCGATGCCTGTGGAGCTTTCCACGCCAACTGAGGAGGACTCATTCCCTGAGTTCTCCTGCACGTCTGCCGTCTCCTCCGCCGCGTAGGCAAATGATGACGCATCCGGGATCGGTGTATTTACCATGACCAGTGCTGCCGCGAGCACCAGACTCGATATTCTCTTGAAAAAGCCTTTGCGCTTCCTCATAATGATTTTCACCTTCATATTCTGATCAAACATTTTTTGTTTGTCGTTAATCTTTTTTATGTGGAAGATATTTTTGTACCTCAAAAAGACACTTCCCAATAAAACGAAAGTGTAATCTGGGTATACTTATCCACACTATCATTATAATCAAAAAATCCGATCCTGTCAATCAGACAGAACCGGATTTTCAATGTTTTTTTCTCGAAAATTGCTTGATTGTGTAGTTTAAATGTCAATTCTATGCAGATTATTCAGCCAGTATCACCTGCATCAGGCTTCTGCCATTGCTCTGGCCGCTTCTTCGCGCATCTCTTGTTCCTCTTCCGCAAGAACCTTGCTGCGGTATCTTGCAAGACGGAAATCGATCACCCAGCAAATACCAAGCAGAATCAGCATAAGCGGTGTCCATTTATCGATCAGGACCATCGGAAGGCGCATATCCTCTGTCAGGATGAATGCGATCACTGCCAGTACAACATCCAGTGCTTCCAGGCCGATTCCTAAACGGAATCTGCGCAGGAACTTTCTAAGCTGATAATAGAATGTCTCTACAGCATCTGCAAACTCATCAGCACTGACTTCTGCATTCGGATCCAGAGATCCCATATCAACTTCCTTATCAGACGGATCATATCCTTCTGCAGCTGCAACTCTCTGGCGCTGCTCCCTGGCAATCTCTTCGATCCTTGCGCGCTCTGCTTTTTCAATTACAGCCAGTTCCTTCGCCTCGCGGAGTTCTTCCTTCGCCGTGTTGATCTTCTTCATCATCTTGGAACGGCCGTATTTATCTCTGATATGCATCAGCGGAACCAGAATATATACAGTCGTTATCAATGCAATCAGGTTGACCAGAGCCCAGGCTTTTTCACCGTGGGAATTACCGCCCGGAATAAAGGAGTTAATGAACTGTGCCAACGGAGTCTCTGTATCACCGATGTTTTCAGTGATCGGTTCTGAGATCACTTCAATTGCCTCCGGCTGATCTGCCGGTGCCGCTGCTGCTTCGCCTTCACCCGTAGGACGACTGGCGTTCATGATAGTTCCTGCCGGCAATGCAGCCTGTGCAGCATCTCCTGTGCCGTCCGCACGGGCATCAGAAGAAGCGATTCCCGGATTTGCTCCCGGAATGGTGCCGGATTTGCCGGTTCCTCCGCTGCCTCCGCCGCCTCCGCCGGTGTAGGAAGGATCATCGGGAGAAACTCTTTTGGTCATTCTGGCAAATACTACCAGTCTGCCGCTGGTCGTTGCATCCGCACAGGTACTGAAAGCTACGATCTTACCGGTGCCTTCTGCAGCATTCGCATCATAGATCACGGTCTTATTGGCTCCCGTGCCATTGATATTTGCAGTAAGGAAATTCAGCATATCCGCTGCCGTACGGGACGGGCCCACGCTGTAGACCTGGCTCTCATACGCATCAGTCTTAAGCGCTGCAAATGTATACAGATCATAGACCGAATCCTTTGAAACGATCACTCCCCTGCGGTGCATACTGAAATAATCCGAATCCAGGAATTTGTCCAGAGCACCGAACATGATACTGTTGTCCATGTGGTGCCCGTAAATCAGATTGTATCCGTCAGACCAGTCAGCCGTATTGCCGGCTGCCAGATAGATAGAACCTGTCAGGCTGTTCTTGCCATGTACATCGTGGCTTGCGTAGTAAAGGTCATTCTCACCCTGCAGGACCGGGTAATCTATATTGGTATCATACATGGTAAGCCATGCGCGATAGTCTTTGTTGATCTTGGCCAGGGTGTCCGCGCCTGCCAGCGGGACTGCACCGTCATCAATGATCTCGGGACGATACTGAAGCAGCTCCCAGGTACTGCCTGCCGACTGCTGGGTATAGACCGTATCGTAGATTACATAGCCGCTGTAAAGCATCAGGGAACCCGCCAGCAGACCTGACATCAGGGACAGTGCGCCGCTTGCTGCAGTGCCAGCCTTCGCAAGAATCGCTGACGCCAATGATTTACCGACCATATTGTCCCTCCTTTCCTGATACTGAATCTATTATTATATTGCAGATAAGCTGTGGAATGATCCGGCTTATCTTACAGGTTATTCCTTCTTATAATTGTGATGACCGATCCCTTGATCTCATCCTTCTTGACCGGACCGAAATAACGGCTGTCTGTCGCTCCGTCACGATTGTCTCCGAGGACAAAGCATTCATCCTCTCCCAATTTCACCGGAAAAGAAGTATAGTCTGTATAAGCAAAGGTCTGATAGAAAATATTGCTTTCGATCATCGCATTTCCGTTGACGATTACATTACCGGTCTCAGTGATCTCGATTTCATCGCCCGGTGCTGCAATCACACGGCTGATAAACATCTGTTTTTCATTGCCGCTGTCCGGAGTCTGCTTTTCGATCACGATGATGTCCTGAGCCTTGACATCCTTGTCCAGCCTGTAAAACATCACCAGGTCTCCTGCATCCACTCTTGGGTACATATCCGCGCTCGGCATCGGAGTCAGTCCGATAATCTTAAAGAACAGGATCCAGACGATCACGATAAAGAGCACGAGTCTCAGTAAAAAGAACTGATAGTGCTTCACGGACTTTTCGGCTTTCTTGATTTTTTTGGAAAGCTTCTGAGTCTCCGTCTGTTCTTCTTCTATCTTGTTTTCAAGTTCTGCAGATTCAACTCTGCCTGTCTCTTCACTCATTTTTCAAATGTCCCTGGCATATGAGCAGGGCGGCCTGCCAGATTGCCTGTACAGGCCGCCCCTGACATCACATGTTATTGATCAAAAGTAACCTTGCTACTTTGAAAGGAGCTTCATTATTCTTTATAAGCCTTAGTCTTCATTTTCTTTTTTGAACTTGCGGCCTACAAAGAGGATTGCAAGACCAGCTACCAGCATCAGTACATACGGAGCGAAGCGAAGTGCAACGCCGGTCGGGGAAACAACTTCAATTGAGTTGGTCACGGTCAGTACCAGATCACCTGCTGTAAGGGCGTTTGATTCGGAAGTATTGGTTCCGGTTACTGCCGTAATCGCCGTGGTCGTCCCAGGGTTCACATTTGCAGTAGTATGAGTTGCTGTTCCTCCGGTGACCACAGTTGTTGTGATATCTGCTTTATATACATCATAGCTGCTGTTATACTCGGTAACAGTGGAAGTAATATCGGCAGGAATACCTACGATGAGGACATTTTCGTTATGTTTGATTTTCAGATCCGATGTGGCTGTTGCACTGCCAAGGGTGAGGGTTCCAGCTGCCTCAAAGGTCTTATCACCAGTCATCTGTCCGGACACGGTGACTACCGGCTGGGAGGTGATGGTATTTTTGCTGAATGCAATCTCAAACGGGAAGTCCTCATTCTTATCAGCCAGCGTGCCGGATACATTCTTTACTACATTGAGGTTGTAAGTATTGTAATAATCAGTATCTATCGCTGTAGTATATTTTCCACTCGTCTGCCCCGCAACATAACCATTGCTCTTTGCGACAGAATCGTCGGCAGTGATGTCTACAGCGCCCGTAGAATTCTCAAACAGTACATATCCGTAAACCACGTAATCGGTCGATGCCTCGTTGTTAACATCTTTACGTACATATACGTCCAGATATCTCGTAGCCTTATAGTCTGCGGATCTTGAAACGCCAGCCGCCGTACGTGCTGCACTGTTGTCACCCTCAGTAATCAGGTATCTGTAGATGCCGGCATGAGTAAATTCTCCGGGCGAGATCGTGACTGTGATTGGCTTGGATGCAACCGCTCCATCTGAGGAAGTTGGAGTTGTTTCGTTGCTGGAGAATGTTACGCTTGCGGTAATGCTTGCTGCAGCAGTAATACCGTTATATACCTTTCCGACATCTCCGTCACCATCTGTAACGGTCTGAGCTTCATCTGTAACTCCCGCCGGTGCAATCGTATATGAATAAGTTACATTCGGGTTATGAACTGTCTGAGAAGAGGTATTATAAATTACGATCTCTTTATTGAAGGTCAGAGTATTATTCTGGATAGTTCCTTCGTTCGCAGAATCGTATAATTCTCCTGACTTACCATTCGTCAAAGCGTTATCCGCTGCAAATGCCGGCACTGCCAACGCTGCTGCCAATGCTGCCGCCATGAACGCGGTACCGATTCTCTTCAATGTTTTCTTCATATCTTTATTCTCCTTTCAAAGATATACTTCCAGTTACTTTTCCTACCTTTTTCGAGGCACTTTCCTGTTCTGTTTTTGTATCAGCTTCTTTGTTCTTGCCTCTTTCTATAACTAAAGACGAAGCCGAATTATAAAAAGGCTCACAAAATACAAAATTATTTTAAATCCATTTATAATAACAGTCAAGAAAGTCAGATTTTTATCCTATAGATCCCTATGAATCGCCTCCCGGAGATCCCGCTGCTTCAAGTCCCTGTTTCAGCGACCTGGTAACTTCTTCTATAGGAATTAATAAAAACTGCAGTTAGATAACAACTACCTATTATTCTTGACTGCAGCCTGCTTGAATTACCATAATGAAAGAACTGTTAATCGTTTGATATTATACAATTTGAATAACTTTTTTGCAATATTCTTTTATATTTCTAATAATATTGACAAATTTTTGTTTTGCTTACACCTCTTTTGTCAAGGGGACTTTTTGATGATTTTCATCGAACACCATTCTAGAACGTCACCATAAACACGTTCCCTGTCCGTTTCGTTCAGGATCTCGTGGCGGTCACCGGGATACAATTTGCATAAAACATCCCGCAAGCCTGCATTTACATAGGATTTATATGCTTTCAGGACGCCTGCTCCATAATCCCCGATCGGGTCTTCACCCCCGGAAACGAACAGGATCGGCAGATCTTTTGGGATCAGGCGAATCCTCTTTTTGCTTTGGCAGTCCCGGATCGATTGGAACATGTTGTAATAGCCATTGAGGGTGAACTTGAATCCGCATAATGGATCATTGCGAAATTTCTCCACCTCTTTTGATTCTTTGGAGAGCCAGTCTGATTCTGTAACAGCGTCGGGGATTCTTCTATTATTAGAAGAAGAACTGATCTGAACCACAAGGGAACTGACATACTTCCAGCCATGGATGAATGCCTCCAGCCGACAGATGCCTATGCCCATTTCCAGCATAGCAGGGGCATAACTTCCGGTCCCCATAATCACTGCACCGTCCAGATGCCCGGCATAACGCCCGATATATTGTCTCGTCAGAAAAGAACCCATGCTGTGCCCAAGCAGAAAGTATGGCAGATCCGGATATTTCTTTTTAAGAATCAAATGAAGTGTATGAATATCACGCAGGACGCATTCATTGCCATTGGGCTCGGCAAAATAACCACGGATCCCGCCTTCGCGTACGGACAGTCCGTGTCCCAGGTGATCATTGCCCGCAACTATGAAACCATTGCTGCTCATAAATTCGGCAAATCTTTCGTAACGGCCGATATGCTCGACCATCCCATGCACGATCTGGATAATGCCGCGGGGGATAGAATTAACCGTCTTCCCCGGCAGCCAGAGTCTGGCATGAATCTTTGTGATTCCGTCATAAGAGCGGTAGTATAGTTCTTTCCTGTGCATGGTTTATTCTCTTTTCATTCTTTTTACGGATTGTTAATTAGGAACAGTAAATGAAGTGAATTATAATGATTGTGGTACTGCCATATACGGTAGGCGGTTGGTCCTTCGACAGAGGGGCCTGACCCTCTGATTATTCGGGGCCCTGAAAAAAGGATTCCAGGAAAGGAGGGCTTGCTTATGAGTGATTATGAATTCCTCTCGATTATCCTTCAGATAATCCTGATTTTAGTGACACTTGTTGCCGCTTTCATAAAAACAAAAAAGTAACCGCCCAGACCAAGGTAAGGTTACTTTTTTGCAACTAACTTTGGACCAACCGTCTATCGGCGGTACCTTTTGTATTTACAGTATATCACCTGTCTTCAGAAACATCAAATTATAATTTTCTAAAGCTTACTCACTATACCGCACATGAAATCCGTACTCGTGTTCGTCCAGCGGCAATTCTCTGTACTCGATTCCGTCTATCACGATATAGCTGCCCCCATTGATCGCCTTGAGCATCTGATTGAGCTGATATTCCGTACCCTGCGCCTGCATGATGACAGAGCCGTCCCACTCATTCCGGATCCAGCCTGTAATGCCCATGCCGGCAGCAGCATGTCTCGCCCTGTAGCGGAATCCGACACCCTGGACGATCCCGGTAAAGCGGTATTCTCTTCTGATGACTTTCAGTCGATTATTCTCCATGAAACCGCCCGTATTCTTTACATCTGATGCCGAACAACAGCGTATTCATCCCCGTTCCGCCAGAACCGGCAGCCTTTGAATCCGCTGTACTGCAGTCTTTGATAATCATCCTGATCCATGTCAGCTTCACAGAGATACTCTTCCAATTCTTCGTCGTACACATAGTACGCACAGGTCTCGCATTCCATCGTTAGTGCCTTCCGTTATTGTTAATGATTCTAATTTCAATATTGAAATATGTTATAGCACGCCCCCGGCGGGAGCGTCAATTCAAAGCGAGAGGCGGCTTGGGCTTAAACACATCGGAAATTAGTCTTTTCCCTATTCTCGATGCTTGAAAAAACGGTCACTTTTCAGAAAGGCATCGCAAATTGTTATTTCCCATGATCTCGATGTCGTTTCTTACCAAAATCAAGATTTTGGCAGCCTCGGGATTCTTGGAAAAGAGTCTTTTCGATGTTTTTGCCAACCAGCACATTTTGGCAGCCTCGGGATTCTCAAAAAGAGTTTCCCCGATGTCTTTTGGCGGGCCACACATTCAAAACACATCGAGAACTCAGGAAAAGACAACCGGCAGCTGTCAGAGTCATCCGATAGCTGCCGGTCTGTTGAGTTAATAAATCATTTCAATTGTTGATTCAATAAGCCTTCACGATATCCCCGTAGACATCCGGGCGACGATCCTTGAAGAAGCAGTAATACTCTGTCCTCTTCTGCTGGGTCAGCGCGGTATCGATCTCAGCGGAGATAATTCCCTCGACCTCCTGATCCAGAGAAGCAATTGTCTTGCCGCGCGGATCCAGGATCTTGCTGCGTCCGAAGAAGCTTAAGACCTTTCCATCGGAACCGATTCGGTTTGCAGCGACCAGATGCAGCGTATTATCGAATGCACGCGCTGCGGTCATGAGATCCCAGTCCTCCGCATGCGGGTTGGTCTCGCTCTCATGTGTCCAGCCTGGGATCTCGTACGGATTCTCCCAGTTGGTGGAAACGACCAGCAGATCAGCTCCCTTAATTGCATAGCATCTGGAGATCTCCGGGAATGCTGTATCCCAGCAGATCTGAATACCAATTTTTCCAAGTACGGTATCAAACAGAGGCAGGCTTGCACCGGCTCTGCACCAGCGTTTCTCATCCGCAAACGGATGTACCTTATGATAAGCGCCCAGAACATCTCCGTTCTCGTCGATCATCAGTGCTGCATTATAGAGAACATCTGTCAGAATTGCATCTCTCTCGGCAAAGCCATATACGATATGGGTATGATATTTCTTGGCAAGGGCTCCGATTCGCTTCATGCTTTCGCCGTCCGGGATCGTCTCCGCCATCTCCTGGAACTGCTCGGGTTCGCCCTCATATCCGGTAGTCGCCAGCTCCGGGAATACGATCAGTCTCGTATCCGGATACCTGGTCATGACTTCCTCGATATAGCCTTCCATCTTTTTCAGATTGTACTCTTTATCGCCGAGCTTCGGCTGCATCTGCACACAGGAAACTCTAAACTTCATAGTATCTGCCCTCTTTCTTCAATTATTTCTTGATGATGTCGATCAACTCTTTGATAGCGGGAACTGCAATCAGCACAACGCCGATCACGAACCAGATATATGCTCCCCAAACGATGAATCCATAAGTGCCTTCGCTGATCATAGTTATACCTCCTCACTCTTATTGACAACATGGTCCGGAACATAGTTCAGCAGTTTGTTGAAATCGAATTCTTCCTTGCTCATCATGGTGCCGATGATAACGATAATCGCCGGCAGGCACAGGGAAAGAATATTTCCTACGAACCAGTTGAGATCCTCATCCTGGATCACAAAGTATGCGATCACGCCGCAGACAAGACCGGCAATTGTGGAAATGATGGCGATCTTGGCTGTCGTGCCCTTGCAGAACATGCCTGCGATCAGGGCGCTGGTCGGCGCAGCAAACAGAATGCCGCTGAAGATATCCATCATCAGCAGGGACTTGCCCTTCAGCAGGATGGAAATCACAATGACGACCGCTGCCATAATAAAGGTAACCTTGCGTCCGAACTTGATGGTATCTTCCTCGGTAGCACTCGGATTGATATATTTCTTATAGAAGTCAACTGTAAACAGAGCCTGTGCGCCGGAAAGGCATCCGCCGCCGGTGGTCATACCTGCCATGAAGACCATGAGCACGAACATGATCGCGCCAAGTCCGCCGCCGTAGATCAGCTTCATGATGTAAGGAGCTGCTTCAGATGTAACAGAAAGGCCTGCGCCTTCGCCGACACCGAGAGAAAGAACGCCGCAGCCGAAAACGCCGCCGCACATCATCGGAATGGGCATCCAGGCAAAGACGGTACCAAGAATATATGCTTTCAGCAGGGATTTGGAACCTGCAGTCGCAATTGCCTTGGAATAGTAACCCTGATCCAGAAGAACCTGACCGGAAGCGACAACGATTGCCGCAAATCCATACATCAGGCCTCCGCGTCCGGTCAGGGACAGTGCCTGAGGATTATAGTTAATGTTATTAGGATTATTGACTACGTCCAGAAGTCCGTTGTAAATGTTGCCGACACCGAGCGTCTTGAGAACGAGCGGTACGGAAATGCACATAATAATGGAAATGATGAAGAACTGGATAACGTCGTTGACGATCGTTCCTCTCAAGCCGGCCTTGGCAATATATACTGCCACGATTGCGATCGGGACCGCCGCGCCGACTTCGTAAGGTATACCGAACATGGAATTAAATACGGTACCGATACCTACGCACTGTGCGATCAGGACATAGATCAGAACGCCGATACCGAAAACGAAGAACATTTTGGAAACAGCGCTTCCGTATCTCTGCTCAACGAATTCCGTGAAGGTCGTGCAGGCCGGCATTTTTCTTCTCAGATGCAGGACCAGCGGGATAAGAACGAAGAACGGTACGCTGTTGCCGCAGGCATATGCAATGCCTCCCAGCACACCGAAGCTCATGCCGGCTTCCGCCGCTCCCATGATCGTTGTGGTCCATACCCAGGATACCATGACGCTGGCAGCAACCAGGGAAGAAGGAATGCCTCGTCCCGCAGCAACCATGTCGTCAACGCCCGCGACCGGGAACTTGTTTGAAACAATAACAGAGATTCCAATGAAGATAATCGCAAAGATAATCAGTATGATATATCCATACATAAAGCAACACCCTCCTTTTCTTTTGCGTATTCATTGCCTTCTTTCCCCTTATATAGCAAACAGTGTGCCAGTTTTGACATTTTCAGAGAGCCGCCTTATTTGGGCATTTCAGCGATTATAAAGCAAAAACTGTAAGGATTTCCTTACAGTTGAGTAAAATTGTTTTTCATCAAAAAATAACGCAAACGACCACGTGTAAAGTTTCCGCGGCTTCCATGTAAAGAATTTCTTACAGTGTTCTGATATCCTTACACTTTTGTGCTCTTTTAACAACAACTCGGCATGAAAATATCTATTTTTATCAGTGTTGTACAAATCGCTTGTTATATTTTTATCATATCTGTCAAATCACAAACCATATCTGGAAATTTTATCATAAAGCGCCGTCCTGGAAATCTTCAGCATCTGCGCGGCCTTGCTGCGGTTGTTCTTTGTGATCTGCAGGACCGTGCGGATGGCTTCCTTTTCCGCCCTGATCCGGATATCTTCAAGGGGGGATTCCGAATCAAAGTCCAGACTCATTTTTGTGCCGATTGCCTTCAGGAGAAAACTCCCGAGATGTTCCGTCCGGATGGTATCCTCCATGCAGACATTCATGGCATATTCGACCACATTGTTGAGTTCGCGGACATTTCCGGGCCAGTCATAATTGCGGAAAACCTCCAGGACCTCCGGCGAGACGCCGCGAATCTCCTTTGTCATCTGCCTGTTCAGTTTCTGGATCTGGTAGCTGACCAGCATCGGGATATCTTCCTTATGCTCACAGAGCGGAGGCATATTCAGTTCCACAACATTCAGACGGTAATACAGGTCCTCCCGGAATTTGCCTTCCCGGACCAATTTCCACAGATCTTTGTTGGTCGCCGCGATCACACGGATATCGATTGGGCGCGGAGTTCCGCCCACCGGGGTGATTTCCTTTTCCTGCAGGACTCTGAGCAGCTTCGGCTGGACATGATAAGGAAGCTGGTCTACTTCATCCAGAAAGATCGTGCTCTGATCGGCTCTTTCAAAAAGTCCTTTCCTGCCGCCCCGTTTCGCGCCCGTAAAAGCGCCCTCCTCATAACCGAAAAGTTCACTCTCGAACAGAGTTTCCGGGATCGCGGCGCAGTTCACCTCGATCATCGGTTTCCGGCAGCGCAGGCTCAGGTTGTGGATCGAATGCGCGACCAGTTCCTTGCCGCAGCCGGTATTGCCTGTGACCAGCACCGTGGAATTCGATTCCGCGATCTTGCCGATCTGCATGCGGATATTTCGGATCGCAGGACTTTTGCCGATAATATCCGTTACAACGTACTTAATCGTCCTCTGCTTTTTACTGGTCTCCAGCATGGACTGGAAAGTGTCATGCAGATTGATGAAACCCTTTTCCGAATATTCTGCAATTTTATCGAGAAATGCTTTCAGCTCGATTCCATCCGTAAAGTAATCATAATCGATTGCCCCGATCAGCTTTCCGTTCTTTGTCACCGCTTTGACTCTTGCGATATTCGTCACATCAGATGCGAAATAAAAACAGAGCTCATCTGCATTTTCACTGTTCAGTCCGTTCAGGATCTTGCTGGCCGGATGGATCTCGCTGATATGCTTGCCGACAACTGTATCGGGTACTGTTTTTTTGTTGTACGCCTCCACCATGGAAAACATATCCGGAGAAAGATATTTGAGAAATCCTTTTTCATCCACGATCACGAGATTATCGATCGAATCAAAAACAGCCCTGCATTCATCCAGGGTCATGTCAAAATTATTGTAGACCGGTTTCTTTTGTTTCGGCATCCTTCTTCACCCTAAACCCATTTCTTAATATCTGTATCATTTCAATAAAAAAGAAAAGACCACTGCTTCATCGCAATGGTCTCTTGGTTTCAAATGGTTCATTTATCAATCAATCGGAACCATTAAGCATGCGCAGAAATTGGGTGCCGGCTGGAAGCAGTAGATCCTGAAGCTTTTTCCAACATCCTCCCGATATTTCTCAACGACCGCGCTCGTTCCGTTGAGCGCAACTTCTGCATAGGTCAGTATCGATTTTTTGTTTCCATCTGCAAAAATCTCGTAGAAAGAATGGTCCAGGATCTCGTCCAGACTTTTTCTTTCCACTTCCGCCATTTTTTCATTTCCAAAGCGGAATACAAAATCAAATCCGTGCCCGTTCTCATCGAACACAAGTTCTATAATACAGCAGGGAAGCGGCATTTTCTCAAGAACTGA
>JAEEGL014695285.1_pt1 | contig 13066 bp, 12 predicted proteins | sample 9134231 | NCBI WGS metagenome assembly JAEEGL01 (sample SAMN16246548, study PRJNA631951) | gut metagenome | biome: gut microbiome; feature: rumen; material: fiber-attached | host: Bos | place: Iran: Karaj | collected 2018-10 | reverse complement strand
TTTCACCGCCGGCGGAGACGGCGAAGCGCCGTTCGTTGGGGCTGTGCGCTGCGGCGAGGCCGTGGGTCTCGCGAACGCGGACGGCGTGAGCAGCCTGCGCCTGACGGCGGAGCTCCGGCGGGGCGAATTCCTCGCCTTCGATTATGTTTCCCCGGCGGAGAGCCTGATCCTTGATGTGAACGGCGAAAGCATCCTTCTCGAAGCGCAGCCGGAGCCCGGAAGGTTCTGCTATATCGCGCAGGCGGCGGGCGAATATGAATTCACCTGGCGCTTCGAAGGAAGCGGAAACGGCGCCGAAGCGTTCGTAGACAATGTGAGCATCAACCTCGGCCATATCCTCGGCGACGTCAACATGGACGGCAGCGTCACAGTTCTCGACGCCCTGCTCGCGCTCCGCAGCTCCATGGACGTTGCGGACCTCGGCGACGCCGCTCTGCTTGCCGATATCAACGGCGACGGCAATATTTCGATCGTCGATGCGCTGCTCCTGCTGCGCCGTTCGATGGGCGTGCTCTGAGGCGCTTTCCGGCCGAAATAAAGAAAAACAGTAAACCCGAAAGGAAGAGGGGCGGAAAAACGCCCCGGTAAAGACAATGAGTATCGTGATCGCCGCCGTGCTCGGCCTCATCCAGGGCCTGTGCGAATTCCTGCCTGTTTCATCGAGCGGCCACCTGCTGCTTGCGCAGAAGATCTTCGGCATTTCGGACGGAGGATATTTCTTCACCGTTATTCTGCACCTCGGAACGCTTGCCGCCGTGCTTTTCGTTTACAGGAAGCGCATCCTCGAAATGATCATGCACCCGGTCCAACAGATGAAATACTGGATCTGGATGATCGCCGCCACGGCCGTGACCCTCGTTATGGCGCTCGCCTTCGACGATCTTTCGGATGCGGCGGAGAGCGGAAAGGTGCTCGGGCTGAGCTTCCTCTTCACTTCCGCTCTGCTCGTGATGTGCACGCTCCTTCGCAATACCTTCGGCGGAGACGTCACGATCCCGAAAATGAAATGGTACCATGCCGTCGGCATCGGCTTCATGCAGGGCATCGCGATCCTTCCCGGAGTTTCCCGCTCCGGCGCAACGATCACCGGCGCGACGGCCTGCCGCATGACGCGCGATGACGCAGCGGAGTTCAGCTTCCTGCTTTCGATTCCCGCGATCCTCGGCGGCGCTGTGCTGGAGATCCCGAAGGCGCTTAAGGAGGGCACGGCGAACGTCGATATCCTCTGCTGCGTTGTCGGCATGATCGTCGCTGCCGTCTCCGGCTATTTCGCCGTCCGCTTCATGATCCGGCTCATCACAAAACGCTCGCTGATCGGCTTCGCCGTCTATACCGGCGTCCTCGGCCTGTTCGTGCTGCTCGATAAATTCGTTCTCAAAATGATCGCCTGGTAAGCATTTGCAAACGGCATAATAAAACGCCCCCGGTTTTTTCTCTCAACCGGGGGCGCTTTTGTATGTTCGGTTTTATGCAGCCATTGCGGCGCGCATGATCAGCACAGCGTCGGTGGCGTTGACGCTGCCGTCGCCGTTCATATCGCCGTTGATGAGGCCCTGCTCGGAGATCTGGGCGATGGACATCGAATACCTCATCGCGAGCAGCGCGTCGGTGGAATCGACCTTGCCGTCGCAGTTGACGTCGCCGAGGAGCGTTACGTAAGGACCGGCTTCCTCATACTCCGCCGTGACGATCAGGTTCGCCGTGACGCAGCTGAAATCGGTATCCCAACCGATGAAAGTATAGCCCTCGCGGCCGGGAACTTCGGGTGCGATTGCGCTTGCGCCGTGTTCAACGGTCTGCGTACTGAGAACGGTGTCGTCCCAATCGTAGAATACGACAGTATAGGTTTTGATCGCATATGTCGCTGTGACGGTCAGGTCGGCGGTGACGTTCGAGAAATCGACGTCCCAGCCGGTGAAGGTGTAGCCTTCGCGCACGGGATCCGCAGGCGCTGCTGCAGCTTCGCCGTCCGCGACGGTCTGGGTATCGATGACGGTGCCGTCCCAGTCGACGAAGGTGACGGTATGGGTCACGGGCGTCTCGCCGCTGACGTATTTGTAAAGATACAAAGGCTTGTAATCATTCGCTCCGTAGGGGCGGAAATCGGTCTGATAGATGCTGATGCCGCGCGAGCAGCCCTCGAGCGTCGTCCACATATAGAAGGTGCCGGCTTCCTCGTCGTTGATTTCGATATTGAAGCCGTATTCCGCTGTTTCGCCGACGGAGAAGCCGCCGGTCGAGTCGGTGGAGATCATGCAGTAAACGCCCGCCGCTTCGTTATAGAGTGTGAAGCTGCCGTCCTCCTGCTGTGCGATATGCCATACGACCGTCACATACGGATCGATGATCCTGTTATCGGAAACGGTTACATCGGCTGCGATCATGCGGCCTTTTGTGATCTCGCTGCTCATCGCGCCCGCGTAATCGCCGTTTACGCCGTAGATGACGTAATAACCGTCGGTAATATCATCCATGGAGGTCACGACCTCGAATTCGCCGGCGAAGGGCTCGGGCGTTTCGGTCGGCTCGGGCGTCGGAGTGGGCGTCGGAGTCGGAGTGGGGTCGGGCGTCGGCGTGGGATCCGGGATCTCGCCGGTGGTGTACTTGTAGAGATAGAGGTCGTGGTAGTTGGTCGTATTATAGGCGCGGAAATCGGTCTGATAAATGCTGATCGCGCGGGTCGCTCCGGGCAGCGTCGTCCAGAGATAATAGACGCCCGCTGAAGCATCCTTCGCTTCCACGGTGAAGCCGTAATCCGCAGAGGTCCCGACGGAGAAGCCGGCAGCCTTATCGGAGGATATCATACAGTAGACGTCTGCAGCGGCATTATAGAGGGTGAAGCTGCCGTCCTGCTGCTCGGTGAAATGCCAGATCACGGAAGCATCCGGATTTACAACGACCATACCTTCGATCGTCACGGGAGTAAGCCCCATCTTGCCGCTCGTGACGGTGCTGTTCATCGCGCCGGTGTAGCTGCCGTTCACGCCGTAGAGGACGTAATCGCCCTCGGTGATATCGTCCGGCGAGGTGACGAGCACGTAATTGCCGTCGCCGGGCGTGGGAGTGGGCGTCGGAGTGGGGGTGGGAGTCGGGGTCGGAGTGGGCGTCGGATCGGGCGTTTCGCCGCCGGCGTATTTATAAAGATACAGATCCTTGCAGTTCGAAAGCGTATATGTGCGGAAATCGTTCTGATAGATGCTGATCGCGCGGCCGTTACCGTCGGTTGACGTAAGATAGAAGTTTCCGGTGGCCTCGTTCTTAGCCGTGATCTCGAAGCCATAGGTCGGAGTTTCGCCGGTGGTGAAACTGTTGGATTGGCTGCCGGAGATCATGCAGTAAATACCGGCTTCGGCATTATAGAGCGAGAAACTGCCGTCATCCTGCCGGGTGAAGTGCCAAATCACGGAAGCATCGGGGTCCACGACCGTGCCTTCGGAAACGGTCACGGCGGTGAGGCCCATCTTGCCGCTCGAAATCGTATTATTCATGGCGCCTTTGTAGTTGCCGCTCACGCCGTAAAGGACGTAATCGCCGTCGGTGACGTCATCAAGCGAAGTGACGAGCACATAATCGCCGGTTTCGGGGCCGGGAGTGGGCGTCGGGTCGGGCGTCGCGGTCGGAGCCTCGGTCGGGTCGGGCGTCGGGACCTCCGTGCCGTTCCAGTTCGCGGTCTGATAGGCGTAGCTGCCGCCGTTCGCGGTCCAGGTCCCGCTTGTCCAGCCGGACTGGCCGGAGATGTAATAGAGCTTGAAGCCGTTCGGCGCGGCGTTGTTGGCATCGCCGGAGATCATGATCTGGCTCGTGCCCTCGGCCTCGAACGAAGGCGCCTGGCCGTAGAAATAGATGCCGGAAAGCGCGGGGCAGTCGCGGAACGCGCGGCGTTCGAAGGTTTTGCTGCCGGCGCCGATGCAGACGGTCTGCAGCGCAGGATTATTGAAGAAGGCGTAGGCGCCGACCGTCGTTACGCTCTCGGGGATCGTCACGGAAGCAAGGCTTGCGTTGTTCGCGAAAGCCGCGCAGCCGATCTTCGTAACGGTATTGCCGCCGAGCGAGGACGGGATCTCGACGTTCGCCGCGCTGCCGTTGTAGGAAACGATCACCGCACTGCCGTTTTCGACATAATAGCTGTAATCGCCGTCAACAAGAACGGTGTAATCGAAGCCGTTCGTGCTGTCACCGTAAATCAGGCGGCCGAACTCGGGATAATCGATGAAGACGTTGCGGTTGCCCTGGACGGAGTAAACGTATTCGTTTCTCGCAAGCTCAAGGCTGTCCACGGGGTCGAGAAGGTTCCATTCGAGAAGCGTCGCGAAGGTCGTGTCGCTTACGGGCTGGGTCAGATCCTCTCCCCAGCGGCAGGCAACGTAGAAATAGATCCTCGCAACATCGCCCTTGAATTCATCGCGGGGCTCGAAAAGATCGTTCGAGGTGTCGACGTAGCTCTGTATGCCGGCGTTATTATAGGTCAGTTCCCTCGTCGCGGTGTCGATCCACGCCATGGGATAATTGCTGCGGACGCTGTTGACGGATTGATTTTCCGGGCGGATATGGTGCAGATCCGCTCCGGCATTTGAGGTCCCAAACGTTCCCTTGGACTGCGGCCAGACGTGCTCGCGGTTGAAGGTCACGCCGCTGTCCCAGCTGCCGTTGACGGAAGCGCCGGAGTAGCAGAGGATGATGTTGCCCGCCACGGCCGGATCGGCGTCGGAGCCGACGAACATATCGCGGATCTCGCTGTAGCTCGTGATATGCGTGTGGGTGTTCGTCATCAGCGTCTGCAGATCATTGAAGAGCTGCGTTCCGCTTTCACCGAGCAGCGTTTCGACGTTGTAGCCGTTGTCGGTGTAATACGCTGTTTCCGCGCGCACGACGGGGGCGGAGGGGATGGCCTTCGCAACGCTGATATTTGCGGCCGGAAGAAGCGCAAGCAGCATTGCCGCAGAGAGCAGTATTGCCCAAAGTTTCCTGTTTCGCATTGAAACCTCCCGATTTTAAAGATTAAAACAATTATATCACCGCGAAAAGTCCGGCGCAATGCGCAAATGCGAATTTTTGTCGGAAAAGGAATAAAAAAAGACGGCGGGGATACCGCCGCCTTATCTGCGCTTTACCTGCGCAGCTTGTTCTGGTCGCCGTTCGGGAACAGCTCCTTGAGAATGTTGAGGCATTCACCGAAGCGCTGGTAGTGAACGATCTCCCTTGCGCGAAGGAAACGGAGCGGAGCAAGATATTCCTCGCTGTCGGTGAGGTTCATAAGGTGCTCATAGGTCGCCCGCGCGCCCTGTTCTGCGGCAAGGTCGAAGGTGATGTCCGTGATCGGGTCGCCGGTGCACTGGATGTACGAGGCGGTGAACGGGATGCCGTTCGGGTCGGCGGGGAAGACGCCGTGGTTATGGAGGGTATAATAACCGAGCAGCCCCGCTTCCTCGAGCTCCGCGAGCGTCGCGCCGCGCATGGACTGCTGGATCATAACTCCGATGATCTCCCAATGGGCGAGCTCCTCCGTTCCGATGTCGTTGAGCGTCGCGCGGACGCGGTCGTCGGGCATCGAGAAACGCTGGGTGAGATACCTCGCGCCTGCGCTGAGCTCGCTGTCCGGCCCGCCGTACTGCGCCATCAGCATCCTGCCCATCCTGAGATCGGGATTCGTGATCTCGACGGGGAATTCAAGCTTTTTCTGATAGATCCACATGTTCTTTTCCTCCTTATTCGAAAGGCCATTCGGAGCAGGGCCAGCTTCCCGTCATCGTTGCGGAGTGCCCGAAGCCGAGAAGAGGGCCGAACTGCTGTTCATAGGATCCGATCAGCTCATTCAGCATCACGGAATAGCTGTAATAATCCGAAAGCGCCGCCGCGTCGTCCGGATGGGTGTCGATATAAAGGTTCAGCTCGACACAGACGAACTGGATCTCGCTGATCCTCCTCAAAAGTTCTTCGCGGTCCATGATCCTGCCTCCTTATTTATAGCTGTCCGCGAGCTCCGGGAAAAGCGTGCCGATCACGATCGCATCATCGGGGCAGAAGCCTTCGCGGTAGCTCTGGGGTTTGATAAGGGTCTGGGGCAGCCTCGAAAGCTCCGTTTCGATGCCGCAGACGGAGAGCCCCGTTCCGACCGTCCCAGCCGGAACGGTCACGGAATCGCGGGGATCCCGGTCGGCGGGGATTCCGCAGCAGCAGACTCCCGCCGTGGTTACGATATTGCTCATTGAAAAACAACCTCCTTATAGGGTTTGTACATACTATGAAGAAAGCTGTCGAAATGTGACGGACGACGCGGGAAGCGGCGCGCGGGGGCGAAAAGCTTGCAGAAGCGGCGGGATTGTGCTATACTGAATTGAAACTGGGGCAGTATGCTCCGGGGGAAATGAACGAAAGGCTGAAACAATGTCTGAAAATAAGAAAAAAACCAAGCCCGCCCCGGGAAGCAGCGGCAGAGCTCTCACCGAAGCGCAGCAGAAGGACAAAAAGGAGAAACGGGCGATGCGCTCGCTCGGCGTTGCGCGCCGCTCAATCTGGTACATCCTGCGCACCGTTCTCATCGTCGCCCTCTGCCTCGTTGTCTGCTACGGCGCGTTCCTCGAGGCGATGTATGTCAGCAATATCTATATCATCGTCACCGAGGGCATGGAGCTTCGCGCGGACAGCATCCTCGGCAACACCGCCTCGGCGGACCTGCGGGAGCATTTTTCGGAGGAATGGCTTGCGGAGGATGAGGAACTGCTTGCGGGGAAGTACTCCGCCTTTAAGGTCGATTCCTATGACTACCGCGTGAACATCGAAAAATTCACCGTTTATCCCTGGTCGAAGAAGGCGACGCTGCGCGTTGTCGAAAGGGTTGTGAACATCCAGGCGACGGCGTACAGCGACGACAATACCGACCCCGTTCCGGATTGGACGCCCTCGCGCATCGAGATCGAGCTGCAAAAGACGGACGGACGCTGGTACATAACCAAGCTGACCGTGCTCGAGGATGATCCCGAGATCGAGCCGAGGCCCACGCCGGATTACAGTCAGCTCGAAACCGATATCCCGCATTATTGATGAAAAGATAAGGCCCCTCGGTAAAAAGCCGGGGGCTTTTTGCTTCCGCGCAGCAGGCATTTCTGCGATCATTCTAATTGATTCAGTATTGACCCCTGCGTAATAACATAGTATAATATGTATACAGACGAAATTGTTTATGGACCGTCCTTGCGCACTCGGTTTTTTCGGCTCTGCCGATTAAATAAATAATTTCCTTAAGGGAGGAACGATCTTTTGAAGAAACTGCTCAAAACCGCCATCTCCCTCGCACTCTGCGCGGTACTGCTGCTCTTTGCGGCAGCTCCGGCATTCGCATCCACGGACAACCACAGTCATATCGATTACGGTCTCGGTGTGCAGGTTGACTGTTCGTCAGTTTTAAACGCAATCCGAGCCAAAGGCACCATCACGCTCTCGTTTGTTCCCAATGTCAACCATTTGCAGGAAAGTGATTACTGCTGTTCGGTTTACGTGGTTGTTGTTTATTCCGAAGCAGGGAGCGCCACATCGGATTCGGGGATTTGCGGTATGACGGCAACTGCGAAAGTCATTCACGGTTCTCGACAGCCCTTATCAGCCTATTTTATCTATCATGCAAACTATTCATTTATGCACGATATAACGCTGTACTGACACTGAATCGGAATCTGAAATAACAGCAAAAGAGTAACGGCCAAAACCGGTCGTTACTCCTGATTTTGCAATATAGGTGATTGAAAAAATGAGGAAAAAATGTTGGATCGCTGTTCCGCTTATTATTATCGTTGTCTGTCTTGCGGCCTGCTCCGGAGCCCAAAGCTCGCAGCAGCTATTACAGCACCAGGCCGACGATGATACAGGTGACAGCCTGTCGCCCACGGATTTCGACAATCGCTTCGGAAGACGCTTCAATAATCTTGTCGAAACGGAGGATGCTTACTACTACTGCAATTTCAGCGGCGGGTATATCTACTATTATGACAAGGCGAGCGGCGAACACGGCGTGCTCTGCGGCAAGCCCGAATGCAGCCATGATTCGGAGATGACCAACGCGAGCTGCAGCGGCTGGATAATGCTGCACGCAAATTCGCTGAATTATGCGAACGGCGGGCTTTATTATGTTGCGCATCTCCGCTCATCGGATTATGTCGGTCCCGCGCTTTTCCGAATGGAACTTGACGGCACGGAACGGAAAGCCGTATCAAGGCTCGATTTCGGAGAACTTACAAATACCTGCTGGCCGCAGCGCTTCGATATGTACCGCGGCAAAATGTACGGCTATGTTTCTTTCGAAAGGGTCGAAACCGGCGAGCCGAAGGTCGTGAACTGTCTGACCTGCGTCGATACCGAGAGCGGCCGGACTAACATAATCTATGAAAACGACGCCCTGAACAGCTCCCAGTTTGCCCATCCGTTCTTTTACGGAAGATATGTCTATTTCTGCTTCGCGTACAGCAGCTCCGCTGTTCCGGGCGTTATTTATACTACGCTTGAGATCATGCGTTGGGATACGGAAACGGAAACCATGGAGGAGGTCTTTAAAAGCGAAGAAAACGCAGTGGCCGGAGACATGTTCGATATATGGGTCGAATCCGAAAGCGAGATCTATCTCGCGCCAAGTATAGTCAGTATGGGCGAAAACACCCCCGTTTACCGTTTCAACGGAAAAGAACTGCAAACCGCTTTCGAATTTGAAAACGGGGCCGGCGCCTTCCTGATCGGCGGCGGATCGGTCGGCTTTTTGCATGATTCTTCGGCCTTCGAGGTGCGCCGTTTTGACGGTACGCTTGTGCGGCGGATAGAGCCCGCGTTCGGTTTTCTTGAGGAATCGGAATACGATACCGTGCGCGATTCGGTCCGGCCTAACGGCATTTACGGCGATACGGACGAGCTTTTCGTCGTCTGGCAATTCCGCGGAGGGCAGGGCGCTCCTGCCTTCTTGACTTACGTTGTCCGGTATGACCTCACGACCGACGACAACGAAGGAGAGCTGATAGCTTTCACTCCGTGGATCAAATAAAAACGCCGAATCGCCTCGCCCTCCGAACGCCGGAGGGTCAAAAGAATGTCATAGAAGAAATGACCCGAGATCGGCAATACAGCTTTTCTCGGGTTTCTTCTGTAATCGACCCTTACGGCCTGATGAATCGAAGAATCCCGCTGATATAATCAGCGAAGCGTCTTCATTCCTTCATTCTTCATTAGCACGCCTGCGGGCGTCTCCATTTCGGCGCGGCAAGAACAATTCAACTATCCTTATCATGCCGCGCCGAAACACGGAGCCGTTTTTGTTTTTTGGCCGGGATCATATCAATCGAGCGTTACGGTCCGCGGGTAAAGCTTCCCGTCTTCAACGATCAGCAGGCCCGCGGAGGGCCTGCTTCCGCCGCGCGGGCGGGCGGGGCTGCCGGGGTTCATGACGAGGATGCCGTCCTTCATCGCGACCTCCGGGATATGCGTATGGCCGTAAAGCAGCGCATCGCAGTGAAGATCGAGCGCCCTCTGCCGTGCGTCGAAGGAAGAGTAAACGTCGATGCCGTGGCGGTGGCCGTGAACGAGCAGGATGCGCGCGCCTTCCGCCTCGAGGACATATTCATTGCCGAAATCGCCCTTCGGAGGATGCACGAAATCGCAGTTGCCGAGTACGGCGTAAAGGGGCTTGCCGAGCTTTTCGCAGATCGTCTCCGCGTCCGCAGCATAGTCGCCGAGGTGAATCACCGCGTCAAAATCGCCCGCCGCCTGAATTGCGCGGAGGGCGGAATATTCGTTGCCGTGGGTGTCGCTGATGACGGCGAAGCGGATCATGCGCTTTCCTCCGCATCGAGGGCGGCAAGCAGGAGCGTCAGCGCGTTGTGCCTGTGGCTGACGGCGTTTTTCCTTTCGGCGTCGATCTCGGCGAAGCTGAGGCCGTAGGGCTCATAATAGAAGAGCGAATCGTAGCCGAAGCCGTTTTCGCCGATCTCTTCAAAGAGGATCCTGCCCTCGACCTTTCCGACCGCTTCGGCGATGATCTTCCCGTCCGAAACGAGCGCCATCGCGCAGGCAAAATGCGCTCCGCGCTTCTCTTCGGGGACGCCTTCGAGCGCTTCGAGAAGCTTTTTGCGGTTCGCCGCGTCGTCATGGCCTTCGCCGGCATAGCGCGCGGAATAGACGCCCGGCGCGCCGCCGAGAGCGTCCACGCAAAGGCCGGAATCATCCGCAAGCACGGCGTCGCCGGGGAGCAGCGCCGCGGTTTCAAGCGCCTTCTTTTCGGCGTTGCCGAGGAAGCTGTCCGCGTCCTCCACTACGTCGAGCTCGATCCCCGCCTCGCGCATGGAGAGCACCTCATCGAAGCGGCAGCCGAGGATCTCGCGGATCTCGCGGACCTTGTTTTTGTTGTTGGAAGCGATAATAAGACGCATGTTTTTCTCCTGTTCGGTCAAAGTACCGGCGCTTCGCCGGATCTTACGGCTTCGAGATAGCCCTCGAGCCCGTCGCGGGTGCTGACCGTCAGCTCGCCGACGCCGGTCAGGTCCATCGCCTTCGCGAGGATCGCCGCGCCGTAAAGGATCACGTCGTGCCGCACCTTCAAAAGCGGGTGGAATTTACGCCTTTTGCCGAGAAGGAGGAGCACGCCGATCAGTTCTTCGAGCGTTTCTCGGGTCAGTTTTTTGCCGTGGACAAAGCGTTTGTCGTAAACGTCGAGGCCCTGCGCGAGCGCGCCGAGGGTCGTGATGCTGCCGCCGACGCCCCTGCAGGGAAGCAGCGTTCCCGCCGGGGGCAGCGCGTTTTCTTCGGAAGTCAGGCGGTCGATGTATTCGCCAATCGCATCCCTCTGCGCGGGGAATCCGTCGTCGCAGTCCGCCGCGCCGGTTTTCGAAAGGGCAATATCCCTGCCGCGGACGCAGCCGACGGGGTAGCTCCTTCGGAAGGAAGCGGTGACGAGCTGCATCGAAGCGCCGCCGATGTCGATAAGGCCGCCCCTGCCGCCGGTCGCGGCGCGGAAAGCGTATTCGGCCTCCCTTTCGCCGGAAAGCACATCCGGCGTTACGCGCGAAGCGGAGCGGACCTTTTGGAGGAACTCATCGCGGTTTTCGGCGTCCCGGACGGCGCTTGTGGCGTAGGCGACGGGCGTCAGGCCGGCGTGCCGCGCGTTATCCGCCATTGCGGCGATCACGCGGACGCTTCTTTCCATCGTCTCCCCGCTGAGCCTGCCGGTCGCGGCGAGGCCCGAGCCGAGGCGTGTCGTGACGGTGAGAGGATTTTCACCGCCCTCGGGCATATAGCGAATGGAATTGGAGCCGATGTCGATTACGGCATAGCGTTTTTCGTTTTTCATTGTATTTAACTAAAAAGTCGGAAGTGTTATCCTTCGCCGCCCGGTTCGCCCGTCGGCTCTTCGGTGGGTTCGGAGGTCTCGCCGGGTTCCGGTTCGCCCGTTTCGGTCGGCTCGGGCGTTACGGGTTCGGGCGTATACTGCGGCACGGGGGTCGGAACGGCGGCGTGCGGATCGTCGACGTCGATGCGGATATCGCCGGGGAACATATAGCCCTGATGCTCGCGGAGGTAGCGGATCAGATACTGCCTCGAGCCGATGACGGACATCCGCTCGAGCAGGGAGTCTTTTTTGAGCTCCATTTCGAGCAGCTCCTGCTCCTTTGCGGCCTTCTCGGCGTTGAGCTTTGCAAGCGTCTCCTTCTGCCTGCGCTGTATGGAAAAAAGCACAAGAACGATCACTGCAAGAGCAACGGCCACGCCGATGATCGCCGCGGCTGTCCGCAGCCTCGAATGCTTTCTGATCCCTTCGCCGCCATCGGTATGCGCGGCGGTGTTCCGTTCGGTTCCGCTCATTGCTTCCGCTCCGTAAAACGAAAATTCATTAACCTTTATTATGCCGTATTTCCGAGAGAATTGCAAGCACTATTTCATGCGGGCGGATAAATCATTTTGCATGAAATTTTAAGATTGACAAACGGAAAATTGCGAGTTATAATCAAATTTAGTTTTTTGCGGCAAGCACCGCAGAAAGTTCAATATCGGCGATGATCGGGACAGGACGCTGCCCGAACCCCTTCAAGAGAGCCGCCGGGCGGTGCGAGGCGGCAGGGGAAGGCAGGCGTTATCACCCGGGAGCTCCGCAGGCGAAGTCCTTTTGATGCGAACGAAGGATGCGTAGCCCGCGGCGGAGGCCTCCGTTAAGGGCATTGAGTGCGAAGCGCTTTCGAAAAGGCGGCGCTTCGAATTCGGGTGGTACCGCGGTTTCAGACCGTCCCGACAGGGGCGGTTTTTTTGTTTGCCGGCGCCGCCTGATCAACAAGGCAAAAAACAGCAATGTTCGGAGGATAAACGAATGTACAAAAAGGTTTCGACTTCCCTCGATTTCGTTCCGAGGGAGAAAGAGATCCTCGAATTCTGGAAGGAGAACGGCATTTTCGAAAAATCCGTGAAGCTTTCCGAAGGCAAACCCGCCTATACTTTTTACGACGGGCCGCCGACCGCGAACGGCAGGCCGCATATCGGCCACGTCCTGACCCGCTCGATGAAGGATATCATCCCGCGCTACCGCACGATGAAGGGCTATGACGTCCTGCGCAAGGCGGGCTGGGATACCCACGGCCTGCCCGTTGAGCTGGAGGTCGAAAAGAGCCTCGGCCTCGACGGCAAGGAGCAGATCGAGGGCTACGGCGTGCTTCCGTTCATCGAAAAATGCAAGGAATCCGTCTGGAAATACAAGGGCGAATGGGAGCAGATGAGCGACGCCGTCGGCTATTGGGCCGATATGGAGAATCCCTACGTCACCTACGACGACAACTATATCGAGTCCGTCTGGTGGGCGCTCAAGACGATCGACGAAAAAGGCCTCCTCTATAAGGGCCACAAGATCGTTCCCTATTGCCCGCGCTGTGGCACCGCGCTCTCGAGCCACGAGGTCGCGCAGGGCTACAAGGCCGTTAAGGAAGTTTCTATCTTCGTCACCTTCCCGGTGATCCCGGATGCGGAGCATCCCGCCTTCGACGGCAGCGAGAACCTGATCGCCTGGACGACCACGCCCTGGACCCTGCCTTCGAACGTCGCGCTCTGCGTC
>JAEEGL012012356.1_pt1 | contig 13066 bp, 7 predicted proteins | sample 9134231 | NCBI WGS metagenome assembly JAEEGL01 (sample SAMN16246548, study PRJNA631951) | gut metagenome | biome: gut microbiome; feature: rumen; material: fiber-attached | host: Bos | place: Iran: Karaj | collected 2018-10 | reverse complement strand
GATCGTGACCTTCGAGCCGTCCTTGCACTTGATGACCGCGTTCTCCGCGTCTGAGTTATCCGGATAGGTCTCGTCATTGTTGAGGGCGCTGTCGGTCAGAGTGTTGACCGTGCCTTCGTATGCGACTATCGTGACCTCGGTGCTCTTATTGCAGGCTATCGGCGCCGTGTTCGCCGAGGTAAGGTCGAGTCCCTTGAGGATGAGGACGACGCCCGTGGTGCCTTTTTTGACGGTTATCGAGCCGTCCGCGCAGGTGCCGCTCACTATATACGTTCCGCTCCCCTTTATCGAGAGAGCCGTGCCTTTTACCGTATAATCGGTGTATTTGCCTTCGGTCACCGAGATGCCGTCGTCCGAGAACGTGAAGACGGTCGCGTTTTCGGTATCGTATCCGTTTGCCGCCATAACGCCGTATGCGGCAAGAATGACTGTCGCCGCGATAAGTATCGCAAGCATCCTTAAAAGTCCGTTCCTTGTTTTCATGATGTTGTCCTCCTTTTATATCATATGTCCGTTCGTTTGCATTTCGTTTCGCCTTTTCTGATTTTGATTATACGCACAATTCTTAAATAATCTTTAAACGCAAAAAAAAGTTTTTTAAGTTTTTTTTCAGAAGAAATGATACAATTATTATATAAACAGGCCTTTCCCCAAGGGCAAAAGGAGGAAAGATATGCAGATACTCGTGGTAGAGGACGAGGTATCCCTTTCAAACGCGATAAAGCGCATACTCGAACAGCAGGGATATTTCGTCGACGCCGTTTACGACGGACTTTCGGCGATCGATTACGCAAAAGGAATGAATTACAATTTAATAATACTTGACGTCATGCTCCCAAAGCTCGACGGATTCGACGCGGTGCGGATCCTGAGAAAGGACGGGATAAACACCCCCGTTCTGATGCTGACGGCGCGCACGGCGACCGCCGACAAGGTAACGGGGCTGAATTACGGCGCGGACGACTATATGACCAAGCCCTTTGCGCCGGAGGAGCTTATTGCCAGAGTGGGCGCGCTGACGCGCAGGAAGGGCGACGTTATTATAGATAAAGTAAAATACGCCGACCTCTCCCTCGATCTCAATTCCGCACTTTTATCCTGCGGAAAGGAGTCGGTCCAGCTCAGCCGCAAAGAGTTCGAGGTGCTCAAAACCTTTTTATACAACCCGACGATGACGGTCACGACGGACATGCTGATAAGCAACGTGTGGGGCATAGAATCGGACGCGACGGACAACAACGTAGAGGTATTCATTTCCTTTATAAGGAAAAAGCTCAAGTTTTTGAAATCTAAGGTCTCGATAAAAAAGATACAGAAAATAGGTTACAGGCTGGAGGCTGAAGAATGCTGAAAGGATACCGCAGGCGCTTCGTTATATCGAACATGATACTCGTCGGCGCGGTCCTGCTCGCCGCCTTCATCATACTCGGCGTCGTCGCATACAGGAACGATTACAACGAGCTGAAAAACACGATGAGCCTTATACTCAGGCCGTGGGACTCCCCCAACGACAGCTTCAGGTCTTTAAACGACGAGCCGATGCGCGACAGACCCTTTGACGGCCGGGGGCCCGACGACGGGCGCGGCGGGATGCCGGAGGAGCCCGACATGAGAGGTCAGCCGAACGAGCGGATCGACGATAAAAACATCATCACGGTCATTTACAACGTCGGGGACGACGAGATATCCATACTTTCGGATGAGCAGACGCTCGACCGGGAGACGCTTAAATCCGCGATACACGAGATCGCGGATAAGGAAAAGGATTTCGGCATACTGCGCGGCTATAAGCTGATCTATTTCAAGGAAGGCATAGGCGAAAGCTACAGGATAGCGCTTGCCGATACCTCCTATCTCGGCTCGCGCACACTTAAAAACGCGCTCATGCTCTTTTTGATCTTCGCGGCGCTTATGGGCCTTTTCCTCTTTATAAGCATAAGGCTTTCAAAGGTCGCTGCAAAGCCGATGGAAAACGCCATCGAGATGGAGCGGCAGTTCGTCGCGGACATATCTCACGACCTGAAAACGCCGATAACGGTCATTCTGGCAAACAACAGCATAATAAAGTCCAATCCGGCGTCGACCGTCTCGGACAACATGCAGTGGCTCGAAAGCACCGATCAGGCGGCGAAAAACATGACCGAGATGATAAACGAGATGCTTACCCTCTCTTCCCTCGAATCGGCGGAAAAGAACGTTGTTAAAAGCGAGGTCAGCCTTTCGGAAGCTGCGGAAAAATGCGTTTTGCAAATGGAATCGCTCGCCTATGAGCGCGGCGTGACGATAGAATCGGAGACAGAGGGCGACGTGCGCATCCTTTCGACGGCAGAGTATGCCGAACGGATTTGCAGCGGGCTTATAGAAAACGCGCTGAAATACGAGCCGGTCGGCGGGACGGTCGCTGTAAAGGTCTTCAAAGCAAAGAAAAAGGCAATGCTCGAAGTCAAAAACCGCGGCAGCGTGATAGACGAAAAGGATCTGCCCCATATCTTCGAGAGGTTTTACCGCGGCGACAAGGCGCGCGGCATGAAATCGGGGCACGGGCTCGGGCTGCCGATACTTAAAAAGGTAACGGAGCTCTCGGGCGGCGAGATAACCGCCGCGAGCTCGGCGGAGAACGGAACGGTCTTCACGGTATCATTTGAAGCCGCGGAGTGAGCGCGGGAGACATAAAAACCCGGAAAAGCAAAACGCTTTTCCGGGTCTGTTTTTTGTTCGGCTCCGGCCGCCCCGAGGGGCGACCGAAGCGTTAAGATTTCAATTATTTCTTCGCCAGCTTGACGTACTTCTGATAACGCGCTTTCGCGGTCTCTTCAGCCTTGGTGAAGAGCTCGTCGACCTTTGCCGGGAAGGTCTTCATAAGAGCGGTGTAACGGGTCTCGCCCTTGATGAAGTCTTTATAGCTGCCGGTCGGCTCTTTGCTGTCGAGATAGAAGCCGTTGTCGGTCTCGGAGACCTTTCTCGGATCGTAACGGTAGAGTGCGAGGTAACCCGCGTCGACCGCCTTCTTGATCTCGGCCTGGGAGTTGCCCATGCCGCCCTTTACGCCGTGCATCTCGCAGGGTGCGTAGCCGATGATGAGGGACGGGCCGTGATAGCTCTCCGCCTCGACCAGCGCCTTGACGGTCTGGTTCTTATCGGCGCCCATACCGATGGATGCGACGTAAACGTAGCCGTAGGTCATCGCTATGCCGGCAAGATCCTTCTTCGCGATCTGCTTGCCTGCCGCCGCGAACTTTGCGACCTGGCCGATCTGAGAGGCCTTGGAGGCCTGTCCGCCGGTGTTGGAGTAAACTTCGGTATCGAAGACGAAGACGTTGACGTCCTCACCGGAGGCAAGAACGTGATCGAGTCCGCCGAAGCCGATGTCATATGCCCAACCGTCGCCGCCGAAGATCCAGATCGACTTCTTTCCGAGGAAGTCCTTATCCTTGAGGATCTCCTTCGCGAGATCGGAGCCGTTCTTCTTGAGCTGAGCTATGAGCTCTTCGGTCGCGGGAGCGTTGGTCTTGCTGTCCTTGAAGGTCTCGTGCCACTTGGCAATTGCCTCCTTGAGCTTTTCGCTCTTGGTCTCGGCGCCGAGCTGATCGACCTTTGCGCTCAGTCTCTCACGGAGCTGACGGACCGCAGTCGCCATGCCGAGGCCGTATTCGGCGTTATCCTCGAAGAGGGAGTTCGCCCATGCGGGACCCTTGCCCTCTTTGTTCTTTGCATAAGGCATCGCAGGTGCCGAGCCGCCCCAGATGGAGGAACAGCCGGTCGCGTTGGCAACGTACATCCTGTCGCCGAAGAGCTGGGTCACGAGCCTTGCATACGCAGTCTCGACGCAGCCCGCGCAGGCGCCGGAATACTGGAGCAGCGGGGTCTTGAACTGGCTGCCCTTGACAGACTCGAGCTGGAAGCCGGGGGCCTGGAGATCCTTCTGGGTGACCTTGTCGAATGCATAGTCGTAGGCCGCCTGCTGTGCAAGCTGGGATTCCTGCGGCTTCATGACGAGGGCCTTGTTCTTGCTCGGGCAGGCGTTGGCGCAGAGTCCGCAGCCCATGCAGTCGAGCGGAGAAACGGTGATCGCGAACTTGTAGCCTTCGAGTCCCTTGCCGATGACGTTTGCCGTCTTCATGGACTTCGGAGCCTTTGCCGCTTCGTCGGCGGAAAGGATGTAAGGACGGATGGTGGCGTGCGAGCAAACGAACGCGCACTGGTTGCACTGGATGCAGTTCTCGGGGATCCACTCGGGGACCGTGACCGCGACGCCGCGGCGCTCATAGGCTGCGGAGCCGGAGGGGAAGGTACCGTCCGCGTTCTCAACGAACTTGGAGACCGGCAGATCGTCGCCGTGCATGGCGTTGACCGGCTCGAGGATCTCTTTGACGAACTTGACCATCTCGGGCTCGCCCTTTATCTTGGCTTCCTTCGCGTCGTCCTTGAGATCCTTCCATGCCGCCGGGACCTTGATCTTGACGATGGCGTCAACGCCGGCGTCGATCGCGGTGTGGTTCATCTTGACGATGTCGTCGCCCTTCTTGGCATAGGTCTTGGTGGCGGCGTCCTTCATGTATTTGATCGCCTGGTCTATCGGAATGATGTCGGCGAGCTTGAAGAATGCGGACTGGAGGATGGTGTTGGTCCTCTTGCCCATGCCTATCTCGATCGCCTTGTCTATCGCGTTGACCGTGTAGAAGTTGATCTTGTTCTTTGCGATGTATGCCTTCATCCTGGCGGGCAGGTGCTTTTCAAGCGCCTTCTCGTCCCACTGGCAGTTGAGGAGGAAGGTCCCGCCCGGCTTGACGTCCTGGACCATGTCGTAACGGGTCACGTAGCTCGGGTTGTGGCAGGCAACGAAGTCCGCCTTGCTGACGTAGTAGGTGGAGCGGATGGGCTGCTTGCCGAAGCGCAGATGGGAGATCGTGACGCCGCCGGTCTTCTTGGAGTCATACTGGAAGTATGCCTGTGCGAACATGTCGGTATGGTCGCCGATGATCTTGATGGAGTTCTTGTTCGCGCCGACCGTTCCGTCTCCGCCGAGGCCCCAGAACTTGCAGGCTATCGTTCCCTTGGGCGCGGTGTCCGGGCAATCCTTTATCGTGAGGGAGAGATTGGTGACGTCGTCGGTGATGCCGACCGTGAAGCGGGTCTTCGGCTTCTTCGCCTTCATGTTGTCATAGATGGCAAAGATATCAGCGGGAGGAGTATCCTTGGAACCGAGGCCGTAACGTCCGCCGAGGACGGTCAGCTTTTTGCCCGTCTGGGCAAGAGCGGAGATGACGTCCTGATAGAGAGGCTCGCCGTTGGAGCCGGGCTCCTTGGTGCGGTCGATGACCGTCAGTCTCTGGCAGGTCGCCGGGATGGCTTCGACAAACTTTTCGGAAACGAAGGGACGGTAGAGGCGGACCTTCAAAAGACCGACCTTCTCGCCCTTGGCAAGCTTATAGTCGATGACTTCTTCGATCGTATCGCAGACGGAGCCCATGGCGACGATGACGTCGGTCGCATCGGGCGCGCCGTAATAGTTGAAGAGCTTGTAGTTGGTGCCTATCTTGGCGTTGACCTTGTTCATGTATTCTTCCACGACCGCGGGCAGTGCGTCGTATGCGCTGTTCGCAGCTTCTCTCGCCTGGAAGAAGATGTCCGGGTTCTGCGCCGAGCCCCTCTGGACCGGGTGATTCGGGTTGAGGGCATGATCTCTGAACGCGCGAACGGCGTCCATGTCGAGCATCTCTTTAAGATCGGCATAATCCCAGATCTGGATCTTCTGGATCTCGTGGCTGGTCCTGAAGCCGTCGAAGAAATGCAGGAAGGGGATCTTTCCCTTTATTGCGGAAAGGTGCGCGACCGCGCCGAGGTCCATGACCTCCTGCGGGTTGGTGGAAGCGAGCATCGCAAAACCGGTCTGACGGCATGCCATAACGTCGCTGTGGTCGCCGAAGATGGAAAGAGCATGGGTCGCAAGTGCACGCGCCGAGCAGTGGATGACGCCGGGCAGCAGCTCGCCGGAGATCTTATACATGTTCGGGATCATGAGAAGCAGACCCTGCGACGCCGTGTAGGTCGTCGTGAGTGCGCCCGCCGCGAGACTGCCGTGAACGGCGCCCGCCGCGCCCGCCTCGGACTGCATCTCCACCACCTTGACTTCCTGTCCGAAAACGTTCTTGAGTCCGTTGGCAGCCCATTCGTCGACGAATTCGGCCATTGCGGACGAGGGGGTTATCGGATAGATGGCGGCAACATCCGTGAAGGCATAAGATACATGCGCGGCAGCGTTATTGCCGTCCATGGTCTTCATTTTTCTTGCCATTTTGTGTTTCCTCCTGTTTATGTATTTAAAGTATTCTCAACCTTATATATTTTACCAAAACTATTCGGTTTTGTAAACATAAAAACTTACTTTTTTACTCTCTCTGACAAATATTTTTCGATGCGCGTCTCAACGTTTTTGCGGAGGTCGTAAAAATAAAGGCCGAAATCGTGCATGTGGTATATGCCGTCGGGGAAAAAGTTCGAGTGGAGGCGTCTCGGCTCCGCCGTCGTGCATACGAGACGGCCGCTCCCCTCCTCTATCCGGGCGTCGGCATAGCGCGGGATGACTCTTCCCTTTATTATCGAGCCGAGGCTCTGCTCTTTCGGGGCTCTTTCATATCCCCTGCTCCACGTGATCGGATTTATCGCAAGAGCGCCCGGAAGGATCACGGGATTTATCCCCTCGTGGGTCGGCGCCTCGGTGTTGTAGGAGATTATCACGCCGGTATCGTCCGCCCTCTCGGCAAAGCGGAGATGAGGATTTTCGCGCAGATAATCTCCCGTGACCGAATAGCCCGGTATATACGCCGCGACCATGCGCGAATATACGTCGGGATGCCTGCCCATGTAATCGGCAAGCACGCGGATCATGAGGATGGAGCCCTGAGAGTGCCCCGAAAGGATGAACGGCCTGCCGTTGTTATAATGTTCAAAATAATGATCGAGCGCGGCGTATGCGTCCTCGAGCGGCTCTCGGGATTCACGCTCCATGCGCTCTTCGGGCGAGAGCCTTACGCAGTAATAGGGCTCGAGCTGTCTGTAATGAGGGGCGAAGACTCTGCAGACGCCGTAATAAACGCTTGCCTGGAGATTGAGATTGAACTCAGCCTGCGCCCTGTACTGCTCATCGGAGACGGAGGATATCACCACGCCGTCCGGTTTGCCGAGCCAGCTCGTCGGGACGAGATGAAAAACGTCGACCGGCTTTTCGCCGTTCTCTTCCCTGATTATCCAGTTTTCGGCGAGAGAATAGTCGGTTTTCGGCAATTTTTATCACCTCGCCGACATTATAACGCCTTAGTTTTGACCCGTCAATGTCGATAATGTAAATTTTCTTTTTGCCTATGGAAAAAAAGGCAAAACATGATATAATAAAATAAGATTATTATCGGTAACCGGTCTTTTAACACGGAGGCACACAGAATGAGTCGAACCAAAAGGAGAAGAAGAAGCGTTGGCGGCAGGATACTGCTGTTTTTCGTGACGATCATTCTCATAGGGCTTATGTGCGCGGCGATATGCGCCGCCACCTTTGCCGTTTATATAACCAAATACATCGTTCCCACCGTCGACCTTGACCTTAACACTTACCGCCTCAACCTGACGAGCTTTGTTTACACCCTCGACAAAAACGGCAACCAGCAGCTCATGGACAGGCTCCACGGCGATGAGGACCGCGTATGGGTAAATATCGACGACATACCGAGAAACCTTCAGATGGCCTTCATTTCGGTCGAGGATTCGCGTTTCCGGACGCACAACGGAGTCGACTGGAAGAGGACGATCGGCGCCGCAATGAACTTCTTCGTGCCCATTTCCTCCTTCTCGGGCGGCGGCGGAAGCACGATAACGCAGCAGCTCATCAAAAACCTCACGGGTGACGACGACACCTCGGTAAAGCGCAAGATCAAGGAGATCATGCGCGCCCTTACCCTTGAGCAGAATTACGAAAAAGAAGAGATACTTGAAATGTATCTCAACACCATATATCTCGGGCGCGGCGTTTACGGCGTTTCTCAGGCGGCAAAGACCTATTTCAACAAGGACCTTTCGGAGCTTACTCTCGCCGAATGCGCTGCGATCGCCGGCATTACGAAAAACCCGTATAAATACGATCTGATACGCTTCCCCGATTTCAACAGAGAGCGCCGTATCACCGTTCTCATGACGATGAGGGACAACGGCAACATAAGCGAATCGGAATACCGCGCCGCACGCGACGAGGAGGTCAAGGCAGTGCGTTCCTCCGAAGTGAGCGCCGACACCGTATACAACTCTTATTTTACCGACACGCTCATAAACCAGCTGACCTCCGACCTTATGGAGGAAAAGGGTTACAGCCGCTCCTTTGCCACGAGGCTCCTTTACGGCGGCGGACTCAAGATAATATGCACGATGGACCCGGAGATACAGGAAAAGATGGACTCGGTGTTCCAGGATGAGGAAAACTTCCCCGGCGACATGGGCGTTGACGGAACCTATCCGCAGGCGGCAATGGTGCTGATGGACCCGTATACGGGGCAGGTAAAGGCGCTTTACGGCGGCAGAGGCAAGAAGGAAGCCTCGCTCGTATTAAACCGCGCCGTCTCATCCGTCCGTCAGCCCGGTTCGTGCATAAAACCGATAACCGTTTACGCGCCGGCGATAGAGAACGGGATAGTAACTCCGATTTCGGTCGTTGACGACGCGCCGAAGGATTTTACCGTCCGCTCTACCGGCTGGCCGCTCAACGAAAACCGCACCTACAGCGGACTTTGCACCATATACCGAGGCATTGGCTCATCGCTCAACACGGTCGCCGTCGATCTTATCATGAAGCTCGGCTATCAGAAGTCCTTTGACTTTGCGACCAACAAGATGGGCATAACGACCCTTGTCGAAAAGCTCGTCAAGCACAACAGCGACGGGACGACCTCGGTAAGCTCGGATATAGGCGCGAGCCCGCTCGCCCTCGGCGCTCTTACCAACGGCGTTTCGGTCTATGAGATGACGGCGGCTTACTGCACCTTTGTAAACGACGGATATTATACGACTCCTTCGCTCTACACCGTCGTTTACGATTCGGAGGGCAGGATACTGCTTGACAACACTCCGACGGTCACGGTCGCGATGAGCCAGAAAACGCGCGACTATATGATACAGCTCCTCCGCTACGTCGTCACGAACGGCACAGGTAAAAAGGCCGCTCTCGGCGGGATAGATGTCGGCGGCAAGACCGGTACCACGACGGCGGACAACGACCGCTGGTTCGCAGGCATCACGCCCTATTACGCAGGCGTCGTGTGGTTCGGATACGACAAGCCGCAGAGCCTGCAGAAGTTCTCGACCAACCCGGCGCTCCAGCTCTGGTACGGCGTCATGTCCAAGGTGCACGAGGGTCTCCCCGACCGCGCCTTCCAGTTCAAGACGCAGTTCGTAGAGGTGGAATACTGCATGGACAGCGGCGAGATACCGACCGACGTCTGCCGCATGGATCTGCGCGGGTCACGCGTCGCGAAGGCGTGGGTCGCCGTGGAGGACGTGCCTCAGACGGAATGCAGCGTCCACGTCGCGCTCAATATAGACACGACGAACAACTGCGTGGCGAACGCCGCCTGCCCGAGCGACAAGATAAAGACCATCGGCGCGCTCAATCTGCGAAGACTGTACCCCTATTACGGGATAAACATAACCGATCAGAAATACTGCGCTCCCTATTACGTGTATCAGTGGGAGCTCGACGCCAAGCTATATAAATCCGCCACGTATACCATACAGTACTGCACGGCGCACGACGCCTCGACCGTCGTCGTCACTCCTCCGCCCGTCACCGATCCCACAGGCGATCCCGGAGGGTCGGGAGGCGGCGAGATACTGCCCGATCCCGGCGGGAACGGCGAGCCCTCGGATCCCGGAACGGGAGGCACGACCGAACCCGGCACCGGAGGCTCGGGCGATACCGGCGGAGGCACGTCCGGCCCGCCCGCGAGCCAAACAGACCTGTTCTGAATAAAAAAAAGACCGCATACGTTTTGTATGCGGTCTTTTTATCGGCCTGATTCAGTTCATCATCTGTCTGCGTCTTGCAAGGTTCATGGTGCCGTCCTGCATGGCGTTTATGTTGTCGAGCGCCTTGCCGGTGCCGTAGGAGACGCAGGAGATCGCGTCGTCCGCGACTCTTGTGGGGATGCCCGTCTTCATCTCTATAAGCTTGTCGAAGCCGTAAAGCAGACTTCCGCCTCCGGTCATGACGATGCCGTTCGTGGCGATGTCTCCGACGAGCTCGGGCGCGGTGCGCTCAAGCACCGAGTGGACAGCCTCGACGACCTTTGACGCCGTTTCCTCGAGCGCCTCGAGTATCTCGTCCGACGTGACGGTAAAGACGCGCGGCAGACCGGTCATGAGGCAGCGGCCCTTGACCTCCATCTCCCTCGTCTCGGGATACTGGTATACGCAGCCGATGCTGATCTTTATCTCCTCGGCGGTCCTCTCGCCTATGAGCACGTTGTGCTTGCGCCTGATGTATTTGACTATCGCCTCGTCGAACTTATCTCCGGCGATCTTTATCGAGGTGGAATCGACTATGGCGCCGAGGGATATGACGGCTATGTCCGACGTGCCGCCGCCGATATCGACGACCATGCAGCCGTTGGGCTGTGCGATGTCTATGCCCGCGCCGATCGCCGCGGCTATAGGCTCCTCTATGAGGAAGACCCTCTTTGCGCCCGCCTGCGTTCCCGCGTCTATGACGGCTCTTTCCTCGACCTCGGTGATGACGCTGGGTATGCAGATGATTATGTTGGGCTTGAAGATACGGAAGCCCAAGACCTTCTTTATAAACTCACGGATCATCTTCTCGGTCATTTCATAGTCGGAAATAACGCCCTCTCTCAGAGGACGGACCGCGATTATGTTGCCCGGAGTCCTTCCGAGCATCCTCTGTGCGTCGGCTCCGACAGCCAGCACCTTTCCCGAAAGCTTATCAACGGCAACGACGGAAGGCTCGCAGAGGACTATACCTTTTCCCTTTACAAAGACAAGGACCGAGGCGGTCCCCAGATCTATACCTATATCTCCGTTTGACACAAATGCCAGCCCCTTTCGATACGGATGTGAATAGTAGATATATTATATTATATTATTTTTTCTTTTTCAATAGTCTGTTTCAAAAAAACGGCGGCACAAAAAGAGCGTGCCGCCGTTTGATTTTTTATTTTCTCTTATCTTTTATCTTGCCGAAGAAGCTTTTTTTGTTCGCATACTGACCTTCGTTGCAGCTTTCCTCGAAGCTTTTAAGTATATCCTTCTGAGCCTTCGTAAGATTCTTTGGCGTTTCGACTATGACGCGGACGTACTGATCGCCCGCGGTCCTGCCGTTCGGGGGTTTTACGCCGCTGCCTCTGAAGCGGAAGACGGTGCCCGTCTGCGTCCCCTCGGGCATGTCATAACGGACGTTGCCCGTAAGCGTGGGGACCGTGAGTGTCGCGCCCAGCGCCGCCTGAACGAAGGAGACGGGCATATCGACCATGATGTCGTTGCCCTCTCTCTTGAAGATCTGATGGGGCTTTACCGAAACCGTGACGTAAAGGTCGCCCGCTGGGCCTCCGTTTAAGCCTCTGCCGCCCTCGCCCGAGACCGAGAAGGTCTGTCCGTCGTCTATGCCGGCGGGTATCCTGACCTTTATCTTGCGTGTCTTTCTGACCGTTCCGGAGCCGCGGCATGAGGTGCAGGGCTCCTTTATGACCTTGCCGGTGCCGCCGCAGTTCCTGCAGGGGCCGGTGGACGAGAAAACGCCGAAATTGGTCCTCTGCTGGGTCCTCACCTGTCCCGTTCCGCGGCAGACCTGACAGGTCTCCGGCTTGGTGCCCGCTTTTGCGCCGGTGCCGCCGCAGTCGGGGCAGTTTTCGTTCCTTGTAAGGGTTATTTCCTTTTCACAGCCGAACACGGCTTCCTCAAAGGTGAGGGTCACCGACGAACGGATGGTCTCGCCCTTTGCCGGGCCGCGGGTCCTTGAGCCGCCGCCGAAGCCGCCGCCGAAGAGATCTCCGAAAATGTCGCCGAGGTTTATGTCCATGCCCGAGAAGCCGCCGAAGCCGCCGCCGAAGCCGCCGAAACCGCCGCCGCCTTCGGACGCGCCGTAGCTCGGGTCTATACCGGCGTGACCGAACTGATCGTATCTTGCCTTCTTCTCCTTGTCGGACAGGACCTCATATGCGGCGTTGATCTCCTTCATGTGCTGCTCCGCCGTCTTGTCCCCCGGGTTAAGATCCGGATGATACTTTTTTGCCAGCGTTCTGTATGCTTTTTTTATTTCTTCGTCCGAGGCGCCCTTTTTGAGACCGAGCACCTCATAAAAATCACGACGCTGTTCTGCCATACGCTTTTACTCCTAAATACGCGGGAAAGGGCGGAAAGCTTTCCGCCCGAACCGCGTCGAATCAATCATTTATTGTCTTCGTCGTCGACCTTCTTGAAATCGGCGTCGTAGACCGTTTCGCCGTTCTCATTAGTTGTCTGCGAAGCACCCGCCGCGTCGCCCTGCGGGGCAGCGTTCCTGTAAAGCTTTTCGGCTATCGCGTAGAAGCGCTTGGTAAGCTCTTCGGAGTCGGCCTTTATCGCCGCCTCGTCCTGGCCCTTGAGGGTCTCTTTGAGCTTTTCGATCTGCTCCTTGACCGGCGCCTTCTCCTCCTCGGTCACCTTGTCTCCGAGCTCGGAAAGGCTCTTCTCAGTCTGATAGACCAGAGCTTCGGCGTTGTTGCGGGTATCGACCGCTTCCTTCTTCTTCTTGTCCTCTTCGGCGAATCTCTCGGCGTCCTTGACGGCCTTGTCTATGTCGTCCTTGGAGAGGTTGGAGGAGGAGGTGATCGTTATCTTCTGCTCCTTGCCGGTGCCAAGGTCCTTTGCGGAAACGTTGACTATGCCGTTGGAGTCGATGTCGAAGCTGACCTCTATCTGAGGCACTCCTCTCGGCGCCGCCGGGATACCGTCGAGGTGGAACCTGCCGAGGGTCTTGTTGCCTGCCGCCATGTCACGCTCGCCCTGGAGGACGTGGATCTCGACGGAGGACTGG
>JAEEGL010259937.1_pt1 | contig 13066 bp, 11 predicted proteins | sample 9134231 | NCBI WGS metagenome assembly JAEEGL01 (sample SAMN16246548, study PRJNA631951) | gut metagenome | biome: gut microbiome; feature: rumen; material: fiber-attached | host: Bos | place: Iran: Karaj | collected 2018-10 | reverse complement strand
TATAACACAACTTGGCTGCTTTGAATATGCGGACGGAAATACATATACAGGCACCGATTATGAAGATATTATGATAGGCAACTCCGGTACAAATACCTTTGAAGCAGGTGAAGGTAATGATTTGCTGTATACTTATGGCGGTACAAACACCTTTGTATTTAATGAAGGCGACGGCAATGATATTTTGTATCAGGAAGGTGGAGAAAACACAATACTGGAATTTAAAAATGCCACAATTGCAGAATTATCCGCCCCAACAGGATATGACAGAGATGTAAACGGATATTACAGTGATTTATTAATTCATTATGACGGTGAAAATACTTTAAGAGTTAAAGATTATTATTGGAGCGGTCATAATAAAGTAACTCAAATCAAAGATTCAACGGGTACCCTATATAATATGTCCGATTACTTCAAGAATGTTGTATATGTTACAAGTGCAATAGGAGAAGGAACAAACAATGATGATGATATAAGAGTTACAACAAGCACAAATTCGATGTACCTCGCAGGAAAAAAAGGCAGTGATATAATTTGGGGAGGAGATTCCGACGAATGGATATATACAGGTCTTTTGAACAATCAATTTAATTATGATTCTGCAGCAGGAATTATTGATGAAGTACACGCAGGAGGTGGTGATGACCTTATTTTTGCCACATCAGAAACCAATATTATATATGGTGATGCAGGTAATGATTCTATTTATATTCTTGCAGGTGCAAACAATATAATATCAGATTCCGCAGGTACGGAAGATATTCTGTCAATAAATTCTGCAGACGGTTCCGATAACGCACTATATACAAACCTGCATTTTGTATTTAATGTTGATAGTGAAGGCGCTGTTGATGCTGCAGGTTTAAGAATACTTACAAATGCAGAATTTGAACTATGGAAAACAAATACAAATCATGCGGATTTAAAAGGTATTCAAGTTGTAAAAGATTCAAACGGCAACGGCGGCTGGAATTGTATTGAAACCTTTGAAGATGCAGGTGAGGAAAATGGTTGCTCACACCTGAATATAAGTGCAATAGAAACAGTAAAAACAGATATTGCTTCCTGGTTAGCAACCAACGGATATGAAGATGTTGCAGAAGTATTTACTAATGAAAAAACCGAAGGTGATATTAATACTCTTGTTGCAAAATTTGATGTAACAACTCAATGGCAATATGAAGCATACTAAAAATTAAAACATACCGGAAAGGCAATAAGTATAATACTTATTGCCTTTTTTAATTATGTATTTAAAAACTTTGAAACAAACGAGGTAATTAATAAAAAAACTATAATCCCTGCTGAAATACATGTTAAAAAGATAATCATTTTCCAGAAAAAAGGAATTTGGATATTAAGTTTTTGAGTTGAAAATTCTTCCTGTTTTGGATTTTTTTCAGTTTTTCTTACTCTTGTAACTGTTTCTTTTTTTTGTTTTTCAACTGCTTGCTTTGCTTTTTCTTCTTCATATTTTTCTTTTAATGATTTCTTTGATCTTTTATCCGTAATCAATAATTCAACATCATAATTGAGTTTTAAAATGTTAGAGGGTGCACCCTGATTATAAACGCAATAGGTTAAAGCCGCTTCAAAAGAGCGTTTTAAACATTCCAAAGCAGTCATAGCTTCCTGTTTAACTTTCCCCGAATGTACCGCCTGATTTCCCGTCTTTTTCAGGAAATAAAGGTCATCAATAAATTCTTTTTCCTGAGCACTCCCTTGCGACTGGTCTTTTAAGGTTGCAAGCATATCATCAAAAGAACCTGCTTCACGGTTATTTTGCTCCATCATATTTCTGCACATCTGCTCGCCGAAACGCCTTGTTTGAGTCATACATTGTTCAAAATACTCGTCTTTATATAGTTTTTCGGCATCAGAAATAATGTCAAACAAATCACTGTCTATCTTTTTTAAAAACTGAAAATTCCCGCTCATAATCTATCTATTATATAATCATTTTTTCCTAAATTTACCATTCAAATAGAGTAGTTAATTTTTCAAAATTTATGCTATAAATCTTATTACAGTTTGGTTTATGCGTTGTGCATTACCGTATAGGTTGGGAGAGGATTAACCGATAATGAATTTATTAGAAGAAGGTATCAAAAAGTATTTACTGGCGAAACATACTGAAACAAAATTAAAAGAATGCAGACAGGAAATAGAAAAGAATATTCCGTGGATTCAGAGAAAAAACATTGAGGATATCATAAAAACACACTCAAAAGTGCTTTTAAATGCTTTAAACAGTGAAAAACAATCTTTAAGAAGAAACAAATATATCGTTGATTCCGTTTTAAAATATACTTTAGAAAGAAGTGAAAATATTTTAAGAGCACATAAAAAAGCAAACGAAATAAAATCTTATATGCAATTAAGTTCATATATTGTATTTGATGAGATTTCAAAAGGTATTTCAAACAATAAAAATAAAAAAGCCATAAAGTTTAATATAGAAAAGCAGCTTTCATTAGTACAGGAAAAACTTGATGCGAAAATGACGGCAGAGGAAATTTTAAATACAAAAATAGGTGCATAGTGTATTTTTGATTTTTTAATAAAAAACTCCCGCAAATAACGGGAGTTTTTGTTATCTATTATTATTTATTAAAATAATCTTTTTAATAAACCCTGGAAGCCTTGACCGTGGCGAGCTTCATCTTTTGCCATTTCATGAACGGTATCGTGGATTGCATCATAGCCTAATTCTTTTGCTCTTTTTGCAATAGCCATTTTAGCTGCGCATGCGCCTGCTTCAGCTTCAGCTCTCATTTCAAGGTTCTTCTTTGTTGAATTTGTTACAACATTACCTAATAATTCAGCAAACTTAGCAGCATGTTCTGCTTCTTCAAATGCATATCTCTTATATGCTTCAGCAACTTCAGGATATCCTTCTCTTTCAGCCTGTCTGCTCATAGCAAGATACATACCTACTTCGGTGCATTCACCTGCGAAGTGGTCTTTTAAACCCTGTAATACTTCGGCATCAACATCTTTACCTACACCGATTACGTGTTCTGTTGCCCAGCTTAAACCTTTTGTTTCATCAACTCTGTTAAATTTATCACTGCTTACTCCGCACATTGGGCATTTATCGGGAGCTTTATCCGCTTCTACCGTATATCCGCAAACACTGCATACAAACTTTGCCATTTTCTACCTCTGTCTTTCCTTTTGTCTAACTTTTCTATTATACAATAATGTCTGCTTTTTCCGCAATTTTTTTATAAACTTCAAAGACATTACAATTTTTAATACAATTGCAACGATATAAGAATTATATTATTTTTAGTTTATGGATATCAATGAAATAAAAAAGAATTTGTACACCCAATATATGCAAGTTGCATATAATTTGGTGAGAACAAACGAATATAAGAAATATCGCATAAAGCATCTTTTTATATTTTTTTCATTTATTTTAGTATTTATTATCATCTCTTTGTGGTTAATTACACGTATACTTGTTTCTGGCAATTTTGAAATAACAGAAATTCTGTTCGGAGATACTTCTTTATGGTGGCTTTGTGCTGCTCTTATAATAAGTATAGTATTTACTCTATACAATAAGTATTATGCGACCAATATAAAAAGCTGGTGCATAAAAAATATAATGAAAGATTTATCCGATATCAGATACTATTCAAACATTCCAAAAGATGAGTCTTGTATAATAAAAAACTCTGATATCGATGATTTTAATTTAACGGAATACTATGACAGGATTGAAACAGATGATATTTTTGTCGGAAACTATAACGGCATAGAATATAATATCCTTGAAAATAAACTGTGGAGAGGATACGGCAAACATTCAAAAATACATTATGAAGGTATAATATTAAAAACAAATGTTAATATAGGTATTAACGGCTGGATTGAATTTTCAACAAACGAAATGGCAGATAAAGAAGTTTGCAGTTTCGCTTTTTGTTTTATTAATTGTTTTTTAATCCTGACAGGAATTTCTATTATCCTTTCTCCGTTTTTTCAAGATAAATTGTTTCCTGGAATTACCCAATCAATTCCTTTTCTAACAGATAATCCCGACCTTCTTTTTATCTTAGTATTTGTTATTGATTTAATACTGGCTTATGTTATTATAAAATCCCTGTATAAATTTGGAGATAAAGAATCAAATCCCAAACAACAGGAATACAGCGAAAACTTTATAAATGAAATTGATGAACAATTTGAAATAAAAACATCTGGAAATATATATAATTTAAATGAAACATTTATAAAGGAACTTGCAGAAATAATTAATAAATTAAAAATTTTGTTTAATACAAAACTTATAAAATGTAAATTTTATGACAATAAAGTTATGCTTGCAGTTAAAAGCAAAGAAAACATGTTTGAAATGGGCGGATTATTTGTTCCTCCGACAAATCCAAAAGTTGCAGACCGTTTTGTTTCTCAAATGTCAGGCATAATTTTATTTTTGGATTATATTTCAAATATAAAGCAAGACTGATAATAATTATATTTTTTGTGCTATTATAACTCTTTCTATAGAGTTATAGTCTTTTTCAATTTTTATTACTTTGAAATTATTATCAATCAGTATATTTTTCACATCTTCTGCCTGATGAATACCCAATTCAAAAGCAATATAGCCTCCGTCAAATAAATATTTACCCGCCTGCTCCGCTATCTTTTTATAAAATTCAAGACCTTTATCATCATTTGTAAATAAAGCACTTTCGGGGTCAAAATTTCTTACCTCAATTTGCAAACTGTTTTTATCTTTTAAAGGAATATAAGGCGGATTTGATACTATAATATGATATTTTCCCGTTATATTTTCAAATAAATCCGAGTGAATTATGTTCAGATTACTTAAAACATTATGAAAAAGAGCATTTTTCTTTGCAGTTTCAATTGCTTTAACGGAAATATCAACAGTATCTGCTTGAATTTTTGGATTTTCCATAATAAGTGTAATCGGAATACACCCCGAACCCGTACCTATATCAAGGATTTTAGGATTTTCAAACTTTTTTGCAAGTTCCAGAACATCAGAAACCAAAAGTTCAGTTTCGGGACGGGGAATAAGAGTATTTTCATCAACAAAAAACTTTCTGCCGTAAAAATATGCCTGACCTACTATCTGCTGAATCGGTTTATGAGTTGTAACCCTTTCGGTTATAACATTATTTAATTTTGAAATCTGCCAGTCTTTGAGTGATTTTTCAAGCATAAAATCTTTATAAGTATAGTTAAACAAAGTTTCAAGTGCAAAATCCACTTCCGATTTCGCCTCATCAAAAGGAAAGCCGTTTTTCAAATACACATCAATAAATGCTTTTCTGTACATATTTTCATTCTACAACATCGTTGTTCTTTTATACAAGATAAAACGCAAATTTATATTTTAGAAGTGTTATAGTTTGTGTAAGGAATGGATTATGAAAATTTCACCTGTAACATTCGGGAAAAAAATACCTTTAATTAAGTGTAATATTTTGGATTGGGAAGAAAAAAAATCAGTCCCTGCCTTGTTTTTTGAGGTTGATTGCAAGGATAAAGAGGATCTGGATTTTATCAAATCACTTAAAAATCTGAAAAAATACTGGTATTACAGCCGCTCTATCGCAGAAAATATGGAAAAGAAATATTCAGGCAAAGGTGAAGCTTCAAAACATTTCTATTTCCTGAAAACAAAAGACAACGGAATAATAGGCATTAGCGAAGCTGAAAAACTAAACGACAAAATAGATTTATACTATATAGAAACCAATCAGAGCGGGAAATTTAAATATGCAGGACAGTCAATGATGGCTTCACTGGGGAAAATAATACTAAAAGAAGGAAAAAATAATTTTAATGTTATAGCACCCGCCTATGATGCCTATAGCTTTTACACCAAAAAATGCGGATTTAAGCCCGGGAAAAACGGGCTTTTAACAATGCCCGCAAAAAAAATTCCGAAATTAATCCGCAAAACGGAACTAAAAACCCATTCCAAAATTCTGGATATAGAGGTGTAAAATATGCAGCCGATATCGTTTAAAGCAAGAATACCTCTTTATAAATGCAGTGTTAAGGATATAAAAACAGGTAAAAATATACCGGTTGTTGTATCTGAATTTGATTGCAAAGATGTTTCCGATATGCAGGAAATGGCAGGGCTCGGATATAAATGGCAGTTTGCAATGGGGCTTGCAGCTGATATGGAGCAAAAATATTTATATAATAAGAATTTTCATGCTTCGAAAATTAATTATCCGCTGAATTTTTACGTTTTACACGAAGACAAAGAAGATAAATACGGTGAAGTAAACATATTAGGTATTTGCGAAACAGAAAACAACGGTAAAAATGCAGATATTGCATTTATCGAATCAAAATATAAAGAAGAATATAAGTATGTCGGACAAACATTATTGGCAGCCATAGGAAAATTATTATTAAAAAATAACGGTCATAATATATATGTCTTAAATCCCGCCTTTAAGGCCATTCCTTTTTATATGGATAAATGCGGGTTTGAACAGGTAGATAAAGATAAATATGCTCCTCTTTGGCTGCAGCAGGAACAAATAAAAGAATTTATAAAACGCACGGAAGAAAAAACCGGCTCTGAATTAATTGATATTAAGGGGTAGTATCTTTTTTATACAGTTCATAACTCATAAAGCAAAATACATCTTTTCTTAATATTCTGGTATATCCGTGTTCTAAAAGTCCGTTTATAAATACATCATTAATTCTGGAATTTGTTTCAATAAATAAGTCTCCCATTACTAAATATAAAACATACGGTTTATCTTCTAACAAATCATCTAATTTAGCTTTTTCTCTTTCTTCATTTTGATTTATTCTGCCGTTATAATATTCAACATACATTTGGGAGTTTTCATTATAAGCATCATATAAACTGACATAATTCTGAATATTAATACATTTTGAACATAATCCGTCAAAAGATAATAATTTGACATCATCTCTTTTACTCTGTTCAATTATGAATGCCGTATGCTTTTTAATTTCATTCGACTGGTTATTGTTAAAGATAAACTGTTTTATTGTGCCTATATTCCAGTAATAAACAATATATAAAATAAAACATATAAAACATAACGTAACGGAAACAATTTTTATTATTTTATTTGAATTTAAATCAAATGATTTTGTTAAAATAACTGCAAAAAACGGAACCAGGAAAAGTCCGGCTCTGTCTGCAACAGGATATATTTTCAAAGCAGATAAAATTAAAAATAAATATACAGGGATAATAATATAAAAACCTTTTAATTTATCAGAAATATCAACATTTTGAAAAACAGACTTCAAAAGAATAATTGTTCCAATAAAAAAAATAATTATGCAAAATATTAAAGCAATCGGATTAAGATGGTAATACATATGGACAGAACTGCCTCCCGTAAACAGGAATGAGTTGTGAATTAAATCATTTATGTATGCTAAGCTGCTTGAAGAATACAAAAATTCTCCGTTATCAAACCATTGCTGATATAACCCGGAATCATTTTTCATTTGAATAATATATGTAAAATATTCAATTACTACCGTAATCAAGATAAACAAGGAAGATATAATAATACCGATAATATTCTTTTTATTCTTATCACATATTTGCTTTATTAATAACAAAAATATAAAAACCGCAAGAAGAGGAATGGCAGGAATTGAAGTATATACCATAATCATTGCAAAAATTGTATATATAATAAATTTTTTTATCGGTATATTTTCTTTATTTTCATTCAAATATAAAAAAGTGCTTAACAATAAACATGAACAAAGTACATCAATAGAATACGGTTTAATTTTTGCAGAATAAACTATTAAAGAGTAACTAAAAGAAAACAAAATTAACGCAAAAAGAGAAGCGATTTTTGAAGTAAATATACGGTTAATTACATTTTTAAAAATAAATAAAGATAATAATGCGGTTATCAATGACGGTATTTTCACTACCGTCCAGCTATATGAAAGAATATTTGAAAGTGTTTTTAAAATCAAAGTATATCCGGGAAGAAAATTTGCACCCTGCATATAACTGGTAAATATGTAATGCATTGTTCCAATAGACTGAACAATACTATGACATTCATCTCCTACAACATCATTGTTGTGATTTAAAAATGCGATTAGACGTAAGAGACAACCCGCAGAAATAATTAAATATGAGATTATTTTGTATATCTTATCATTATTGATTTTCATTTTTATATTGCCACCAAAAACTACAATAAGTATAATATAAAATTAATAATTTTATGTAAAATATTAATAATTAACTGTTTTCCCTTTTTATTTTTTATCTTACCAAACAAATACAAAATAATAATTTTGCAACCGTTCTTATTCACAATTTGTTTATTAAAAATTATTTACAAACACAACATATCTGCATTTATTGTTACAATGTTATTAGGATTAGGTATACAAATGACTAAAATAGTCTTAGTTTCAGACAACAAAACAACGATTAACGATATAGAGAATATGCTTCTTAAAGATGTCTACACTTTAACTGCGGTTAAAAGTGAAGAAGAAGCCGAGCTTAATATCCAAAATAACAATGCCGATATTATTTTATTTGACTGCGATGTTAAAAATATTGATATTATTGATATTATAAGACAGTTAAAACTTTCAATCCAGACAAAAGATATACGTTCAATATTGCTCTTACCTGAAAATAATATAAATTACGATATTCTAAAATATGCAAATGACTATATATCAAGACCTTTTGACAAAAATCTCTTTTTATCTTCAATAGGTTCCAATTTGCAGCTGCGTGATGCACTAAAGGTACTTTCTAAAAACAATAATGATTTGGCGAAAAGCCTTTATCAATTAAATGTTCTTTATACAACAAGCACACAGCTTGCAGGTTCTCTTGATAAAACAAAACTGATTGAAATTATGACAGACGGACTTGACCAGAGTTTATCATTATCTCTCGGGTATGCCTTGATACTGAATGAAGCAAATGATATTAAATTAATAATAAAATCAGTATTTCCGATTTCAAACAGGCTTGAAAATGCCATTAAATTGCGTGCTTTACTGAACTATAAAAATTTATTTTCCATAAATCCTTCAATTGAAGATATTGAAGTTATTAAGAGTTCCAAAGACCAGTTCGGAGAATACGACTTAAACGTATTTAATTATGATAATTTATTTGCACCGATAAACATAAACAATAAATTCTACGGAATTATAGAAGTCTTCAGGGGAAATGATTTTGCTCAGGACGATACAAAATGCTTTACAACGCTTATAAAACAGGTATCTTTGCCGTTAGAAAGCGCCATTTTATACGAAGAATTAAAAACAACAAATAATAAACTTGAAAAACTGGAAAGTTTAAAATCAGAATTTATTTCCATTGTTTCACATGAATTAAAAACACCGTTGAGTGCTATAAGCAGTTCTTTAGACATAATTTTAAACGGTATGACAGGTGAGATTAATGAAACTACAAACAGATTTTTGAATATGATAAAGAAAAATGTTACAAGGCTTTCTTCCATGATTTACGATTTGCTTGATTTATCAAAAATAGAAGCCGGAAAAATGGAGTACCGATTTGAAAAAGCTAATATAAATATTCCGGTGGAACTTGTTAAAAACAGTTTGGAAAACCTTGCAAAAGAGCAGAAAAAGTCTATTCTTCTGAATTTGGATAATAATTTGGAGCAAGTTTATATTGATACACAAAAAATGGAGCAAATTTTAACAAATCTGATTTCTAATGCAATTAAATTTACGCCCGAGGAAGGAAATATTGAAGTAACAACCTCAAAAATTCCGGCTGATGATATAAAAAATAACAAATTTTTCTCATCACTTCCGGAAGATATGAGCAGTGAGTATGTGCAAATATCTGTTAAAGATAACGGTATAGGAATAGCACCTGAAAATTGGGGGAAAATCTTTGAACAATTTGCCCAAATAGAAAATTCATCAACAAGAAAAGTCGGCGGAACCGGTTTGGGTTTACCTATTACAAAGAGATTAATAAATGCACATAAAGGTTTTATCTGGCTGAATAGTGAATTGAATAAAGGTTCAACCTTTTATATTGCAATTCCTTTGATGACAGAAAAAGAAATTTTTAAGCTGTCTCTTGAACAGGAAATTCAAAAAAGAAAAATTGACCACATGAATATTGCGTTGATATCAATGAGTGAAAAAATTGCTGACGGAAAATCTTTTATAGATAAAATATTATCGGAGGAGGTTATTCGTAAAACTTCAGTTTTCAAAGAATATACACAGGAGGAAAACGGAAGAAGATATTATTATTCTTATGCCGTGGATATGGATTCGTTTGTTTTTGATTTCCAGGTCAGGAAATTAGAAACATTTATAAAAACAAATTCGGCAGATTTTGAAGAGTGTGATATATTATATTCATACGCACTTTACCCGCAAGACGGAGAAAAAGCGGAAACTTTATTAGAAAAACTCAATTCATTTTCAAAAGGGGATATAAATGAAAAAAATACTGATAGTTGATGATGAAGCAGACATAATAGAAATATTGCAGTTTGTACTTGAAGCACAGGGTTATCAATGCATAACCGCTTTTGACGGCGAGGAGGGGCTAAAACAGGCAAGAGAAGCAAACCCTGATTTGATTATTCTGGACGTTATGATGCCTAAAATCAACGGTTATAAGATAAGCAGACTTTTAAAATTTGATGAGAAATATAAAAATATCCCTATTTTGATGATAACTGCACGTTCTCAGGAAGAAGACAGAATAATCGGCGAAGAAACAGGAGCTGATGAATACATAACAAAGCCGTTTAAGGTTGAAGAAGTTGTTGCAAAAGTTAAAAGCTATTTGGGTGATAATTAATGGAGCTCGTTACAAATAAAACTCTTGAAAAACTGAAGTATGACCTGGTGAGGGACGGGCTTGTTAGCTATGAAGACATTGAAAAAGCCAATGAAATTGCCGTTGCCCAAAATGTTAATATAGGTCAGATACTTATTAAATCTAATTTGATAACAGAGGATAAACTTTTAAAATTTCTGGAGAGCAAACTGCATATACCTTATGTGGATTTAAAAGACTATTCACTCGATACAAAATGCCTGTCCTACATAAGTTTAAATGATGCACAGAAGTATAAAATTATACCTCTTTTTAAAATTGAAAATGTTTTAACAGTTGCAATGGCTGATCCTTTGGATTTGTTTGCAATTGACAAGATAGTGGAAAAAACCGGCTGTGATATAGAACCTGTTGTTTCCGCCGAAAATCTTGTAATGAAAAAGATAGAAGAGTATTATAAAAGCGACAGCTCCGTCGGTGAAATAAATATTAATGACGATAAGAATAAATTTGACTGGCAGGAAGAACTGCATAATGACGTTCTTTCAGATGAGCATATACAAATATTAATAAGGGCAATATTAAAGCAGGCAATACTTAATAATATTCACGAATTATTCTTTGAACACGTTCCGAACGGATTAAGTGTCAATTTCAGACAGGGAAGCGAAATAATTAATACAGGGCAAATCCCATCAGTGTTGGTTGTACCTTTTATTTCAAAATTAAAAACTCTGTCGGCATTAGACGCTAATATTTGCGAGCTTCCTCAATTGGGAAAATTAATATTTAAAGTAGACGATATTGTTTTAACGGCAAGTATTTCCGCTTTTCCTACCATTAACGGTGAAAGGATTTCTTTAAAAATATATAAACCGCCTAAAACAATGAAAGAAATCGGATTTTCCGATGTACAGATTAATACGGTTAAAACAGAGCTTGAAAAACCGGGGATTATTCTTGTATGCGGTGCTTCTTTTGCGGGTAAAACTCATATTATTTATTCGCTATTATCGGATATTGCAAAATCCGATAAAAATATTATGACCATTGAATCTATATCAAAATATAATCTTGAAAACGTTAATCAGTGCGAATTGAATGAAAACATAGGTTTTAATATAGATAAGGCAATGAGATTTATTGAGTTTCAATCTCCCGACATTATTTATTTCGAGGGAATAACAACCAAGAATGCTCTTGATTACTTTAGTTCGCTCGTATTTAAGAATAAAGTATTAATAACGGAATTTTTAGCTGATAATATGGCGGAATTAAATAAGAAATTATCATATAATGACTTTGAAATGTTCAGACCATTGATTTCATGTATAATTTTTGCACATAATCAAAACAGAATCGAAGTTTTAGACCGAAATGATTTAAAGAAATTCACCGGAATATAAATAAAAGAGGTTACAGAATGTGTAACCTCTTTTATTATAAATATTTTATCTTATTTTTGAGCGAGATATGCATTTATTGCGGCAGCGGCACGCTTTCCTGCTCCCATAGCATTAATGGCTGTGGAAGAACCTGTCGGTGCTACGTCTCCTCCTGCATATATACCGTCAATTGAAGTTTTGCCGGATTCTGCGTCTATAACAATATAACCTTTCTTATCCGTATTTAAATCCATATGTTCTTTTAACATAGAAGCTTGTATAGTCGGGTTTGGACCGGTACCCAGTGCCACAACAACGGTATCAACATCTAAATCAACCGTTTTTCCTGTCGGAACAGGTTTTCTTCTTCCTGATTCATCGGGCTCGCCAAGTTCCATAACTTCAAACTGCATGCCAGAAACATAGCCGTCTTTATTGAAAATTTCTTTTGGAGCAAGTAAAAATTTGAAAATTACGCCCTCTTCTTTTGCGTGGCGGATTTCTTCCAAACGGGCGGGAAGCTCAGCTTCCGTTCTTCTGTATACAATATAAACTTCCTTAAACCCTATTCTTACGGCAACTCTTGCAGCGTCCATTGCAACATTACCGCCTCCTATAACTGCTGCTTTTTTTCCGACTCTGATAGGAGTAGGTGTTTCTTCAAGATTAGCCTGCATAAGGTTTACTCTTGTTAAAAATTCGTTTGCGGAATATACTCCGTTTAAATTTTCTCCGGGGATACCCATCATTTTCGGAAGACCTGCACCCGAACCTATAACTATAGCGTCAAATCCGTCATCTTTTAACTGCTGAACGGTAATTGATTTACCGACAACAACGTTTG
>JAEEGL016387547.1_pt1 | contig 13067 bp, 3 predicted proteins | sample 9134231 | NCBI WGS metagenome assembly JAEEGL01 (sample SAMN16246548, study PRJNA631951) | gut metagenome | biome: gut microbiome; feature: rumen; material: fiber-attached | host: Bos | place: Iran: Karaj | collected 2018-10 | reverse complement strand
CATCTTCGTGTCATATGCACTGTGGGTCGAATCGGGACTTCGCAGACAGGTTAAGCTCAATCTGTACAGACTCCCTGATCCCGCGGATTATGACGGGGCCATAATCCTGACAAATACATTCAGTTCCGCGGACGAACAGAATGAGATCTTAAAATCATTTCAGACTCAGAATATCCCCCTCATCAGCACTGAGGTCAAGATTCCCGGCGTTGCTTTTGTAGGGACGACCAACTATGAGGGTATGTATGAACTGACAGAACATCTGATCAATGAACATGATGTCAAAAATGTGATATATTTCAGCGGTATCACCGGAAACGAAGAAAGTAATATACGTAAGAAAGCTCTTGAGGATGCACTTAACGCTCACGGTCATAAGCTGGTAAAGGATATACAGGGGGATTTTGAATTCTACAGCACGGCTGAAAGGATGGAAGAATTGCTTGCAACAGGCGAACCGCTTCCGGATGCATTCGTGTGTGCAAATGACTACATGGCTCTCGGAGTTATCTATAAATTGTTTGAGCATGGATATGATGTGCCGGGAGATACCATAGTAACCGGATTTGACCACATCCGTGAAGGCCGTATTACCTATCCGATGATCGCCACAGTATCGAGACAGTGGAGCCATATGGGCGAAAATGTCTATGATGAACTTAAGAACCTTATGGATGATTATGATCCGGGGTATGAGAGTATGTACGAATCGAAATTCATACCATCGGAGAGCTGTGGCTGTGAACCCAGTGCCAGAGCAGTTAAAGCAAGACTTGACAAGATCAGGAGCCAATACGGGGAGTCATCTCTCAATGACATGACGGAGTTCCGGTTTCAGGAGATTCGTATTGCCATGTCCAAGGTTGAGAGCAAAGAAGAATTCTATGTAGCGGCAAGCGACGCCATAGACCTGCGTGAGTATATCGGAACGGATTACTGTATATGTACGCAGAAACAGTTCTTCGAGAAGACAGATGAAGAATATGAACCGGAACTGTCGGGATATGATGAGTATATGGATATACTTTTCCAGAGGAGAAACGGGGAGCCTGTTCCCCAGAGACAGTTTGATGTATCCGAGATATATCCCGATTATGTTAAGGAAGAAGGCGTATCCAATATATATGTGATCACCCCGCTGACAAATATGGATCATAACATCGGATATGTTGCTATCAAGAATAAGCCGGATGTGCTTTATAATCTTAATTTTGTCAAATTTGTCAACAACATGGATACGCTGTTGGAGACTGTGAGACAGTATATTTTCTCACAGGAAAATAACCGCAAGCTTAAGAACATATACATGACGGATTTCCTGACAGGTATGTATAACAGGACCGGATGCGAGGATGTGATGTTTAAGTATATCGAATCCGAAAAGGCAGCGGGACATGACACGGCGCTTCTGTTTACGGATATAGACTGCATGAAAACAATAAACGACGTCTATGGGCATGTTCACGGAGATATAGCGATCAAGACAACTGCGCAGGCTATACAGAACACACTTCCCGAGGGTTGGATGACCGGAAGATACGGAGGCGATGAGTTTGTGGCGGTCGGTCCATTTAAGGAGTACATGGATATAGAAGAATACAGAGCATTATTCAAGGCAGAGTTAAAACGCCTCGCAGATGAACAGAAGGTCATATTCAGACTGTCGGCCAGCGTAGGAAGCCATGTGATAACTCCTGACAGTGAAGGTACCATAGAAGATTACATCAGGATAGCCGACGCCTCCATGTATGAGGAAAAGGAAAGGGCTCATCGGGAACTTGGACTTGCGGGATATTCGCATTAAAGGGGGATGACTGAGGCAACCGGAGTGATAACGGGCTAAAGTGTCTCAGACAGAACTGTGTTAATCGGGATTTCCGATCAGCCAGGTCTGAGTATAATCATCAGAGAATAACAGCCGGGCGGGCTCAGGGTCTGTCCGGCTTATGTATTGTCCGAAGATATTCAGGATCTCATCGGTGTCTTCTACTGAGGCGATATACAGAATTATCTCATGTCCTGTAATACTCTGAAGGGCGTCTGAATCAGAGTGATCATATATTTCAGATACTGACAGATATGTCACTTTGTCAAATGTAAGAAGCTGGGTGCCTTCAGCCCACATTATCCATGACTGTCCGTCAGGATATACATAATACACATCTGCATCCCTGTGATCTGATAGGGTTAGCAGGTGTTCTTTATTTTCAGGATATAGGAAGCAGATGCGGCCGGTAAAGTCGCTGATGAGGTTCATTACCAGTATTGCAGTGATCAATAGTGGCGGTAGCCATTTCCACAGAGGTGATGCATTTTTGATAAGTACTGCTATGGCAAGATATCCGACACCCAGCACCGGCATGTGATATCTGATGGAACTGTCCCCGAGGATGAGGGCGGTCTTCGATATCACCAGGAAATATCCGATGAATGCGATCACAAGGCAGATCATGACCGGGGTGATGAGTGCAGATCCTGATGAGTCAGTGGTTGATGACCGACTGGTTCGGACACCTGACATTGATGATGAAATATCGGGAGCGTCGATTATAGGATCTGATGATGCTGTGTCATATTCCGAGGCCGTATCATAGACACTATCAATATCATCCGGCGGGAGCACTTTGCCGGTTTCACATTTACATCTCGGATCGAAAAGCCCGCGAGGAGTCATATAACTGATTTGATATTTGAGACGTCCGTCTGTTTTATCCCGTGTGAGCATATAGATGATAAGGATAAGACTGAGAAGTATCCACAACCCGCTCCCGAATCCGAGGTGGTTTATTTTCGATGCGAAAAAGCAGAGCCTGTCCCAGGTATTTGACAGGTCGAAGAAGTTGCCGGTTGCCTGGGCTCCACGTTGACCTTTGAACATCTGAGCGGGAAAAGCCGGATAGAAGAGGTAGCAGACTGCGGCACAGCTTAGTTCAACCATCACATATATGATCGTAGGGTGGATTAGTGGGCGATTTCCTTCGGAAGAAACAGGATGCAGTTCGTGATGTGGCTTTTCGGAAGCAGGATCAGTATTTGAAGCGTCACGCAGAGAAGAATTACGCAGTTTACGGAGTTTGACGGAATCCAGAATGAGGATCACATTCCATGCTCCGCCAAGAAATACAAGCCAGATCAGGAAATAGTAATGAGTCATGAATCCGAGGAAGGTGAGGATCCACAGAAGGATCCAGAATTTCAGATCGGGGATTTTTTTTACATGTAACAGAGTCACAGCAAGGATCCATACAGTCAGGAGCATATACATACGGATAAACACGACACCGGAAAGAAGTGCGGGACTAAGTCCCCACGTCATAATAGCAATGTCGACAAGCAGCGGATTATCGGGAAGCATGATTGTCCCCAGTCGTTTCATGAGTATGATGCTTATGGCTAGACAGATCAGATTGATCACAAGTCCCTGCCATTTGGAAAAAACACCTGAAGTCAGCGAACATACAAAGTGTAGAACAAAATAGTATATCGGGGGGTGGACGTCCCAGCTTTGGACTTCTTTTACAAGAGGAAAGTTATATCCGCAACCGTCAAGTACTTTCAGTTCGTCAAGCATCACTTCAGTGCTTACTGTATGCTCGGCGTAGAAACCGTTCGTTCGGTTAGAGGAGTAGTAGGAGTAGAACTCATCTTCGTGCATTCCGGATTTGGACATGCACGCCAATGTGCCCGCGATCATACAGATCACGAGCACGCAGGCAAAAATGTATTTTTCTTTTTGGGTTGCAAAACTCATTATCGGGATTTGAATCAGTATTTGGTCAATCCGTTTTCGTTATCATTAATCTCTACCAGAGCGTAATCAAAGGCTACGGTTCCGTCGGCTTTCTGGTATGCATAAGGGATATATCCTGTCAGCATACGGTTAACAGCTGCGATCTTATGCGATACATGATCTGAATCATCCAACAGCCAGGTTGATCCCTTGCCTGTGAAAACAAGAGAGTCTGTATGGTTGATCTTGGTTATTTCATAATCGTTTGCAAAATTATTGATGATACCTTTCTTGTTAACACTCTTTAGAGGATACTGTCCGGCCATCTTAATGGAGGACATATCAAATGTTGCTGATCCTTTTATAACACCTTTTGTACTGCCGATTTTAAGTTTCCCGTAGCTGCCTGACCTGTCTAACTTGATCGTAGAGGCAACTTTTACCTTACCGGTGGGAGCAGATACGGCGTTTAACTTATATTTTACAGGCTGACAGGCAGCGTTAAACGTTGACATATTGATGTTTCCGCCATCAGTTGAGGCATAGCCGGGAGTAAAGTACAGTTGATACCGTCCCTTGGGGATATTGAGATATCCAAGGTCATCCATTGTATAATCGATACTGAACTGTCCATTTTCAAGATATGTTACATAGAGTCCGGATCCGTCTTCATATGTGCTTACAGGTTTGATTCCGTTTGCAAGGAAGATCTCTCCCATGTAAGGACTGGAGGTTTCGATCAATACAACGTTGTATCTTCCCTGCTGCGCTTTTTTGAATGTGTAAGTGACGAGGTTACAACGCTTTTCGGAATACTTTGTAAATATGGACTTGTTGTAGTATATCGAAGTTTCAGTCTGACGGTAGTTGATATAGTGGTATATTTTTCCGTTATTATCGGTATTATTTACAGGATTTCTGCTATACGCGATGACATTCATTCCCTTGCGGAGATTAAGCCCCTTGTTCTGAATGGTCAATGTATAATCCACTCCGAGAGTATCGGTCATCGTGATACTTGTGATGGCTTTTGTCGGCGTGATCACGTATTCGGTGCTGCGGATGTTTTGTGATCTTGAAAGGAGCTTTCCTCCTTTGATCTTCATATCGTGATTGATGAGGGCGTGAGAATCGTCCTTGTTAAGACCAAACACAGACAGATGAAGACCGGCACTGGCAGGATAAGGATTAGATACGGTGACATTTCTGCGGTAATCCGTAACCTGCTCAATAGCAGCCTGTTCGATAAGTCCGAAATTCTCATTTTTCAGGATATATCCCAGACTGCCCTGGCCATAAAGGACGGTAAAACTGAACTTAATGGAGTTCTTGGAGCCATCGTTGGCAGTAGCCTTGACTGTTATGGTTCCGGGGCGGTTAAACAATATGCCGCTCTTGTATATACCTTCGGATGCACCGCTGATCTTTATGGTAAAGCTTCCGGTAACATCTTCATTTCCGTTCTTCAGCACGATCCTGTCATATGCACGGTTTATCCCGTTTACTTCAGTAGAACTGCCGAATACCTGATATGCTTCAAATGAAGAGCCGTTGGTGATGCCTGTTCCGGAGTAGGCCATGGAAACGGAATTGAAAGTCAGTTTATTTCTCGTGACGGTAACTTTGCGTCCGGCTTTCACAGTGTTTCCGGAGAAGTCTGCAGCTTTTGCCCATATATAGAATACGCCTGTATCATCGGCATTCTTACTAAGTGTAAATACGCCGTTTCTTACGGTTATGCTTCCATAGAACTGATCATTTACGTTAAGCGGATTGCCCTCAGCATCTCCCGGATACCATACGACTGATCTTGTAGAGGGAGTTGTGTCTTCACTGTAGATCCCGTTAGTTTTACGGTTTCCGCCATAGTATAATGCGGTTGCTTTCAATGTGGCGGTTTTACCAGGGAGTTTCATCAGGTATTGCGTGTTTGAATCAACTTCGAGCCTTGTGATACCCTGTCCGAGTTTTACAGCGAATTTTGCAGATACCTGGATGGAATAAGGCTCTCTTGCATAAGCAACGATTGTATAATTACCGGCCGGCATATGATAGGTCGTAGCGCCATCAGTATAATTTGTGCCGGGATTATATCTGATGGAGATACCACTGTATTTATCTGTAGTATATTTTATGGCGCCGGCATAGGTTCCGGTAGCGGTAATGCCGTCATAAGCAGCGATCAGATCACCACTTTCGTTATACAGTTCTATCTTCTGAAGTTTTCTTGCAGTCGTCTTCTTGGACCATACAGGATAAGCAATCTCGTAATCCGAGTTATCAGTGTTGTAATACAAAGGCGCATAGTTATTGCCTTTTGCAAGCTTTAGCGAAGTTTCGTATACAGCGGGTTCCGTAGTCAGAATAAGGATTATGGTCTTGTTGTGGGTTATGAACTCTTCAAGCAGCTGTCTGGTAAGAGTATAGTAGCCGCGGTCATCAGAAATCAGTTCAACTGCGGGACTTCCCTCAACCTGATATTCAACCTTACGGATGTCATCAATACTGCAGTTTGAACTGTCAGCCAGAGCGAATACTATATTTCCTTTTTTATCATTATCATATGTTCCGGTGCAGGTTCCGGCACCGGTTGAGGCACCGCTGATCAACTTGATGTTGTTCATGTAGAAGTAATTCTCTACAGCGATAACATTGTTGACTCCGGCCTGTCCGTTGGCATCAAAATAGTTGATGGTGTATATGACCGGAACTTTGAAACTGATCTCACGCTTGGTCAGTTTGGTTCCGTCACCGATGACGATCTTGAATATATGATCCCTGCATTTCTTGGAGTCGAAATCAAGAGAGAGGGTTCTTGCACCGTCAAGAAGGGACATCACATCTTCTCTTGCGGGATAGATGTCCGTGGCAACGTCCGTAAGAACGCGGTTGTCCATGCTGATCACCACATCTTTCAGGGAAATCGCCTGAGGATTGTCGCCCATCATATATTGTATGTGGGTTGCACCGGCGTAATCGGCAGTAACATCACCTGCCGGTGAGGCTGTATCACCCTCGAGATATCCGGAGGTTCCGCTTGATGTGTATGATATGTAAGGAAGTCCGCGGGTAATGATATTGATCACGGCATCCTGAACGCCTACTGTGTAGGTGAATGAAGCAGGATTAATCAGCGGATCTGTGGTTCCGTCTACATTCACATTGTAGAGCTGGTATTTGACGGCGTTTTTGGTTGATGAGGTGATGGTGAGGGTATCACGCTCTGAAACCGTGCAATATCCGGATGCATCAGGTATGACAGGAGTCTGGGCAGAAGCTGCGGTAACTCTTGTTATAGTTACTTGTGCATGAGTTGAGGCCGGAGCGGCAACTCCGTCAACGAGAACCTGGATCTTGTGGCTGCGCAGTGCAGTGACATTGAATCTTATGACAAGCTCATCAAGACCTGTAGAACCGCCACCGATCACGACTTTCAGAGTTTTGTTAGGACACTGTGTAAAGTCGACGATCATTGAGTTTGATACGGTTGATGGTATTACCTGTGCCAGCTTAGGTGTTGTGCTATCGGTCAGCAGAGTAGCCGGGTCCGTATCCTTATCACCGATATATACTTTGTATTTATTGGCGAGAGGCTTAGGGGTATTGCCATCCATATATCTTATGGTTGCTGTCTGATCGTAGTTGACATCATATATGGGATCGGTACCGTCCCCGACTAAGGAGACCGGAGTTCCGGTTCCCGAAGGATATGTATATTCCAGACTCTTAAGCGAATCTGTGGTCAGGTTTACGATCCTGTTGGTAGTAACTTTATAATCAAGTGTCAGGTTCAGCTTGTCTGCCGAGATCACGGGTGCAGGGTCTGTAGCTGCAGCTGTGGAACCTGCCAGGTCTTCTTTATCTGTTGCGCCTGAGAAATTGAATTTATATTTGTGATCATCATTAATATCCGCAGTTATGACGATATCGGTCATGGCGGTGATAGCGTATTTGCCGATATGTGATGCTACCGGATCGTCCGTTAACGGAGTCAGTGCCTGTCCGGTTTTCTTATTCTTAACCGTGACAGTGGCGATCGATGTAGTTGATGCATCCTCATCGTTTACGTTAATTGAGATGTAACGGGTGGGGAGAGAGCCGGTATCATAAGTCAGTACCTTTTGCACAGGGACGGTTGAACCGGTCTTAACCTTACCGATCTTGATGATAACCTTGCTGTCGGGAACGTTTTCAAATCTGATCGTCAGTGCTTTGGTGCTCGCGTTGTATGTAGCTACGCTGTCTATTGCGGGCGTTGTCGCTGTTGCGGTTTTGCCCAGAGTCGCGTTGCCGACCATAACTGAGTAATCGTCTGTAAGATCCTCCAGGGTGTTGCCGGTGTGATATTCGATTACTGCAACGTCACTGTAGGGAGTTGTTCCGGGTGCCGTGTACTTGTGATCGTCAGTTGCCTTGGCAATGATCACGGGATTATCACTGTTGAGTTTATATGACAGGTAGGTCTTGGGCAGAGTGATGACGTCCAGCGTAGCGGTACCTGCCGTAGTTGAAGAAGAGCCTGAGGCAGGAGCAACTGTTGTGGAGGCTTCTGCTGTAAACTCGAAACAGGAGTTTGTCTTCAGGCTGTCACTCAGGTCGTCATCTTTCGTGCAGTTTGCTTTTACATGGTCGAGTTCATATTGTTCAGTATACTGTGTCGGGATCTCAGTAGTGACCTTGATCTTAGTCTGATCCTTAACAATATAAGTATACGGATGTGAAGAATCTACAGGAGTCAGGGTAGTCCCGGCAGTTGAGGTCGTGATATCCTTGACGGTGAGCTGCGCAAATGATGAGGCCGACGGAGTTGTGCCGTTGACCTGGAGATCGATGGTGTAGTAGGGAACAGGGTCGACCTCAAAGAGCAGGATCTTCTGAGCAAGCCCCGATCCTGTTGAAACGTTGCCGATAAGTACTTTGACTTTGTTGACGGTATGATTATCCGTTGCAGCGCATTTTTCAAAATCTATATACAGGGTTTTATTACCGGTTACGGTAGCCACCTCAGACAACGCGGGAACAAGAGGATCCGTTCTCGATAAGCCTACAAGTTGAGTCTCGTTTAGATATACCTTAAAATCACCGTTTGCAACGGTTCCGGAGGACAGTATTATATCTGCGTTATCACCGGTGCGATACTCGATGATGGCTTTTTCCTTGTAAGATACATTTTTGACAGGTTCATCATATGGAAGAGGACTGCCTGAAGAGGTATCGATAGTACCGCCTATAAGGGTTTCCGTCGCGGAGGAAGCAGGATACTTGTAGGCGATGTAAGAAGTATCCGCTGTGGTTATATTGATCGTAGTATCAGAGGATATGGTTTGGGTTATACCGGCTATACCCTGAGCTTTAGTGTAGTTATCTGAGCCTATAGTTATGCCGGTCACGGTGTACTTTAAGTCATTTTGCTCTTCTACGTATGCCTTCAGTGTGAAAGAAGGATTCTGAGTAGTATCGGGAACTTCCACAATATAATACTCTCCGCTGGCAGCGAGAGATCCACCGGTCATTTCAACTTTGGTTTTGGAAGTGCCGTTTGCATGGCGGACGCTGTTTTCATTAACATATACCTTGAAGTTCGCTGCGAATACATTAAACACGATGTAGCGCTGCTCAAGATCCGAATCGTCAGCGCCTTCGGTGGTCTTGCGGACATCACCGATCTTTAACAGAACCTGTTTTCCGGGAACATTGACAAACTTAAGTGACAGTTTTTTACCGTCTCCGGAAATGCTGATGATCTCACCTGCTGCGGGAAGATTCTTTGTTTCGTTTCTAACATCGGTCAGCTCTGTGCCGTCGATGACCAATACGTAATCTCTATCCAGTATCTGGGCCTGACCGTCGATCAGGTACTGAACATCCATTATGGTGTTGTATTCGACGTCAATGTATTTTTTAACTGCGGACGGACCGGTCTGGATATCGTATGAACTGTCGCCGGAGATATACTTTGTGGTTGAAGCTGCAGCCTTCTGGTCCCTATATGACAGGTAATTTAACAGTTCGGTTTTGATATCTATAACAACATCCTTATCGGTGTCATTGAGTGTATATGTAAATTCATATGTGGTTGGATCCGTAGGGGTAGTTTCTGTTTTTGTTCCGGCTTTATTGGTGATCACGACTTTAGACAGACCGTATTTCAACGCCTTAACATAATCGTTTTCATCATTTGTCGTAACCTTTACCTTAATCGTTGTTCCTGTTGTTACAACGAAGGAATCGGCTTTTTCATTAAGACGTGTGGTTTCTTCACTATCGTAAACCAGTAACTTGGCATGTGTAGACTTCTTGGCGTCATCGCCGTCAATCTTCATGGTTACTACGTATGTGGGGACCTTGGTGATGGTGACAGACAGAACAAAGCCCTGAGAGACGGCATCTTCAATAGTCATGCCGCTTTCGATTTTCTTGTCCAGGGCAGTTTTGGCAGATTTGATCAGCCCGGCAGGAATGGTGCAGGTGTATGTACCGTAACCGCCGGAAGGAGCGGTAAGCAGGACTCTGTTACCGTAAGTTGAGACGGGCTTATCCGGCTCGAACGTTCCTGTTTGAGGAGTGCCGGATTCATTCTTGTATGTCCAGGATACTTCCTTAATGATGTTCTGGGATACGAACGAAAAAGTGACATCCGTGGCAACATTATTTACATCGGTGTAATATCCTCCGGTAACATCCCCGGAAAACGTCTGGGCAGTAATACCGGCTGTGAAGGTCGTTACGTATGACGACGCGGGATCATTGGCATTGGTGATACGGAGAAGTCCCTTCTCACCATTAGTGATGGAATCCTCTGCGCCCTGCCATACTTTGTAGTTGTAATTTGAAAAGTTTAAGTATACATTTCCGTGATAAGCGATTCCACCTACCGGGTTAATAATACATGTGCCGGCATCAGTGGTTTCCGGGAGATAATCGGCCGAAGAGCCTTCCACGATATTCGTCAGAGTCGCGCTGCTGAAGTAGGTGTTGTAGTTGTTGCTCTTCATGGAATTAAGAACAACATAACCACCGTCGGGAACATCCTTGACCAAAACAGTTGCTGTAGCGGAATTAAGAGAGGCTGTTTTGTTTCTGACCTGGTTAAGTCTGGTGAGTTCTGCAGGAGTAAGGTTTGCTCCATTATTACTGTCATCATAACTGACATTATTTGCGGCATCATATACAAGGCCGTTTTCATCGTATACGGTGTAAGTGAATGTGGGTTTCTGAGCGCTGGACAGATCATCAGGCGCAAGAGAAATCGTGATATCGTGCAATGCGCGAACTTTAGGGGTGATGGTTATGGCGGAGGCACCGGCATCTATAGCAGTATATACCTTGTCGTTTGGTATAGTGATGACATAGTTTCCGCCTGTCAGAGCAACTGTGCAGCCTGTTATGTAGGTTTCTGTGCCGGATACAAAATAAGATATCCGGGGCTCTCCGTTCCAGATCAGATTATAATAATCGCTTTTGGTGGTTAAACGGCTGATGTTGACGACGGTATCCTGATCTACCGCATATACTGTGGTGGTAGAACCGTTTGTTTCCGTTTTGGAAAAACCGGATGATCCGGTCAATTCGACCACTGATTCAGAAGTTCGCCCGGGAGAGGGTAAAGCTACAGTAGATGCAATAACCGGGATTCGTTTATTTGAAAGAGTAAAAGTATACTCTTTATCAACAGGCACATATGGATTCAACAGAAGTGAATTGACATATTTGTCATTTACATATCCGAAATAACTGTTATCAGGGTTATCAACACTGGAAGTCATTACTTTGGAAATTCTGAATTGCAATCCTTCTTCAATTTGAATTGTTGTACTTCCTTCTGAAGGAGAAAAACGTATTGTGGTTTGTTTTTCTATCAGATCGGTAGTCTGAGTGGTATAGGTAAATCCGGATATATCTTTTCCGTATTCACGAACAACAGTGATCGTGTGTTTCTGGGGCTCTTCAGGCTCTGTAGGAGTGTCGGTGCCATCACCATCCACATCGGAATAAATGAAATCGGATTCAGATTCGGAAAATGTATCGGGAATCCCGGTCGAGTCTCCGGAATAGTCATCCGCGGGTATTGTAGTAATATCATCTGAATGATCATTATATATAAACTGATCATCAGGTAAGACAGATTCATTTTCGACCATGTCAACTGTTGTCAGACCGGTATTTTCAAAGAAATCGTCTGATCCGTAAGTGACTGGCACGTCGGTTTCGTCTATTATCGTATCTGCAGACTCTTTGGCAATAGCAGGAATTGATGTCTCCGGCAGAGCAGTGACAATCATCAGTGCTGCGAATGCACCGGCCAGTGTTCTTTTTATTCCTCTTTTGAAGTTATTCATGTTATTACCCCTTTTGATTATGTAAATGCTATAAATATGCTGATTATGTATATAACGCTTAAAACACACCTTATCATGTATATCGGCTATAATCCCTTATATTTTAACATATTTCGGGCATATTTCGTAGGAAGCAGTTCGAGATGAAGGCTGTAAAACTTAGAGTTGCATCTGCATGGACTTCAACAGACATTCAGATCAACTCAATGGACATTATATGCCGTCATACTGTATGATAAGTATGTTAACTGCAATTGAAGGTTGCGTGTTACTTGGCTGAGGGGAAAACAGACCAGATGAAAGACAGGGGAGTAGCCATAATATTCCCGGGGATAGGGTATCATAAGGACAAGCCGCTTCTGTACTATTCGGCGAAACTGGCGGCGTCAAAGGGGTATGAAGTGATAAGCGTGGAGTATCATGACATGCCTCTGAAGATCCGCGGAAATGCTGAAATGATGGAGAAAGCCGCGCAGATAGCCTTTGAGCAGACCAAAGAGCAGCTTAAGTCCGCGGAATTGTCAGGTCATAACAAGCTGCTTTTTATAGGGAAGAGTATTGGAACCGTTGCCATGGCACATTATGTTTCCGAGGAAAAACTCAATCTGTGCTTTCCGAGAGGAACAACGGAGATAAAGCAGGTATGGTACACGCCTGTAGAAGCGACTTTCTTATATGAAACGGGGAAAACCGTTGCGTTCATAGGTGACGCCGATCCCTGGTCTGATGTAGCCGAAGTCAAACGTATGGCTGAGCAGCATAGGATCAGATTATATTCATATCCGGGGTGCAATCATTCGCTTGAGGGCGATGATTTTGACAGAAATATGGAGATTCTCAGAGATGTTATGAACAAGACCGGGGAGTTTATTGACAGCTGAATAATGGCTAAGTCACATATAATATGACGACAGAAAATCCGAAGGCGGGGACAGCTTCCGGATTTTAATGTTAACAAATCGAAAATTCGATCCGATATAGAGTAAAACAGATATTAT
>JAEEGL014700047.1_pt1 | contig 13067 bp, 5 predicted proteins | sample 9134231 | NCBI WGS metagenome assembly JAEEGL01 (sample SAMN16246548, study PRJNA631951) | gut metagenome | biome: gut microbiome; feature: rumen; material: fiber-attached | host: Bos | place: Iran: Karaj | collected 2018-10 | reverse complement strand
TATGGCGATTCTGGTAAAAGAGATGCAGTGCTTAAATTCATGGAAGAAATCAGCAAAAATAAAGTTAAAACAATCTATTCATATAGTGATGAAAACATGAATTGGCTAACAGATAAGAATTTTCAAATCAAATGGAAACAGCATCTAATATCTTTATTACAAAGTGGTACTAAAATAAAAATAATTCATTCTTTAAGCAGGAATTATGACGAACTTATAAATGCAGTTACAATGTGGTTTCCACTATATTTAGCACGGAAATATAGAACCATATTTTATTCCTAAACTAAGAGATGGGATTAATAGAAGGAGCTTAATTGTTACCTCAAATTGTGCAATTATTTCAAATTCAGTTGAGGATAATACAAATAATATGCTAAATATTTACATTAAAAACGAAAAAGCAATAAAAAGCCTAATTCTAGAATTTAAAAACTATCTATCATTAGCAGTACCACTTCTAAAAAAAGAGCTACTAACTGACGAGAAGTTAGAAATCTATAAAAAGAATTATCAAGCATACACTAAGACAATTAATAATGTAACAGTAACAGCTTATATTAAGCCACTAGCAGAAATCGTCATCGTATTACCTGACTCAAAACACGTTTTAATCTCACGAGAGGAAGGAATATTAAAAGCATTCGAACCATATTTAAAAAACAAATAGCTATTATTTCCAAATAAAAAATCCCCAAAACTGGGGATTTTTATTTTTATAGTGATATTTTTTTTAGCTCCAGAAACATATTTAGCAAGTAATCTATCATATGATGTATAATCTAAGGTTTCACCAGTATCAGCATTGGTATATACAGGATTTTCTTGACCCTCTACATATTCTTCTTGAACTTTTTCCAATAGTTCATGCCCAAAACCATCTTCTGTTATTCTTCAATCTTCATAGTAGTATTATCCACTTTTTTATATTCACCATTTGCCATTTCTAGCATAAATTTCTTTTCTTTATTTGCAATTATCTCATCATCAATCTTGGCATCAATCAATTTACCTTTTTCTTTGTAGTCATCAAGAAAGTGATGTACTTTTCCATCTTGCACATAAGAAATAACTGTATTTAAATTAATGTTTTCAACGCTTCTGAAAATATTTATATCTACTTTTGGATTAATCTTGCGAAGCTCCTTAATTAGATTTTTTACTTCTTCTCTTTTAGAATCGCCATCATGCAAAGTATAGTTTTCAGTAAACCTGCAAGCACATCTAATAAATTCCAAATCGTTTTTCTTCATCCACGCCAATATATCAGCTTCATTAACAAAGTACATTGGGCGAATTAGTTCCATACCCTTGTGAAACGAACTATGAAGTTTTGGCATCATTGTCTGTACTTGAGAACCATAAAGCATTCCCATTAAGATGGTCTCAATAACATCGTCAAAATGATGCCCTAAGGCAATTTTATTACATCCTAATTCCCTAGCCTTATTATATAAATACCCTCTTCTCATCCTCGCACAAATATAACATGGATTGTTATCGATACGTTCAACAACGTTAAATATATTTGTTTCAAAAAATGTTAACGGAATATTCATCAGTTTAGCATTAGAAAGAATCTTCTGCTTGTTAACTTCGTTATAGCCAGGATTCATGCAAAGATAAATTACTTCGAAATTCTTCTTACCATGTCTTTCTAATTCTTGGAAGCACTTCGCCATAAGCATAGAGTCCTTCCCACCAGAAATACAAACAGCAATCTTATCTCCATCTTCAATTAACTTATATTCGTTAATTGCTTCAATGAACCTTTTCCAAATTGTTTTTCTATATGTAGTTATAATACTTTTCTCAATTTCTTGATATTTTTCTAATTGTCTTTTCAAATTTGAGACTCCTTCATAATTTCTTTTAAATAGCATACAAATCTATAAATAATCATTAAAACTCGTAATCAAAGTTTACCATAATCAAGTCATTTGGTCAACTAAAAAGAGTAAAACATATGAACCTATGTAACGTAATTTATCAACGTCCCTAAAATACAAAAAAGGACGTCATTTTTTTGACGTCCTTTTCAAGTTTATATTACTATGCTCCATATTTCCAATTAGCTTCTAAATGATGTTCTTTTTCACCTTGTAATACACCATTATTATATTTGAAAACATCAATAGTAAACCATTCATAACCAGGTATATTTATTAATATTTCCATTACGCCATCATTATCTATATCAATATATTCTACACTCTCGGATAAAGATAATCTCACTGAAGAATCGCTTTCTAAATATACTAAATCGCTTATTACATTTAGGCTGCTATCTAAAAGTGTAATTGTAGAATTATCAATGTCGTCTCCATTAGTTTGAGTATAAGAAGTGTAACTACTTACATATTCTACTTCTCCATCACCATCTAAGTCAATTTTGTTTAGTTGAAATGTGTCAATATGTGCTTGATATAAATCATTCAATTTTTCAGGAATATTCAATACTTTTTCGAACTTTCTTGGAACTGCATTATAGTTACTACTAATGGCTATTTTTCCAACGCCACTCAAGGCAATAAAATCAACTTGATCTTCGGTTGTTCCAACTGATGAACCTTCAAACCTACCATTTGAATAATTATAATATGTAGTATTGTATTTATCTAAATTATCATCCAAAAGTCTCTTATCTAAGTGGTAAAAAGTTTTACTTTCTGCATTTTTTGATAGTTCAAAGCCATTATAAAGAACAACAAAGTCGACATTATCAGAATCTTTATTGGCTTCACTAGGATTATCTTCACTTTTGGCATTTTCATTAGATTCTAAATTATTAGCATTAGAATCACTCTCAGTAGCTACTAAATTGTTTTCATTATTGTTATTAGAAAAATACCAAATACCCAATACTGCGCAAATTGATAATACAATTAAAATAGATACTATAATAAGTGTTTTTTTCATATATAATCTCCTCCAAAATATATCATTATATTAGTTCATATTATACATCTCAGTGCAAGATTATGTCAATCGTCATTTTCCCTTATTTATACCAAGTATATTCTTTCCAAGTCAGTTATATGAAATTCTTTTGAACTTGTATGTATCAGTTGGAATAGTTGTTAAATCTAAAGTTATTGTTCTAAACGTAAACAATATTTAAAATACTTAAACATTGCATAGGCAAATATATATCAGTATAATTTTATTAGAATAACTAATAGGAGGCTAAAATGAAATGCTCCAACAACAATATAGACCGCTAAAGAATAACGTTCCTACACAACGTGTTAGAACTGTTCTAAAGACTAATAGTCCTGAAGAAGCGCAAAAGTTAAATTTAAAAGAAATATTAAAGGTTTACGAAAAACAAGGCCACTATTTTATTGAACTTCAATCAGCATATGTATTAAATCTCACCTCTGGTCGACCTGTAATGACTGACACAATTGTACTATATGAAATTACTAAAGAACAGCTTGATGAGTTTATGCATAATGATGATTTAGAAGTACAATTTCAAAAAACAGATGCAAAGACTAGCGAAATTGATACTTATGGTGAACAAGAATTAGAAGAAGCCTTAGCTGGACTACCAGTAAATAAATATGGAATAGGTATCCATAGCATAGCTCAAGGAACAGACGTAGAAAAAGAAGAAACTGCATCAAACATTTTAGAAACAGGACTATCTCTTCCCGAAAGAACTCAATCGATACTCAGTACAGCTATCTCACTTGGTGAAAATGTAGATCCTACAAGACTAGCTCATGAGATTTCAGACTATAACTTTGGACAAGGGAAAAAATCAAATATTGTATTTGCCGTTCCAGAGGTAATTCAAAACTCTGCTGGAGAAAAAATATACTTAGGATTTCCAGAAAGAAACAAAAGAACAGCATCTCAGCAATATACTCCACAGTGTATTTTAGATAGAATTTGTTCACAGTTACATAGAATTCCACAAGAATTTATATTAGGATATTACTCTGAAACACCTGCTGGTGGTAAGACCTTTGTACCTAACGATTCACATGTTTCAAGACAATCACCTGAACAGCTCGACTCATTATTTACGACTTTATCTGAAGGAATGGATCAAATTACTGTAGGATTAAATGAGCTCGTTTCTAATCGCAGAGTTAAAGATATCGAAGATGGAATAACCGCCTTTCAAAGTAGAGGCATCCCAACGAAGCTTCAAGAAAATCTCTTGCATTTAATTAAAAAATATGAACATTCACCTAAAAGGAATATAATTATTGGCGATAATAAAAGAAATGAAGAAAATGATATGAGTAGATAATAAAAAGGACAACCAAATTGGTTGTCCTTAATTTTTTATTTCCAGATTTCAACGTCACCATCAAAATCGTGTTCGTGAGCTGTTGTAGCTTCTATTATTCCGTAGTATGCCCAGTGTCCTGTAATATCCGTGAATTTATTTAATGATTTATTCTCATTAATCTTTTCTACGTCACCATACCTACCAAGCACTCTATTTGCAATAGTAACTGCTTCTGCTCTTGTTATTGGATTATTTGGTTTAAATGTTCCGTCTTCATAACCAGAAATCCATCCCATTAGTCTTGCATAATTAATTGTCTTATATGCCCAATGGTCTCTTGGAACATCACTAAAGCTTGTAGTAAATTCCAAATCCTTAACTGTCTCAAATCTAGTAATCATTGTAGCAAATTCTGCTCTAGTAATACCATTTTCTGGTTTAAATGAACCATCTTCATATCCTTTAACTATTCCTAGCTTACTCATCAAAAGAATATCATTTTTAGCCCAGTGGTCATTTATATCTGTGAATATGTTTTCACTACTAATAGTTGGTTTCTCTTTAAGTAATCTAGCAAATATAGTAACAACTTCTGCTCTTGTCATATTCTTTCCAGGCTTAAATGTACCATCCTCATAACCTGTGATATATCCTTTATGATTTACTTTATCAAGTAATGAGTTGTCAGGAACTTCTTGCTTGCTGTCACCACTTACTGTCTCTTTAACTGTAACTATCTTTTCAACAACTACACGGCCACCACCGCCACCTGAAGTCTTTTCTTTAATGATTTGATATTTTCCACTGGCTGTTCCAGTATAGTTATCAGATTTTGCATTTACAGTAACATTATATGTACCAACATCTTTCGAAGTGCTTGGATATACTGCATCATAATCTGACGAAGTAAGTTTAAGTAGCTTTCCATCATCTGTTTCTATAGTAACTTCAATAGTAGGTTTAATATCCTTACCAGTGTAATTTGACTTTTCTGGTTTTGCTGTAACTGTAGCGTCTTTAATGTCTAAAGGATTAATTGTAAAGTCTTTTGAAGCTGTGCCACTATAATCACCCTTTAATGTAACTTTAGCTTTAGCAGTACCAGCATTCTTATTACTCTCATAAGATACTTTGTAATCTTTACCTTCTTCAAGAACTCTTCCACCACGTTTAACTACAACTTCAGGTTTCTTTTCTGTTCCATCATAAGTATAAGTCTTATCTGAAACAGCATCTCCATCTTTGTCTTTAAGCTCGATTACAGTTTCTTCATCATCGTCAACAACGATTGAGAAAAATACTGTCTTGGTTCCTTTGTAGTTACTATCTTCTTTCATCTTAATTGTTGCACTAGCAGTGTTATTTCCTACTTTAGTATTGTTGTTATATGAAACTTCGTACTCATCAGAAGATACTGTAGTAGTTCCATCTAAAACTGTTATAGCTGGTTCTTTTTCATTTCCATCATATAATTGGTCTTCAATACTAGATATAGTTAAGTCCTCGATTGATTTCTTAGATATTACAAAAGTTATATCAGATGTTACGCCTTCAAAATCTCCAAGTCCTTCAATCTTAACGTAGTACTTACCACTATTTGCAGGAGCTTTACCACTAGCTTGAGCACCATCGTCTGTTCCAGTAGGAGTTGAAAGTGAAGAATCAGTATAATAAGTAATCTTATAATCAGTTCCTTCTGTTAATTCATTTCCTTTAGGATCTTTAACAACTAGCTCAATTTCTTGTGGTAACTTGTTATATTCTTTTGTATTCTCCTTAATTGAAATATTTAATGCAGTAGCTTCAGCTTCAACTATCTTAAAGTCAGCATCTAATGTTCCACTATAATTGTTCTTTAATGTTACTATCGCTTTATAGTTACCAACCTCTATGATATCTGCTTTATCAATTGCATCTCCACTAGCATCTTCATAAGATATATCGTAATCAGTACCAGACACTAATAAGATTGTGCAGTCAGTTTGTACATATTTAATAATCTCTACAGGAACTTGATTTAATTCATTATATACAAACTCAGTCTGACTAAGTGAAATGTCTATATCGCCGCTAGAAATTGCTTCAATATTAAATGATTTTGTATCAGTAGCACCTTCATAGTTTCCTTTACCAGTAATTACAGCCTCATACTCTCCAACCTTTGTAGGTGGTGTCGTACTATCATATGGGTTTCCATCTACATCTGTTCCAGTATATGTAACCACATAATCTTGGCCTTCAGTAAGTTCAGCATCAGATACTCCCTTAACACTAATTTCTGGATTTGAACTACTTCCTGTATAGTCAACATCGTCAATGTCTTCAACTGTAAATGAGTTAACAGGATTAATAGTAAATTCAGCTGTTTCAATTAATCCCTCATAATCACTTCCAGACTTACCAGAAACAATTATTGTATATTTACCAGCATCCTTTGGCTCAGACTTACCAAATGATATATCAAAATTATCCTTTGAAAGCTCAGTACCAAGGTTTGACTTAATTATAATCTCATCTAATATATCATTAATCGTATAAGTATCGTTCTTAAATACTTTTTCAACATCATTAATTTCAAGTGATTCAACTCTAATTGCAAAGTTTCTAGTTGCGATATCATTTGAACCAGCGTAGTTTGCACCAGTTCCAGTTACTTTAACTACGTAACTTCCGATATCTTGTGGGAAATCATCTGTGAAATCATCACCAGAAGCATATGAAACATTGTAATCTCCACTGCTTAAAGTATTACCATTCAAGTCTTTTACTTGTAGATTATTTTCAAACTCGGCTTTAGTTGTGCCCTCATTATATGATGCATTGCCATCTTTAAATTCAAGTAATAATGTTTCATTAGAATTCAAGCCATATTTATTAATGTTAAATTCCTTAATAACAGTACCTTTATAGTTACTATTTTCTTTTGCTGTAACAGTAACATCATATGCTCCAACATCTTTGAATGATCCATCATAAGATACTTCATAATCTGTGTTTTCAATTAATAAGATATTACCATTTGTAACACTAACTGAAGGTTTTTGAGCACTTCCATTATATGTCTTATCCTCGCTTAAAGTAATAGTAGCATCTTCTAAATCGAATTTATTAATCTTAAATTCTACTTCTTTATCACCAGTGTAGTTATCTTTTAGAACAACTTGGACGCTCGCTGTACCGCTATTTACATTGTTACGATAATTTAGTGAATAATCAGTACCAAGACTTAATTCTCTCGAGCCAATAAATACTTTAACTTCTGGATTCTTAGCAGTTCCATCAAAAGTATAGGTTTCATCTGTAACTTCTTCTCCACTTTCGTAAAGTTTAATTACAAGCTCGCCCTGCTCAGCGTTAATATTAAATGTAAGTGTCTTAGTGCCTTTATAATTGCCACTACCTATTGCCTTAATTGTTGCAACACCAGCATTAATATTATTACTATATACCGCTGTATAATCTTCAGTTCCTAAAGTCTCGCCGCTATATGTTAATGTAAACGATGGCTCTATGGCCTCTCCTGTATATACTTGATCTGCAATACTGCTTGCAACTACATCCGATTCAGAAATATCTTTTTGAGTTACAGTATACGTCGTACTTGCTTTTTGTAACTGATTTCCATCTTTAGATACTGTAAGAGTAATTGTATATGTTCCAACGTCCTTAATTGTACCATTTATGTCTAAATCATAGTCTAAATCAGGGTTATCTTCCTCTAACTCAGCTACAGATTTATCACCACTAACAATTACATCATTCTTTGTAATAACAATTTCATTTGCTGTATAAACGTGCGGTGTACCAGTAACAGAAATTGAAATATCTCCAGCGACATCAACCGTAAATGATACCGTTCCACTTGCTCTTGAACTTGCTGATGAATAATAATTTGTTAATGTATCTTTATCTTTAGCTTTAACACTAAGTGTAAATGTACCAACCGTTAATGTCTCTGGCGTAAACTCTACATCAAGTTTATCAACATCTATTTCCTCGTCCAAGTATTTAACTTGAAGATCTGCTAAGATTTCAGCTTTAGTTACACCATTAGTATAAGAAGAATCACCAGAAAGTGTAACATTTAATGTTCCAGTATAAGGTTTAATTGTATAAGTAGCTTCATTACTTCCGGTGAAGTTTGAATTTGCTTTAGCGTTAACGGTAACTGTGTAATCATCAGCATCTTTATATGTATCACCATAAACCACTTCATAGTCTGATGATGTAAGTCTTATTGTACCATTATCTGTATTGTAGCTAATATTAATGATTGGCAATTGTTCTTCTGTGTTATAAACAGTTTCATTATTAGTAACTTCAATACTAATATTTGGATTTGATAACGAAATAGGATTTATGCTATATGATTTTGTAACAGTTCCTTTATAATTACCTAATCCTTCAACAGTCACATCATAAGTTCCAGCATTTATTGGAGCAAAGTTTGAAGCTGGATAATTATCTGCAGAATAAGTAATTGTATAGTCTTTTCTTTCAACTACATCTTCTCCAGCAACACCAGAAATTGTCATATCAGGGACAATACTGTGCCCTGTATAATCTAGGTTCGAAACAGTTGTAAATGAAATATCGGCAGGAGTAACTGTAAATTCACCAGTTGCAAGGATTCCAGAATAAGCCGTATTTTCCTTTCCACTAACTATAACTGTATATGTTCCAACATTTCTTGGTGTAGTACTACCAAAGCTAATGTTAAATCCATCTATTGGAAGCTCATCACTTGAATTATCTTCCGAAGTAATAGTTATTTGGTCTAATATTTCCGAAATACTAAAGTTAGCATTTTTATATGTTGCTGTACTTTCAGATACAATAGCTGTATTTAAATATATTACGAAATCTCTAGTAGCAACATCATATGTTTCTGCATAGTTAACTCCCGTACCAGTAACTTTGACTGTGTATGTACCAATTGATTGTGGGAATACTTCACTATAATTTGTTCCATCACTAGAATATGTAGCAATGTAATTTGCATTAGATAGTGTGTTTCCATTTAAATCTTTAACCACTAATTGATTCTTAAACGTATTAGAATTATCGATGGTACCTTGTTTAAATGAAGCACTACCACCATTAAAGTCTAATAGTAATGTCTCTTGCTCATTTAATCCATACTTATTAATTGTATAATCTATAGACTGCTCACCATTATAGTTACATGTGTCACCACTCATTGCACGAACTAAGATTACGCTATATGTATTTGCATCTATAAATGAGCCATCATAAGCAACTTCATAATCTTCATCTTGAGTTAATAGCACATTTCCACGTTTAACTTCAACTAAAGGCTTTTGAATTTTACCATTATATACTGCGTTGTCACTAACCTGAATTGTTGCGTTTGAAAGATTAAATTTATTAATCTTAAATGTTTTTTCAGCGCTACCGCTATAGTTTCCTTTAAGTGTAACTATTGCCTTTGCTGTACCTGCGTTTATATTGTTTTCAAAGCTTACACTATAGTCAGTGTCTTTTGTAAGTTCTACTCTATTACCATCTGAAACTACATAGTCAACAAATACATCTGGAGTCTTAGGAGAATCATTATATGTGTATGTGCTGTTTGCAACTTCATCGTTGCCTTCTTTTAAGGTAATTATAATATCTCCAGCAGATTCCCTAACCACGTTGAATGGAATCTCTCTTGTTCCGGTATAGTTTCCTTTACCTACAAGTGTAATAAGCGCTTCACCAACATTTTTGTTATTAGAATATACTGCAGTGTAGTCACTAGTTGTTAAATCTTCTTCGTTGTACGTGATTGTAAACTCTGGCTTAATCTCACGACCAGTATAGATTTGATCTTCGATTGCTTCTACCGAAACATCTGAATTTGAAATATCTTTAGCTGTTACTTCAAATGTAGCGGTTGCTCTTTGAAGTTCGTTATTACCCTTTAATACTTTAACAGTAAGGGTATATGTGCCAACATCTTTAATAGTATGGTTCCACTCAACCATGTATGTTAAATCTTTGTTTACGCTTCTCAAATGAGCTATTGAATCCCCACTATTTACAATAATATTCTCTTCAGGAACGATTATTGTATTAGCTGTATAAACATGTGAAGCTTCAGTAAGAGAAATAGCTATCTCTTCAGCACCTTCAATAGTAAACAATGTATAGCCACTTGCTTTTGAGCTTGAAGAAGCATAATAGTTTGGAAGTGATGATTTTGCTTCAACTTGAACTGTATAATTTCCAGCAGTTAAAGTAGCAGGTACAAAAGTAACATCCAAATCATCAATATTGATCGTCTCACTACCATAAGTAACATTTAAGTTGTTCTTTATAGTTTCTTCTGTAACTCCGTTTGTGTAAATATCAGTGCTTAAACTTACATTTAAAGTATCTGTATAAGGAACAATCGTATATGTTGCTTGAGTGCTATCTGTATAGTTTGAACCTTCTACTCCTTTTACAGTAAATGTATAGGTTCCAGCATTAATATAATTATTGTTACCATGAACAACTTCAAAATCTGTGCCTTCATGTAATTGAATAGTAGTATTGTTTCTTCTGTAGCTTACAGATACTTCAGGTCTTCTAGTATCAGTGCTATATACAGCATTATCATTTGTTACAGTAACTGTAATATCTGGATTGTTCTCAATAGAAATAGGATTAATATTAAATGTACCTCTAATAGTACCTTTATAGTTTCCTTTTCCTTCTATCTTGAAGCTTGCTGTTCCAACCTCAATATTATTTGTATATGTGATTGAATAGTCTGTTCCTTCAACTAGAGCCTTATTTAATACAACATCTGTAAGAGTGAAATCTTGTGTACAAGCAAGTCCAGTGTAACTCTTATCCTGTACTCCTATTAGCGTGAAGCCTGGAGCAGTATCGTCACCACTATTAATCTCTTTACTTTCTATTACAAAAGTATATGTTCTTAAGTTGCCATAGTTTCCAATACCAGCTATAACTGCTACGGCAATTCCTCCGTTAGTATTATTACTATGTACAACTGTGAAATCTCTATTTTCAACTAATATAATAGGTGCTTCATTTTCATCATATTTATATTCTAACCATGCGTCACCACTTGGGCTGAATGATAATGTTTGAGCCTGACCATTATATTCTTTATCTGTAGCTCCTAGAGACTTAATTGTTATGCTTTCATCATTAATTGGCAATGGAGCTATTTGATAACTTGCAAAGTTATAGTTACCAGCATATCGACCAATACCATTAATTTGAAGAATATATCCACCAACATCTATAGAGTTTTCATCTATTATTACTGAGTAATCTCTTCCTTCAACTAATGAACTTAAGTAAACTTTTTCGCCATTAACTAGCAAGTATGAATGTTCTTTATCTAGTTCTGGTCGTTGAATCTTTCCATTATAGATTAATGAATTGTTACTTAATTCTATATGAACTGTACCAGTAAGAGGTGAGATTTGATAAGTAGTTGTAGTTTGAACCTCATCATAGTTACCAATACCTACAATATATAGTAAGTATTCTCCAACTTCACTAGGTGCAACTGTATTTTCTGGTGTTCCATATCCTAGGGTATAATCAGTTCCATATACTAGTTCGTCTCCGCTAGCAGTATCTCCACGAGTAACAGTAAGAGCATTTAGAATAGAACCATGTAGAGCTGATTCATTACCTGTATAAGTGTAAATGTTTGGATCTAGAGTAGCTATGATTCTTCCTCTATAGTTTCCAACGACAAATGTTTCAACTTTTTGTCCTGTGTAGTTACCTTTACCAGTAATTACAGCATCATAAGTACCTTTATTTATAGGATATCCATTAGATAGTCTTCCAGTATTATCTGGAACATCACTTACCCTATATGTAACTGTGTAATCATCCTCAGTAAGCTTTTTCGAAGTTCCGCCAACTCTATCAATAACTGTAACAACAGGAACTACTTCCTCACCTGTAAATCCTGATTGATAAATAGAAACAACTGCATTTTCATTATTTGTTAGACTTCTAGGTGCAATATGGAATGAATAATCAAGTGTAGTAACAGCATAGTTACCATTTAAAGTAGTAAACAAGAATTTTGGATCTTGGCTACTAACTTTTGTATTGTCTCCTGAAACAGATGTCACATAGTCTGTGCCAAGAATAAGTGGTGTTCCTGTTTCACTACTTGTATCAACGTCATCAATTTCAATACTTTGAATTGAAGGAATAATTGCTTTTCCAGTATATTCATATTCTAAGTCAGCGTCTGTAAATGTAATTGTAGTATTACTCTTAGTTAATTCTTTCTTTGAAATCGTGATATCAACGGCTAAGTTAACAAGTTCAGCATATTCGCCTTTTCCTTGAATAATTATTGAATATGAACCCGCATTTTTAACAGAAGTAGAACCAAACATTACAGAATAATCTGTGTCCCTCGTCAATGTTTCTTCATCAGCATTTAAAGATTTTCTTCCAGATACAGTTATTTCACCTAGTTCTGCAATTGTTCTTTCTCTTCCATTATATGTAAGAGTATTATTTTCAACAGTTGCTTCATATGAAGAACCATCACTTGAAATAACAAATGCTGTTTCTGCAGTTAATCCTTCTAAATAATTTGTACTGCTTGATTTGCAAGTTGCAACTATTTTGTACACTCCGGCATTTGATTGTAAAGAAGATATTTCTTCATACTCTTCTGTTGCTGAATTCATCTTGTAATACTTAATGTCATAGTCTGTTCCATGTTGTAATGTATTTCCATTAATATCAGTAACTTTTGCTGAACCAGTATTCTCAAAAGATATATTAGGTACATTACCGGCAGCATATTTTAGTAAAACGCCTT
>JAEEGL014651950.1_pt1 | contig 13067 bp, 7 predicted proteins | sample 9134231 | NCBI WGS metagenome assembly JAEEGL01 (sample SAMN16246548, study PRJNA631951) | gut metagenome | biome: gut microbiome; feature: rumen; material: fiber-attached | host: Bos | place: Iran: Karaj | collected 2018-10 | reverse complement strand
TAGAAATGATTGTATAAATATTAATAATCAAATTTTTATAAAAGATATTTCAATTTTTGATAAAATAGAAAATGTAATTATTGTTGATAATTCATTATATTCTTTTATGAATCAAATATCAAATGGTATTTTAATTAATTCTTTCTATGGTGATAAAAGTGATATGGAATTATTAAATGTTATGAATTATTTAATTGGATTTCTTTCAACAGCTGAAGATGTAAGAAAAATAAATGAACATTTCTTTAATTTTAAAAGTATTATGAAGGAAATCGAAAAAAATTTAATTAGTAATGTACCTTCAAATAATATATTGATGAATGTTTAAATTTTTTAAAATTTTTGGAACATCAAATTAATTTTTAAATAATCTTGTGGTTTGTGCTTATTATATTAAATAATATAATTATATATTCATTAAGTTAAATAAAATAAAAAAAAAAAAAACAAAAAAAACAAAAATAAATAAAATAATTAAAAAAAAAAAAAAAAAGAAGTTATAAATAAATTTTAAAACAAAAAAAAAAAAATGTCAAAACCAAAAGAAAAAGAACAAGAAAAATCTCAAAAAGATCCAAAAGAAGAACAAGAACAAAATGAAGACAATATAACAGAAGAACACAATGAATCAATAGACTATTCAAAATATACAGTTCCATCAGAAGCAGTTGCAAGATTAATAATAGAAAAATTAATAGCATTAGCAGTTCGTCAATCAAAAAATGATGAAATAGAAAAGAGAATGGGAGATTTTTGTTTTGATTTTATAAAAGAACAAATTAGACCAATTTTAGCTCAAAAATTTATTTTTCATTCAGAACAAAATGAAAATGAAATGTATTTTAGTAATTATTTAGATGATAAAAATACTTGGGTTGAAATTGAAGAACCTGGTTTAATTAAAGAAGATCGTTTTATGAGTACAATGATTAAATTAACTAATCCATTTAGTAATAAAGAAGAAGATAATATTGAAGAAAATAAAAATGAAAATGAAATTAAGAAAGATTTAAATCTTAATTTAACTGAAAAGAAATTAACTCAAAGAAGTACTCTTAAAACAATTAGTAGTAATAATGAAAATATTAATATTATTAATGTTAATAAAGATAAAAATGATAAAAATGATAAGAATGATAAAAAGAAAAAAAATATTATACTTCCTATTGAAGCTGTTGATATTCCTAATATTAGAGAAGAATTTTTTCATGATCAATATGATGTTGAAAATGTTTTGGATTTAAGACAAGAAATGAATGATTTTATTATGAAAAGAAATAAAGAACTTAAACAAAAACTTTTAGAAGAAAAATTAAAAGAAAAAGAAGAAAAATCAAAAGATCCAAAAAAAAAAGAAAAAATTTTTGATTTTACAAAATTTACATTTGATTCAAATGGAGAAATAATGAAATTTAAAGCATTAAAAGCAGATAAATTAGCAAAAGAATTTACATTATTGAGAAATAATATTAAAAATTTAGGAACTCAAGAAATGACTGTTCAAAGTCCAAAAAAAAGAAGAAGAAGTACATTATCAAATGTAAAAGATGATGGAGTTATTACAAATCCTTTAGATAATGCACCTGATCCTTTTAAAGATAAAATAAATGAAAAAATTAAAGCTGAAAAAATTGTTCCTATGGGAAGTAATTTTGATATTATGTTACCAAATGTTGGTGTTAGAATTAAAGAAAATAAAAAGAGTAAAGGTGGTGATATGGAATTTAGTAAATATTTTAAGAAAACTTCACTTGAGGATTATGAAAAAATTTTAAATGAATTTGTTCCTATTCAAAATCAATCTATGTTAAAAACTAGTTTTGCTTCTTCTACTATGAATCTTGAACCTAAACAAAATTTAACTAAAAGTGATTTAAATGATAATAATATGAATATGACTACTGTTAATAATAATAATTTAAATAATATTAATAATGTTAGTATTAATCCTTTATTGAATAGTTCAAATAATATTAGTAAAACTGAAAGAGATAATTCTCCTAGTAGAAATTATAATTATACTGTTGGTAATTTAAATACTTCTAATCCTTTATTATCATCTAATCCATTTTTAAATACTGGAACTCATTTAAATTTATCTAATTTAGATAATACAATTAAATTAAATAGTAAAAAAATGTTAAGTACTTCATTAAAATTAGAATTTGATTCAATAAGAAATTTAACAGAGATAGATGAATATTCAGATAGAAAAAGAATTTATAATAAAAATTTATTTAATGAGAGTATTTTAAATAGAGAAGTAAGACCTTTGGATACTACAACAATTAATAAATTTAATACTAATATAATTAGAAATAGAGAATGGGGAGTTAATAGAACTTCATATGATGGTGCAAGTGATTCAAAAGGAAATAAAAAATATAAACCTAATAGAAGTGAATATTTAAGAGAGTTAGGTAGTACTATTATGAGTGGTATTAGAACAAAAATGCCTAGACAAAGGAATTTTAAAATTAATATATAATAAAATAATCTTTTTATTTTTGATAATAATTTGGGAATTTTTTTATTTATTTGAATTGAAATATAATATTTTTTTTTTAATATAATTTTTCTTTTGTTATAATTTTTTTAAAATGAAGAATTTTTTAAAAGGAAAAAATGATATAACTTCGAGAAAATTCCTTGAAAAATTTATAACAAAAAAAAAGAAAAATATAAATAAAAATGAAAATGATTCTTCTTTAATTGAAAATACAAATACAACCCCATTAAAAACAAATGTTTCAGATTATAATTCAATAGATTGGTTAATGAAATTTACACAAAAGAAAAAAAATAAATTTTTTGAAAAAAATAAAGAAGATATTAATAGAATAAAAACATCAAGAAATAGTTTGAAAAAATTTTCAAATTATAAATATAATATAATAAATAATAATTATTTGAAAAATTCTACAAAGAATTTAAAATATAATTTTGGTGTAAGTTATCAAGGGGGGAAAAAAGGAATTTCATTAGAGAAAAAAAATATTCCTCAAATGAAATTTATAAAACAATTAAAAGAAGAATTAAAACAAAATCCAGAAAAATTTAATGATAACAATAAAAGTATAAATAAAAAAACAGAAAAAATTAAAAATATTAAAATTAAAAAAGTAAAATCAAATGAATCTAAAAGAAAAATTTATTCTTCTTCTTTTAATATTATTTTAAAAGAAAAAAAGAATAAAGATAATGAAAATAAAACATTAAAAAATAAAATTAAAACTGAAGGTAATGAAAATGATGATAGTATTAGATTATATAATAAATTTAAATCAAAATCTGGAGATTTAGGAAAAGAAACTTATCCAAAAAGAATTAATTCACAAAAAGAAAGTCAGAAAAAAACTAATATTATAAAAGCAATTAAAAATCATAATGAACAATCAAAACAGAATTTAAAACTTAATAATAATTTAAAAACAAATCAAGAAATAATTAAAAAAAAAAACAAAAAAATTAAAAATTTAGAAATTGATACAAATAATGATATAAAAACATTTTCATATCACAATATGAAAATAAAAATATCACAAAATCCTAAATCAAAACAAAATACATATAAAAAGAAGAATAAAAATAATTTAGTTTTACCAAATACTGAAATAATAAATTCAATAACAACAATTAAATTAAAAACATATGCAAAAAATAAAAATTCATTTTTCAATGAAAATAAGCCATTATCATTAAGTGAAGACCCATCAAGAACAATAAGAGGAAATTTACTTAGGAATAAATATAGAGATTTAATATATGAATATCAATCAGAAATTGATTCATAAAAAAAATAAATAAAAAAAAATTTATTCAATTATTTAAAAAAAATTTTTTAATTACAAATAAAATTTTATAATAAAAAATATAATTTTAATAAATAATAAATAACTTTATATGGGAAATTCTTATTTATGTTATTGTAAAAAAATACACATAACAGAAGAAAATAATGTTGTAAGAGTAGAAGGAATTGAATCTACACAACAAACAGGAAAAAAAGATAATAATATAATAAAAACAAATAAAAAAAAATATGGTAGAGCGGCTTCATTTATAAAAGGACATAGAAACCACAATTTAATAACAGATGAAAGAACTTCATCAAATTCTCCTCAATCAAAAAAATATGATAGTAGAGTTTTACCAAAAACAAAACAAGAAAGTAATTTATTCAATAATGTAGTAAGAAAAAAATTGAAGAGTCATACTATGGAAAGGAGATCAGTTTTTTTAAATAGAACTTTTATTAATACACTTATAATTGGAGCAAAAAATGTTGGAAAAACTTCATTTGGAATTAAAATATCAAAAAAAAAATTTAAAGATAATTATAATGAATCAAATATAGATGAAAATTATGTTTCTAAAATTGGTTTAGAAAATAGATTTTATAATATTAGTTTTCATATTCCTTTAGAAGAAAATTTAAATGAAATTATTAATAATAATATGGATTATTATATTTTAATGTATGATTTAACTGATAAAAAATCTTTTGAATTTGTTAAAGGTATTTATGAAAAAAATTTAGTTGAAAAAATGAAAAAAACTAATGATATTTCGAATATTATTTTTGTTGGAAATAAAATTGATATAGGAAAAGTTGATGATGAAATTATAAAATATTGTGATGAAAAAAATATTTCACATTTTGAGATTTCAATAAAAAATAATTTAGGTTGTATTGAATTGAGTCAAAAAATAACAGAAGATTTTGATATAAATGAATTTCTAATAAATAAATGATTTTGTAAAAGACCTTTTTTTTGAATATTTACATTTTATTGATTTTTGATATTTGAAAATAGTTTTGTTGTTTTGTAATTACTTCTAATTGATATAAATATGTTTAATAATTATTTCAATGTATTTTCAATCATCAAAATTAGAAAAAAAATAACTAATTTTAATCTTTTTTTAAGTAGTTAAAAAATTTTTATATGTTATAAAAATTAATCAATCTAATAAAAAAAATTATATAATAAACATTTTAAAAAACTAAATGAAGTCTCAAAATTCAAAATCAATCTTATCAAATATTCAACAAAATCTTAATAATATAATAGTATCATATAATACAGTTAACATGATATTAAATCCAACTTTAAATAGTTATAAACAAAATTTTTTATCATCATTCACATCAACAATAATATCTCAATTAAATTTTTTAATAGAATTAACAAAAGAAAAAGACCAAAATGAATATAAAATAAATCAATTAATTCAATCAAATAGTACTAACTTTTCAAAAAAAATAGCAAATTTATTATCATTTGTAAATGAAAAAAAATTTATATTAAATATAATCTATGAAAACTCATTTTCTTTAATTAATAATAGTCTAAACCAGACGAATAAAAATTTAAAGTCTTTAAAAAATAATGAAAATTCCAATGTCAAAATAAATGTATCAAATAAAATTATAAATGAGAATCATAATAAGAAAGAAATAAAAATAACAAAAAAAAATCATTCAAGTGACAAATCTAATACAAGTCATCCTTCATATTTAAGAAAATCAAAAATAATGAGTGAAATAAAAACCAAAATAAGTCAACAATTATTAAAAAAGAGAAGACCAAATGAAATAAAAAGAAATAAATCATTAGGAAATTATCACACATTACCAAATACTAAAAATCCACTTTTAAAAAGTCAATCATCAACAAAAAATAAAATAGGAAATTTAAATTTAAGATATAGTCACAGAATAAAGAATTCTAAACCTATTCCTTTAAATGAAATGTCAAGAAGTAAAAGTGCTTTAAAGGGAAAATATAAAAAAAATAAAATTTTAGGTAAAGATTTTTTTAAAGAAAAAATAACAACTGAATTTGAAGAAAAAGGAGCAAAACCAACTCCTTTTACTAAATATTTAATTACAAGATATAAAAGTGTTGTTGAAAATTATGAAAAATTAGATATGGATGAACAAATAAAATTAGAAGAAATTAAAAATAAAAGTTATAGATGTAGTAAAGGAAAAAATAACAAAAAAGAGAATGATTCTTATAGAAAAATGAATAGTTTTGATAAAAGTAATTTAGTATTGAGGAATTCAAATAAGAGTTCTGATTATGGTTCTAATAATAATACTGTTATACCTAAAATTATTGTTGTTAAAAAAAATGATAATAATTAATCTATTTATTATTTATCATGTAAATATGAATTAGTTTTTTTAGAAAAAATAAATTTAAAAAGATATAAAAATAATTATTATTAATATAAAACATCAATTTCTTTTATTTTATTATTTGTTTAATTTAGATCGAATTTAATTATTTATTTATTTATGAATTAAACACAAAAATATTTTTCTTTTTAAATTGATTTTTTTAAATATTACAATTCTTTAAATCAATTTTATTTTTCAATAAGTTTCAAGTTTTAAAAAAATCTACTTATAATTAAGAAAATCATTTTTATATTTATTTTCTAATTTTTTAATATTTCTTCCAATATCAATTATAAATTTTCTTTAAAAATTAAAAAAATTGAAAGTTTTAATATTGAAGATTTTTATGAATAGAGATAAAAAAAATTAAAAATTTAAATTAATAACTTTATTACTTTTACTAGGTTTAAATATATTTTTTTTAAAATAAGGAAATGCAAATTCTTTCATATAATCTTCTATGATTTTTTTATTATCAACTTTTTTATAATTATCATTTACAATTAATTTTTTTTTTTGAGAATACTGTTGTTTAAATAAATTATCATTTTTATTCTCAGAATTTATGTGATTTGAATCATTAAATAAATTTGTAATTGATTTTCCTCTTGAAAGATTTTTAATTCTCATTTTGTTGAGAGGTGAAAAATAGTCATTTGATATATGATTATAATATTTAGATATTGGTCTATTAACAAAAGAATTATTATTATTTTTTAATTGATTAGTAAAATCAAAAATTTTTTCCTTTAAATTTTTCGCTCTAGTTATACTAAAATTATTAGGAATATTATAAATATTAAAAGAATTATTTCTATCATTATTAAATTTATCATTTATTTCTGAATATCTATTCATTTTTTTATTAAATAAATCAAACATTTTTGAACTATTATGTTTTTTTAAACTAATTTCCTTTCCATAACTTTTGAAACTTTTTGAAGTTTGAGAACCATATTCAATAAAAGAAGATGATATTATATCTTGCATATTTCTTTTTATTTCACTATTATTATCAAATGATAATGTTGAATATTTTGGTAAAGAATATGAATGTTTTAAATTATTTATTTCATTATTTAAAATATTTTTTTTATTAAATTTATTTTTGGCTTTTCCATAACTTGAATTAATTAAATTCTCAATTGATGATTTGAAAATTGAATTCATTCTTTTTAAATATTTAAATTAAAATTTAATTAAATAAATAAAGTTTTTATTTTTAGATATATACTTTAAGTTTTTTAAATTAAAAAATAATTGTTGAAACAATTTTAATTAATATTAAAAATATAATTTCATTATCTTTTTTTTATATTCTTTCTTTGGTTACATTTTAAATATTTCAAAATAATAAACTTAAAAAAGTTTATTTTTACATTTTTCAATTCAAAAAAAATCTCTAAATCAGAGAAAAATAATTATTTTTAATATAGAATTTATTCATTGGATTAATATTTAAACATTCCATCATAATTATATAAAACAATTTTTTTAGATGATAATTCATAAAGACAAAAAATAAATTTTCAATGATATGATAATTATTTTTGTCCAAATTTATGGATTTAAATACCAGGGGTTCCTATTTGATGAATAAATGTTTTTTTCAATAAAAAATATCTATAAAGAATAATTTTTAATCTTTTATTTCAATTAATATCTGTTGAAATAACCTTTTTGGTGTTTTATATAATTATAAAAAGTATTTCAGCTAATTATTAAGGAATTATTAAAATTTATATATTCTTTTCATAATCTCTTAAGATATATTATTTTGTTCTTTTTTAATTTTAATTAATAATTCAATGAATATAAAACTTATGTGATAAAATAATAAATAATTTACTATAATATATTATTTAAATCACATTTTTATATGATTAAAGAAACATTCTATTATTAAAATAAGATTAATAACAAGTAGATCCATTATTATACTTAAATGATAAAGAAATATTATTTTCTCTATTTTAAAATTATTGTTTGAAAAAAATGATTTATTTTTAGGATAAAAATTAACTAATTGTTTTAAAAATAATATTAAACCATATTCAATATTTGAACCTCTTTTAACAGAAACTTCATAATATCCTTTAATACAATTATATTTATTTAAAAATTCCTAATAAGATTACAATCTATTTCTTTAAACAAAAAATTTACATTATTAAAAATTTTTATTTCAGAAAGAGAAAAAATTAAAAGAATAGAATGTGAATCTCTATAATATTGTTTAGTTAAATTTCTAAATCTTTCTTGCCCAAAAGTATCCTAAATACAAAAATCAATTGTTAAATTATTATCAAATTGAATAATTTTAATTTTATAATCTAAACAAACATTACACTTTACATTTTCTTTAAAATGAATTTGTTAAATATCTTGATAAAATTGATGTTTCAACTATATCTATATGAATTATTTTTTTTATAATTTAATTGTATTGGTTTTGTTATGTTAATTGTTGATTTTAATCCATTTAATGAAGTTATTTCTTTTAATTTTGAATTAGTTTGAAGATAAAATGGATAGTGATTTTATTTTCATCATTTATTTAATTTTAAATAATAATTTTTTATCATTATTTTTTTGTAATGAAACTCATTTATTTAAATTTTTAATTTTTTAATTTTAAGTTAATTTTATTATAACCTCATTAAATCAATATATTTTAAATTATTTTTTATTTCAAAAATATGTCTTACATAAAGATATTTTCTTTCAAAAATTATTATATATTTTACATAGTTTTAGTGTTATACTTTTCAGAAATGAATTGTAAAAATATTGATTTATCTTCAAAATTATTATTCCAACATCAATATAAATTAAATCATAATTTGATAAATTTAATTTTAAAAGATTCAGAAGGAAAAAAAAATGATGAACGATCTCCAATGGATTATTTTTTTGATATAATTAGAAAAAATATTTACAATTTATTTAATAATGAAAAATTTGATTTATCAAAAATTAATGATAAATGTGTAAAATTTTTTAATTCAACATTTGTAAATTATACAGGTATATCTAATGAATCAATTTCTAATTATTATATTGCAAAATTATTTGAAGATTCATCAAAAAATAAAAATGATTTAGGATTATATAATCAATGTTTTATTAAAACATATAGGTTTAATACTTCAACAATAAAATCAAATGAAACTTTAACAGATTATTATATTGCAATTTTAGATAAAACAAAAAATATGTCTACAATAATTGCTGATTTTGATTCACAATATTTTTTATTAGGGTTTTGTTTTCCAAAAAATGAGATTTGTAATGAAAAAGATTTATCAGAATTACTATATTCTATATCATTAGCTTTAAATAATATTTTAAATTTAAATCAAGGAGAAGATATTGAAGGATTTTTAGTGAATCAAGATAGTAAAAATTATCATTTTCGTGATTTATTGTATTTAATACCTTTTATAATTTTTTTTTTTTATAGTATTTTTGTATTCTTTTCAAAATCAATTTTTCTATATCTAAAATCAGAAAAGAAAATTGAAAATGATGATGTAAGAAAATCTATAGCAAAAAAATATATAAATAAAGAGATAAATGAATGTTTTGATTGGAGAGAAAATGGAAAAGAATTATTTAATACAAAATTAACATATACAAAAATTAATAATTATAGTGGTTTAACATATATAAAAGGAATAAGAGGATTGGCAATGTTTCATATTATATTAGGATTTACATTTTTTGCTCTTTTTAATTCTCCTGTTCGAGTATATGGAAATATGACGTTATATAATTTATTAGTAAATATAATTTATCCTATTTTTGCTTTTGGTTTAAAATATTCTCCTGCAATATTATTTTCTTGTAGTGGTTATTGTTTAAATTATAAATTAATGTGTTATTTTGATGATAAAAGTGAAAATAATATGAAAGTTTTTCCTTTTATTTTATTTCAAAGTCATAAATATTTTATGTTAATTTTTACTATTTTATTTTGTAGGTTTTCATTTTTTACTTTATTTAAAGGATTCAATAGTCCTATTTGGTATTATTTTGGTCGTTATTTTTGTGATAGACCTGCTTCCAGTGATTGGAGATTTTATTTATTATTTCTTTTAATCCCTTCATTTTCTTATGATTTAGGTGGAAAAGGAAAACAAAATATTTATGATTATTTATGGATGGTTTATAATGAAATTTTTTTCTTTATTATTGGAGTGATTATTGTTTATATTAATTATAAATTTAAAATTAGAGGTGATCATATATTATTATTTTTAATTGGATTTTTATATATTTTTAAAATTGTTTTTTGTTGTTATTTAAATTTCAATGAAATAATTTATCCTTCAGTTTATTATTATTTTCTTAATTATGGAAAATTAATGACAAATCCTTTATTTAATTTATCTTATTTTTTAATTGGAATGTTTTTTGGTTCAATTAATTTTACTATTCAAAAAGGGATTCTTTTTCCAAATGATAAATTAGATGAATCTAATGAATTAAAAAATAAACCATATTTATTAATTCCTTCTCAAATTGTAAATTTAGTTAAATCTTGTAAAAATACTAAAATTACTATTATCATTATATTACAAATAATAATAGTATTATTCTTCTCTATGTTAAATATCATAACTGATTTTATTGTTAATTCTACATCTAAAAATGTTGAAAATATTTCAAAACTTCTTGGTAATAAAATTTTAAATATTTTGTTAATTATTGATAATGAAATTATTGTTGTAATTACATTATTAATTGCTTCTGTTTTTTATATTAAAGGAGTTAATTTAATAAATGATTTCTTTAGTAATAATTTTTGGTTAACTTTGAATAGATTTTATTTCAGTTTTATTTTAATAATTAATATTATTATATTATTTGTTATATACCTTAGTGAAACAATGATTAATTTTTCTCTTCCTAATATAGTCCTTTATTCTTTAATTTGTGGATTTTTTATTTTAGTTGTTTCAAGTTTTCTTTATTCATTTGTAGAATTACCTTTTAAAAAAATAATTAAAATTTTAATTCAAAGAAGGCAAAATATGGAAATTAATAATAAAAAAAAGGATGAAGATGAAGATGAAGAAGATGAATATGATGATGATGATTAGTTTATAAACTTTATAATAATTAGTTATATAATTGTTTTATTTGTTGTAAAAGAAAATGATAATTAAATGTTTTTTGGGTAAAATTTTAATAAATATTATTTTATTATCCTTCAAAAATTTAAAATATAAAAATAGTTTCATAAATTAATATATTTGAATTTAAAAACAAATTATTTTTAAAAATATAAAAATAATTAATTCATTATTAAAAATTATAAAAAGGAAACTTAAAATAAAATAAATCTCAAAAAAGATTATAAAATTAAGAATAATGAAATAGTTATTTAAAATAAATGAATTCATTAAATATTGAATAATTTTAAACTTTAAATGAATATAGAAATGTCTCTAATTCCTATTTTCTGTTTCAAGAAAAAAATAATAAATGAAAAATAGAAAAATTTAAATGTGGATAAACAAGACAAAATAAATTTAAAATATAATAATCAATTCTTAAAATAATAAATGTTATAATCGAATTTTTCATTAAATTATCTTTTTATCATTCAAAAGTAAGAATCAATTATTTTTATAGAATGATTAAATCTTTAATTTTAATTTTAATTTTAATTTTATTTAAATTTAAAAATTTAAAAATTATAAAACGGCTATAATATAAAAAATATTTTTAAATAATATTAAAATTAACAAAAAACCCTATTACAATAAAAAATAAAAAATAACCTGTTTCTTAAAATAATTTAATCATGAAAAGAAAAAAAAAAAAAAATAAAAATAACCAATAAAAAAAATAAAGAAAATATAAATTTAAATATTAAATAATATGTTATACATTCAGCAACCTCAAAATAGAGCCTTTCAAAATCATTAAAATTAAATCAATTAACCAAATAATCCACCAACCAAAGAAAATTCTAAGAATTGCTGCTACAATATGACCATCTTGAACTCTTGCAATAATTCCACAAATCCAAGAAGTAATTGGAATAATTGCTAATATAATACTAACTATTCTATCTAATCCAAAATAGTCTCCCATTTAATTATAAATAATTATTTTAATGGATTTTTTATATTTTTTTTTATTGTTTTTTTTTTTTTTGAATTAAAATAATATTAAAATATATTTTTTTTAAATTTTTGAAAATACTTTTTTACAATTTAAACAATAATATAATTTTCCTCCTTGACTTAATTCTTTTATTTCATTTACTTTTTCATTTGTTAAAGTAACTTGACCAATATTTTTAACTTCAATTCCAGCAATATTACATTGTATATATAATTTATGTTGACAAAAATAATTTTGATAAAAATTTTTTTTTAATTCTATTCCTTCATTCATAACTATTCCATTATTTAAATTTTCAGAAATATATTTTTTACATTTTTGCATTAAATCTTGAAAATTATATTTTTGTGCTAATTCATAAAATTGAACTACTTTATCATTTGATAATTTTAAATGAGATACTATAATATTTAAAAGACTTTTTGCTCTATATCTAAATAAAACAAAAAAAATTTCTTTTAAAATCTCAATATCAATTTTTGATATTTCTTCATTAAAATTTGAATAAATAAATTTAAGAATATTAAACATTGTTACAAAATTAATATCATTAAAAATATAAACATTTGATTTTTGTGTACAATTAATCAAATTTTTTAAAGCAAGTGAAAAATTAAATAAAATTTTTTTATTTAAATATAATTCTTTAGTTTTATCTTCATTATTAAAAGAACAAATCATATCACTACAATCTTTAAAATTTAATAAATTTTCATATGAAATTAAATTTTCATTATTC
>JAEEGL012989311.1_pt1 | contig 13067 bp, 11 predicted proteins | sample 9134231 | NCBI WGS metagenome assembly JAEEGL01 (sample SAMN16246548, study PRJNA631951) | gut metagenome | biome: gut microbiome; feature: rumen; material: fiber-attached | host: Bos | place: Iran: Karaj | collected 2018-10 | reverse complement strand
CTCAAGAAGAAAAAAAACTTTACAACAAATATGTTGAAGAGGAAGGAGTATGTCCAGATATCAATGGTTTATCTAATCCGATATTTAGTGAAAGAAAATGGTTGGAAATCTATAGAACTACTGGAAGAGCAACTCCTTCTTCTGAAGATTATAAAAATCTTATAAGAGAAGAAAGATCTTTTGAAAAATGGTATAACAGAGTTGGTTCATTTTATGCTGATGCTGATGATAAAAAAGGTTATGATGAAGCATATGCTAGATATAAACAAAATCCAAAACGTTATATACCTAAAATATTAAGAGTAGAAGAAGTCTTAGACGATGCTTATGTTAGTTTTGTAGTCGGTGTTGAAAACATAGTTGATACAATCAAAGATAAATTTAGATCAAGATAAGAAAAGGTATAAAAATGGAAAAATCTTTACGCATTTATAATGAATTTTTAAAGCAAGGTGTTGATCCATTTAAAAGATTTTTGGGTCGTGAATATGAAATACTTATACCTCTTAACGACCTTGAAAATTTTTCATATCAGCCAGCATATGGAAAAGATTATAAAGAAATGGGTATTTATAATATGACTTATGCTGTTAATCCTGATATGTATGTTTCAATGTATATACTTAACAAACTTGCAAAAATTTTTGATGTTCGTTTTAAGGTTATTGAGGCTTGGCGTCCATTTGAAATACAACAGGCAAAATATGATGCTGAACAAAAAAGAAATCCTGGTTCAACACTTTTTGTAAAACCAGAAAAATATAAAGGAATTCCTCATGTAGCAGGTGGTGCTGTTGATTTATTAATGACAAATGGTTATGGTGAAGCATATACTCAACCTAAGTGGCAAGTAAGAAAAAATCCAGAACTTTTAAATCAAATAAAACCATTAAATCACGATTTTGATAATGTAAACAACCCATTTTTTACAACACATATTGAAGCATTTGAAAACGCTGAAAAAGAACTTAAACTTTCTATTTTAAATGTTGAAATATTAAGGAAAATGGTTTCAAGTATTACAAATCTTCGTCATATAAATGATGAAAATTGGCATTTTCAACTTGCTGATTTTGATAGGGAATATCTTGTTTCATATAAAAATATTTCAATTGAAGATGTAAAAAATACAAGTCCAGCACATATTGCAAGGATTAAAAAAGAAGTAACAGATTTTGCAGAAAGAATTTTTGGAATTTTTTATAATCGTCCATTCGAAAAAGGAGTAAAGCATAATTTTACTATTCAAGAATTTAACAAAAATGATATTATAACTTTATCACAACTTAAAAAAGAAATATTTAATAATATATTAACTCAGCAAAAACTTTTACAAAAATAGCTTTTTCACTTTAAAACAAACCCCGTTGATAACGGGGATTTTTTACTTTGCAAAAATTTCATTTAACTGTCTGTTCACTTTAAAAAATGTTGCACATTTTGGAATATCTTTAAGTCGTCTTGCTCCGATATAAGTCATTGCACTTCTGATACCGCCATAGATTTCCTCAACCTTTATTGCAACGGGACCTGTATATGGAATTTCAACAACCCTGCCCTCAGATGCACGATAGGAGTTCATTTTTCCCCAATGTTTGTTTTGCGCATATTGGGAACTCATACCATAGAAAAGTTTAAGTTCTTTACCATCTTTTGTTATAACTTCACCTTCAGCTTCCTTTGAACCGGCAAGCATACCACCAAGCATAACAAAATCAGCACCACCTGCATATGCCTTTACAATATCACCTGGACAAGTGCAACCACCATCGGCACAAATCATTCCATTCATACCATGTGCAGCATCAGCGCATTCCATAACAGCAGAAAGTTGTGGACGACCAACACCTGTAATCTTACGAGTGATACATGCACTTCCTGGACCAATACCAACCTTTACTAAATCGGCACCATTTAAAATAAGTTCCTGTGTCATATCGCTGGTGACAACATTTCCCGCCATTATAAGGATATTATTATCATACTTTTCACGAAGTTTTTTTACAAATTTTGCAAGATTTGGAATATAACCATTTGCGATATCTACACAAACCTTATCAACCAAACCAGAATCTAGAATTTGACATGTTTTTTCGTATTCTTCGTCCTTAATTCCTGTTGAAATGAAAATCAAATCGTTATTTTTATTTGATTTTAAAAATTTAATTGTTTCATCAGCGGTATAATGTTTTTGGAGGCAAGTAATTCCATTAAGCTCAGTCATAGCCTTTGCCATTTCAAAAGTTCCCGTTGTAGCCATATTTGCGACAGTAATTCCTGTTGCATCAAGAGTATTTTTATAATACTTGAACTTAAAAGTCCTTAAAATATTAGCCTCTTTTCTGGAATTTAAAGTTGTTCTTTTTGGTTGAATTAAAACATCATTGTAATCAAGTTGAATATTGTCTATAATTGTTGTCATAAAATTTCCTTTCATATTACCCAAAAAGCCTAACAAATATATAATAATAACTCAAGATTTTAATTTTCTTTTTTTTAAATATTTTAATTGACTAAATATTTTATTTTTTGTACAATTCCTTAAAAATATAAAAAAATGAGGTTTTTTATGAAACAAAGTGTAAACGTTCAAATTCTAAACGAAGCATCTTTAATAAGAGAAGAAATGAAACAGATGACAACAGAACAAATTTCAAAGGAATATGAAAAACTTCATTCTGTAAATCCTACTTCCCAAAGGACTATCCTTTATTCAATGGAATTACAAACCAGAAAAATGTTGGAAAAGGTTCCTGAAAAGGCTATACTCAGATAATTCTATCCGTTAATAGAACAGGTATTTTTATATCCACCAAAAATTCCCAAAAATTTTGGTTGGTGACAGATGGTTTCAACCTCCCTGCCCTTGTCATCATAAATATGTTCAATAGAAAGATTTGTGCAAGCAGAAATACTTAAAACAAGTGATAGTAATAATATTTTTTTCATTTTATTCATCTTTTTTAATGTTTATATTTTAGCATAAATTTCTGTTCAACACAAGGAAAAACCTCCCGTGCGGGAGGTTTTTTGATTCAAAATCCAATTTATTAAAATGGAATTTCGTCATCGATGTCGCCTGATGGTGCAGAATTATCCCAACCTGCATCAGGTGAAGCACCAACATCTTCGGAACCAGAAAATTCTCCAGATGTCTTATCAAGCATAATCATATATGCATTAAAGCCTGATAATACTATTTCTGTTGAATATCTGTCTGCACCAGATTGATCCTGCCATTTACGGGTGCGAAGTTGACCTTCGACATAAACCTTTGAACCTTTTTTCAAATATTTTTCAGCGACTTCAGCAAGTCCAGGAGAAAATATAACAACACGATGCCATTCTGTCCTATCCTTTCTTTCACCACTTTTATCCTTCCAAGATTCAGATGTCGCAACATTAAATGTAACAATTTTGTTACCATCCTGTGAATGTCTTACTTCTGGATCTCCACCAAGATTTCCAACTAATATAACTTTATTTATTGATCCTGCCATTTTATTTCTCCTTTAAATTTTTGCCCATACTGTATTTCAAATATGGGCAATGTTATAATTTATTTTTTCAAGATTGACTTTCCTGCGTAAACAGCAACGTCACCAAGCTCTTCTTCAATACGGATAAGTTGGTTATATTTTGCCATTCTATCACTTCTTGAAAGTGAACCTGTCTTAATTTGACCAGCATTTGTTGCAACAACAATATCAGCAATTGTTGAGTCTTCTGTTTCACCAGAACGATGTGAAACAACTGCTGTATAACCGTGTTTATGTGCCATTTCAATTGCAGCCAATGATTCAGTTAAAGTACCAATTTGGTTAACCTTTACCAAGATTGAATTACCAACACCTTTTTCAATACCCATTGCAAGACGTTTTGGATTTGTAACGAACAAGTCATCACCAACAAGTTGAATCTTTGAACCAAGTTTATCAGTTAAAAGTTTCCAACCTTCCCAATCATCTTCTGCAACACCATCTTCTATTGAGAAAATAGGGAATTTTTCACAAAGGTTTGCATAGTAATCAACAATTTCTGCTGATGTAAATGATTTACCTTCACCCTTCATTTCATACTTACCATTTTCAAAGAATTCTGATGATGCAGCATCAATTGCGATACGAACATCTTCACCTGGTTTGTAGCCAGCTTTTTCAATAGCCTTTACAATGTATGAAAGAGCTTCTTCTGCTGTTTTAAGTTCAGGAGCAAAACCACCTTCATCACCAACATTTGTGTTGTATCCAGCAGTTTTTAATTCTTTTTTCAATGCATGGAAAACTTCTGCGCCCATACGAACAGCATCAGCCATTGTCTTTGCACCAATAGGAGCAATCATAAATTCCTGAATATCAATTGGATTATCAGCATGTTTACCACCGTTCAAAATGTTCATCATTGGAACAGGAAGAACATGTGCAAATGTACCACCAATATAACGATAAAGTGGAAGACCTACTTCTTCAGCAGCAGCCTTTGCAACTGCAAGAGAAACACCCAAAATTGCATTTGCGCCAAGCTTTCCCTTGTTTTCTGTACCATCAAGAGCAATCATAGCTTCATCAATTGCTGTTTGATCTTCTGCTTCCATACCAATAATTGCATCAGCAATAATTGTATTTACGTTTTCCACAGCTTTTAAAACACCCTTTCCACCGAAACGAGTTTTGTCTTCATCACGAAGTTCTACTGCTTCATGAACACCTGTTGATGCACCAGATGGAACAGCGGCACGACCAAATGCACCACTTTCAAGAAGAACATCAACTTCTACTGTTGGATTTCCACGTGAATCAAGTATTTCACGTGCATGTATATCTACTATAGCTGTCATTTTTTTACTTTCCTTTCATAATTATTTTTGACATGTGAGTGAATTATAATACCTTGGTTTTTATTTTGCAAGAACGTTATAAAAATTTATTTTTTATCTTTGCGATATTCATTAACAAGCAATTGTATTGCAACACATCTTCTTAAATATTCGTCAATATACCTTAATTTAATTTCAAGTCTTTTACTTGCTATAATTCTTTCCCTTTTTTGATACAAATCATATTTATTTGTCCTTACGGCAACAACGCTTCCATTTCTGCGAATATAACGATATTCAGTTATAATTTCTCTTGCCTTTTGCTTATCTTCAAATGTGTTTAATACATTCATATTTTTATTTTCCTTTCATTATTTTACCCAACATACAGAATATTATTGCAAAACATAATAAAGGAAGTCAATAACAAAAATAAAAAATCCCCGCAAAATGCAGGGATTTTAAATTAGATATATAAACGATTAATATCTTGGAGGTTGACCAACACCATTAGAATTTGATTTATAATACATATTTGATGCATTACCCAAACCTAATGAACCAGCAGAACTTTTATTTGATGTGTTCATTGCTGGAATACCACTTGTATTTTGTTGTTTATATACCTGTTGATTCATAGGTGCATTAACAGAAGCATTATTCATATCTTGAACCTGTGCTTGAGATGGATCAACGCCCTTGTTTGCTTCTTCGCTATTATCTTTTTGGCATCTCTTAGCAGGAGATGGAGCCATAGAAATTATAACTGTTGTTCCACTACGGAAACCATTTGCAATAAGTTGAACTGTTGCAACACGGCATTTATATCTGTAAGTCAAAACAGAATTTGAGCCACGAACAGATGTTAATTCCTTCCAATTAAATTTTGGCATTTCTTCCATATAGAAATCAAATACACCAGAAACATTATATGGAGCATAGAATGTCATCTTTCCCATCCAATCTGTTTCACGACCAAACATCATACTTTTATCCAAATCCATTTGCGAACCATCAGGTATAGGAATATCTGTAAATTGTGAAAATGTATATGGTAGTTCATTAGACTTATCCTTCTTCAATCCTTGTGAATCTAACGCACAACCAGCGATTACTGCTGTAACAGCACATAACAAAGTTTTAAATTTATTCATTTTTACCTCTCTCATTTGTTTTAAGGGTTTTAACAAGTCAATAATAACCTATTTTTAACCCCATTTCAAGTGATTTTTTGTTATTTTATTATTTTTTTCTTAAATTTTTAAAAAAATCTTTTAAAAGATTAGATGATTCCTTTTCAAAATAGCCATATGAAACTTTTGGTTTGTAGAGATTTTTGCCGTTTTCATAAAGTTTTATTCCATTTATAACCGCCCCACCCTTTACATCACTTGATGCAAAATAAATATTTTTTATTTTTGCCAATGATATTGCTGTTGCACACATAGGACAAGGCTCTAAGGTCACAAAAATACTACAACCCATAAGATATTTTTCGTTAAGCTTTTTACAAGCCTTGTTTATAGCTAATATTTCAGCATGACAAAGAGGATTTGCCTTTGTTTCAGTTAAATTGTGGGCCTTTGAAATAATTTGACCATCCGAAGATATTATTACTGCACCAATAGGGACTTCTGTCTTTCTATAGGCCTTTTTAGCCTCTAAATATGCTATTTTCATATATTTTTGAAAATTTTTATCAATTAAGTCTTTATTTTCCAATTTTTTACCCCTATATTTAAATAGTATATAAACATTTTTTTTATTTTAAAGTATTTTATTATTGTCTTGACCTTTTTGTCTTATATATAATAAAGTATTCATATGATAAAAGATAAGGAAAGGTTTTTAAATGATTGGATATATTGCAAAAAAAATTTTCGGAACAGAAAATGAAAGAATTCTTAAAAAATATCGTGCAAAAGTAAGGGAAATAAATAATAAAGAACCTGAGCTTATAAAACTTTCTGATGAAGAGTTAAAGGCAAGAACAACCTGGCTTAAAGGAAGACTTTCTTCTGGGGAAACCTTGGATGATATTTTGGTTGATGCGTTTGCTACAGTAAGAGAAGGTGCAAAACGTGTTTTAGGTCAAAGACATTTTGATGTCCAACTTATTGGTGGTATGATTCTTCATGATGGAAAAATAGCAGAAATGAAAACTGGTGAAGGTAAAACATTGGCTGCAACACTTCCTGTTTATCTTAATGCTCTTACTGGTAAAGGCGTTCATGTTGTCACAGTTAATGATTATCTTGCCAAACGTGATGCTGAATGGATGGGAAAGCTTTACCGTTTTCTTGGGCTTTCTGTTGGTTGTATTTTAAATGAACTTGAAGATGATGAAAGACGTGAAGCGTATAATTGCGATATAACTTATGGAACAAACCACGAATTTGGTTTTGATTATCTTCGTGACAATATGAAATTTAGAATCGAAACTTTGGTTCAAAGATCATTTAATTATGCAATAGTTGATGAGGTTGATTCTATTTTAATTGATGAAGCAAGAACTCCTTTGATTATCTCGGGACCAAGTGATGGAACATCTGATGCATATAAACAAGTTAATTCCGTAATTCCTCTTTTAAAAGAAGAACATTATAAGGTTGATGAAAAAGATAGAAATGCAACACTTACCGAGTCAGGAATGGAATTTGTTGAAAATATTCTTTTTGAAAAAGGAATAACGAAGGTAAAAAATCTTTATGATATTTCAAATGCAACTATTGTTCATCATTTAGATAAGTGTTTGACTGCTCATAAGCTTTATAAAAAGGATGTCGATTATTTAGTAAAAGATGATCAAGTCTATATTATTGATGAATTTACCGGTAGAATCATGGAAGGAAGAAGATATTCCGATGGTCTTCATCAGGCATTAGAAGCAAAGGAAAATGTTAATGTTCAAAATGAATCTCAAACCCTTGCAAGTATTACATATCAGAATTATTTCCGACTTTATCCAAAGCTTGCTGGTATGACAGGAACTGCATTAACCGAGGCACAAGAGTTTGATGAAATTTACAAGTTAAGATGTGTTGAAGTTCCAACAAATCTTCCTGTTCGTCGTGTTGATTATAATGATGAAATCTATCTTACAGAAGAAGAAAAGTATGAAGCTATAATAAAACTTGTAAAAGAATGTCATGCGAAAAATCAACCTGTTTTGATTGGAACTGTTTCTATTGAAAAATCTGAAAAACTTAATAAATACCTTATTTCTGAGGGTATCCACGCACAAGTTTTAAATGCAAAATATCACGAATCAGAAGCATATATCATTGCCCAGGCTGGTGTTCCAGGTGCGATTACTATTGCAACAAATATGGCTGGTCGTGGAACAGATATTCAATTAGGTGGAAATTTGGATATGCGTATCCAACAAGAAACAAAAGGTATTGATGATCCAGAACTTTTAAAGAAAAAAATTGATGAAATAAAAAATGATATTAAAGAGAAAAAGGGAATTGCGCTTAACGCTGGTGGTCTTTATGTTATAGGAACAGAAAGACACGAATCTCGCCGTATTGATAACCAACTTCGCGGAAGAACCGGTCGTCAGGGAGATCCAGGCGCATCAAAGTTCTTCTTGTCTATGGAAGATAACTTGATGAGAATCTTTGGTGGCGATAAAATGAAGGCTATGCTTTCAAGATTGGGACTTAAACGCGGTGAAGCTATTGTTCATCCGTGGGTTTCACGTGCATTGGAAAAGGCCCAAATGAAAGTTGAAGCACATAACTTTACTATAAGAAAGAATCTTCTTAAATACGATGATGTTATGAATGAACAAAGAAAAGTTGTTTATGCTCAACGTCATGAAGTTATGTCTTTTGATGAAATACATAAATACATAAATGATATCAGACTTGATGTTATTGAAGATATTGTCGACAGAGCTATTCCTGAAAGAAGCATCATTGATAATTGGAATCTTAACGGTTTGGATATAGATTGTTTTGAAACACTGGGAGCAAAAATTGATTTTAAACGTTATATTACCGATCATCCAGAAGCAACCCCTCAGGATGTATTTGACTTAGTTAAAAATGCAAGTGATGCAAGAATGGCTTTCCAAGAAAATAAATATTCTAGTGATTTTATAAGATATATAGAAAAAGCTATATTCTTACAAACATTAGATCAAGTTTGGAAAGAACATTTGCTTTCACTTGATTTCTTGAAACAAGGAATTGGCCTTCGTGCATATGGGCAAAAGGATCCTTTGAATGAATACAAACGTGAGGCATTTATCACATTTGAAGAAAATATGCTTAGAATAAAGTATAAAACTGTCCAGCTTCTTGCAAGAACAGATTTTTCAAATGAAGGTATGGCTCAGTTTACTGAAGAAGATGACACATCTGATATACAAGAAAATCATCCAGATGCACAATCTTTTGAAAATGAACAAAGTGTAAATTTAAATATAGGAAGAAATGATCCATGTCCTTGTGGAAGTGGATTAAAGTATAAATATTGTCATGGAAAATTTAAATAAGGTATAAAAAAAATGACTATTGCTCCTTTTGTTCACCTTAGGAACCACACTGCATATTCTGTGGCGGAAGGAGCTTTGACATCCGATAAAATTCGTGATTTATGCCGAAAATATAATATGCCTGCTGCTGGAATTACTGATACAAATAATATTTTCGGTGGCGCAGAATTTTCTACACATCTTGAAGAAGTCGGTGTTCAACCAATTTTTGGAACACAGCTTGATGTTGATTTTAATTTACCAGAGTCTTCTTTTCCCAAAAATCGTTATGCACAGTTAATTTTTTTGGTAAAGAACGACGTCGGATATCATAATTTAATTAAATTAATTTCTTATGCTCATCTTAAAAAGAAAGACGTAGAATATCCTCATATAACTACGGATATGCTTATTGATAAAACCGAGGGATTAATTGTCCTTTCTGGTGGAGTTAAAGGAATAATAGGAAAATGTTTATTGGCAAATAATTTCGATATTGCTGAAGAAAAATGCTTATTTTTAAAAAAACTTTTTGGAGATAGATTTTATATTGAAATTCAAAGACATGGTCTTTCAGATGAAATAAATACAGAAAAGGATTTTTTAAAACTTGCTTACAAACACAATATACCTTTGGTTGCAACAAATGAATGTTACTTTGCGACAAAGGATATGTATCAAGCTCATGATATTTTACTTTGCATTGCTGATGGAAGATATGTGGATGAAGATGACAGACGAAAGGAAACAGAAGAACATTATTTCAAATCACCAGAAGAAATGGTTGAATTGTTCTCAGATTTACCTGAAGCAATAGAAAATACTATAGAAATTGCAAAAAGATGTTCGTATAAATTTACTGTTTCGAAACCTTTACTTCCTCATGTGGAAAAGGGGGCCGATGAAAATAAACTTTTATCTGAACGCGCGCACGAAGGATTAAAGGAACGACTTGAAAAAGCCAATATAATAAATGAAGAAGACCAAAAACCGTATTGGGAACGCTTGGAATATGAACTTGAAGTTATTATAAAAATGGGATTTCCTGGTTATTTTCTTATAGTTGCTGACTTTATTGGTTGGGCAAAAAATCATGATATTCCTGTTGGACCTGGACGTGGAAGTGGTGCTGGATCTATTGTTGCATGGGCAATGAAAATTACTGATTTAAATCCTTTGCGTTTTGGTTTACTTTTTGAAAGATTTTTAAATCCTGAACGTGTTAATATGCCTGATTTTGATATTGATTTTTGTGAAGACAGGCGTGGTGAAGTTATTCGTTACGTTCAAGAAAAATATGGCGCTGACAGCGTCGGTCAGATTATTACATTTGGTCAATTAAAAGCTAAAAATGCTATAAAAGATGTTGGTCGTGTTTTACGAATTAGCTATTCTAAATGTGATGAACTTTGTAAACTTATTCCAACAAAGGTTAGATTTAAAAATGATAAAGATGAAGAAGTGGAAAAAGAGGCAAATCTTTCTCTTTGTCTTAAATATGTTCCGGAATTTATTGAAGCTGTGGAACACGATGATGTGTTAAAGGGTCTTATAAATATAGCATTAAAAATAGAAGGTCTTTTTAAAAGTACCGGTATGCATGCTGCTGGTGTTGTTATTGGCGACAGACCCTTGGATGAACTTGTTGCCCTTTACAAAACAGATAAATCGGATTGGCCTGTAACTCAATACAATATGAAATTTATTGAAAATACAGGTCTTATAAAATATGACTTTTTGGGACTTAAAACCTTAACTGTTATCAAAGAAGCCTGTGATATGATATATGAAAATCACGGTGTGAAGATTGATATTAACAATATACCAATGGATGATGAAGAAACATTCAAGCTTTTACAGGCAACAAATACCCCTGCTATATTCCAACTCGAATCACAAGGTATGCAAAATGTTATTTTAGGATTAAAACCTGATAAAATTGAAGATTTGGTTGCTTTAGTTGCGCTTTATCGTCCTGGCCCTATGGATAATATTCCAATATATGTTGCAAGAAAGTTTGGTGAAAAAATTGAATATTTACATCCCAAACTTGAACCTATTTTAAAAGAAACCTACGGAATTATGGTTTATCAAGAGCAAGTTATGGAAATTGGTAAACAACTTGCCGGATATACAAAGGGTATGGCGGATGATTTACGTAAGGCTATGGGTAAAAAAATTAAGGAAAAAATGGATCATCACCGTGAGATATTTAAAGAAGGTTGTTTAAAAGTAAGTGGCATTGATGAAAAACTTTCTATGAAAATATTTGATGCAATGGCGCAGTTTGCTAGTTATGGTTTTAACAAATCACATGCTGTATGTTATGCTTGGGTTTGTTATCAAACAGCATATCTTAAGACCCATTACGCACCTGAATTTATGGCTGCATCTATGACACATGATATGGATGACACAGATAAACTTGCCTTTTTTGCTGATAATGTGAAGAAAATGGGTATAAAAATTCTTAGCCCTGATATAAATAAATCATATGAATATTTTTCTGTGGAAAATGGAGCTATACGCTATTCTATGGCAGCGGTAAAAAATGTTGGTGTTGGTGTTGTCCAAGCAATTGCTGCTGAACGTGAAAAAAATGGACCATTCAAAAATATAACCGATTTCATTTCAAGGATAGATCCTAAAAACCTTAATAAAAGGATGTTGGAAAACTTGATAAAAGCTGGTGCTTTCGATAGTTTGGAGCCAAATAGAAATAAGATGTTTCAAAATGTCAGTTATATACTTTCACAAATTGCCTCTATAAATAAAGACAAGGAAACAAATCAAACAAATCTTTTTTCCTTGGATGAAATAGAGGTAAAACGTGATGATATAAGACTTGCTGAAGCTCCTGAATGGAAACCTTTGGAAAGGCTTGGTTTTGAAAAGGAAGTTATTGGATTCTATGTTTCAGCACACCCTCTTGATGTTTATGAAAATACCTTAATGGCCATTAAATCACAGAAAACAATTGATATTCTTGAAATAAAAGAAGATAAAAAAATTACAATAGCTGGTATCGTAGAATCGGTTAATTTAAAAATTTCAAAGACTGGGAAAAAATATATTGCAACAAAAATCAGTGATAAGTTTGGTGTTGCTGATGTGCTTTTCTTTGAAAAAAAACAATCTATGTATAATTCAAAATATTCGAAAAATGAAGTATCTCAATCATTAGAAGAAGTGAAAAATATTCTTGAAGGCGGTAAACCTGTTCTTATTTTTGCAGATGTAAAGCATGGCGATAACGGAAGAATAACTTTATTTGGAAACAAGATTGAATTTTTGAACTTAAACACCCAACTTGGTATGAATATGTTTATTCAAATTAATGATATTGATGCAGTAAGAGCAGTAAGAAAGACCATAGACTCTATTACTCCGGGATATACTTCTATACATTTACAAACTGTAGTTGATGAAAAAGTTGTTACTGTGACAATTCCTGATAAAAAGGGAATTACTGCTGAAACTATTGAATTATTTAAGGTTATTCCAAATATTTCTATACATTTTTAAGGGAGGAAAAATGATTATTGCAACATATAATGTTAATTCAGTAAGGGCACATCTTTCAAACATACTTGAATGGATAAATGAGTTTTCTCCGGATGTTATTTTGATGCAAGAAATAAAATGTGAAACTGATGCTTTCCCGTATATGGAATTTGAAGATATAGGTTATAATGTGAAAGTTTTCGGTCAAAAAACATATAACGGTGTTGCAATTCTTTCAAAATTTTCAATAGAAGATGTTGTAGT
>JAEEGL011556996.1_pt1 | contig 13067 bp, 8 predicted proteins | sample 9134231 | NCBI WGS metagenome assembly JAEEGL01 (sample SAMN16246548, study PRJNA631951) | gut metagenome | biome: gut microbiome; feature: rumen; material: fiber-attached | host: Bos | place: Iran: Karaj | collected 2018-10 | reverse complement strand
GTGAACGCCTTGTGGATGATCGAGTGGCAGAGGCGGATGATCGGGGCGTCGCCCTCGCCGCCTTCCTCGCCCTCGTCGCCGCTCTCGGTCTGGATGTCGTCCTCCATGCCGCCGATGAGGTTGCCGAGCTCGCTGTCCACCTGGTCGGGGTAGAGCATGGCCATGACCTGGAGGATCTGGTTGCGCGGGGCGACCACGGCCTCGACATCGCAGCCGAGCGCATAGCGGGCGCTGTCGAGGGTGTCGAAGTTGGTGGGGTCGGAGATGGCGATGGTGACGGTGTTGCCGGTCTTGTAGATCGGCACGGCGCCGAGCTTCTTGGAGAGCTCGCCGGGCATCATGGAGCGGAGCTCCTCGGCGTTCTCGAGCCTTGTGATGTCCACAAACTCCATTCCGAAGACGCTGGCGAGGAGGCCGAGGATGTCCTCCTCCTTCAACACCCCGGTGCGAATGAGCACGTCGACGACGGTTTCGTCTCCCTGGATTTGCCCGGTGGCGGCGTCCACGGTCTTCTGGTCAACCATTTGGTTTTCCAGAAGGTTCTGCAACACATAGTCATCATTGGAAGTCACGGCGAGGATACTCCATCTGCCCCGGCGGATTCTCCGCGAGAACCGACCTTTCGGCGCGAGGCTTCGCGTACTATACGGGAATCGCCCGCCTCTGCCAAGCCCCGCGCAAGCACGCCATGGCGGTCTGAGGTTGGGCGCATGGGCGCAGCGCGCCACTGTCAGAGCGCGCGATGCGCGGCGCCGACGAGCTCCGCGATGCGCGCGACGCCAAGCCGTCCGCACACGTCCGGCAGCGCGTCGAGGATCTTCGGGCATGCCATGGGGTCGCGCAGGTTCGCGGCGCCGACCTCGACGGCCGTGGCCCCCGCGAGCATCATCTCGCACACGTCCTCGGCCGTCGAAACCCCGCCGCAGCCGATGATCGGCAGCGCCGGAACGGCCTCGTGGACATCCCACACCATCCGGAGCGCCACCGGCAGCACCGCCGGGCCGCTCAGGCCGCCCGTGCGGTTCGCCAGCACGGGGCGACGGGTCCGCAGGTCGATGCGCATCCCGAGGAGGGTGTTGATGAGGCACAGTCCGTCCGCGCCGGCGTCGGCGCACGCGCGGGCGATCTCCGCGATGTCGCCCACGTTGGGCGAGAGCTTCATGAAGACGGGCTTTGAGACCGCCTTGCGCACGGCGCCGGTGACGGCGGCGGCGGATGCGGCGTCGGAGCCGAAGTTGCGGCCGCCGCAGTGAAGATTCGGGCACGAGATGTTGATCTCGAGAATCGCCACGTTGGGCGCCTCGGCGAGGCGGCGCGCGTTCTCGGCGTATTCGTCGAGCGAGAAGCCGCCGACGTTCGCGACGAGCGGCCCGTGGAAATGCTTCGCGAGCCACGGAAGCTCCTCGGCGAGCACGGCGTCGACGCCGGGGTTCTGCAGGCCAACGGCGTTGAGCATGCCGGCGGGCGTCTCGGCGATGCGCGGCTGCGGGTTGCCGAAGCGCGGCTCGGCCGTCGTGCCCTTGAGCGAAATCGAGCCGAGGCGGTCGAGGTCGAAGACATCGGCGAACTCGCGCCCGTAGCCGAACGTGCCGGAAGCGGGGATGACGGGGTTGCGCAGCGCGACACCGGCGAGCGAGACAGTGAGGTCTACCATGGCAGTTCCTCCTGAAGGAAAACGGGGCCCTCGCGGCAGACGCGGCGCGGGCCGCCGCGCGTCTCGATGGTGCAGCCGACGCAGGCGCCGAAGCCGCAGCCCATGCGCGCCTCCAGGCTGTACTGGCCGCCGGAGAGACCGGGAAGCGCGTGGACGGCGCGGAGCATCGGCAGGGGGCCGCAGGCGAAGACGTAGGCGCCGGCGGCGGCAAGCGGGCGCAGGGGCTCGGTCACGAAGCCGCGCGCGCCGAGCGAACCGTCCTCGGTCGCGACCGCGACACGGCAGCCAAGCGCGCGGAACTCGTCGATGTAGAACGCATCGCTGCAGTTGCGGAAGCCTAGCACGACATCCGGCGCCGAGCCGACTTCGGCCATGCGGCGCGCGAGGCCGTAGAGCGGGGCGATGCCGATGCCGCCGCCGACGAGCGCGGGGCGGGAGCTGCCCGACGCGGTGTCGAAGCCGTTGCCGAGGCCGGAGAGGATGTCGAGTCGCGTGCCGGGGGCCATCTCCGCGAGGGCGCGCGTTCCGGCGCCGACGACGCGCACGAGCAGCAGCAGCTCGCCGTCGCGCCAGTCCGCCACGGAGATGGGGCGCCGCAGGAAGAAGCCCGGCAGGGCGATTTCGACGAACTGTCCCGGGTGGGAGAGGTCCGACGTGTCGCCCTCCAGCGAGAACTCGACCACCTCGGGCGCAATGGCCCGTGTGCGGCGGAGGATGAAGGATCGGTCGTTCATGGATTCAGACGGGTGGGGTGCCGTCCATCCTACGGAATTCCGGTCGTTTCCGCAATGCAGACTTCCGCGAAGCGGCGCGGACAACCCCGAGCGGAGTCGACGGGACGGCGTCGAATACATGTCACTCCGCGATTGCTGGCAACGCGGCCGCATGTTCCGCTTTGTTTATCCTTGGGAAGGGCATTGCCCCTATTGGGCATTCGCCAGACCAGCCGAGTAGCGCGCGATGTCCTCGGCGGTCGCGCCTTCGCGGCGGGCAAAGCGCGGCGTCTTTCCGAACGCTGCGTATTTTTCGAGTCCCAGCGGGTGGTAGGGCAGGGGATCCGTCCGCTCCACCCGCCGGAGGCCGGCGATGAATCCGCGCAGGGCCGCGAGATCGGCGTCCGAGTCGTTGAGCCCGGGGACGAGGGGACAGCGGATCCAGAGTCGTGCCCCGGCCGCGTCGAGTCGCCGGAGGTTGTCGAGGATCGGGGCGTTGTCCACGCCCGTGAGCGCGAGGTGCCGCTCGGAATCCATGCATTTGAGGTCGTAGAGGAAGAGCAGCGCGGACGAACCGGGCCGTCCCGGTAAAATATCCAGCAGCGCCTCGAAGGCGCTCCAGGGCGCGAAACCGGAGGTGTCGATGGCGACCGCAATGCCTTCGTCCAGGGCCGCCCGTGCAAGCGCGGCGGTGAATTCAGGTTGCGCCAGCGGTTCGCCGCCGGTAATCGTGAGGCCGCCACCGGACGGCTTGTAGAAAACGGCGTCGCGCCGCACCTCCTCCATGACCTCGTCCACGGTCATGCGCCGTCCGCAGAGCTCGCCCGTCGTGACGGACCGCTCGATGTCCGGCGACTGCGATTCCGGGTTGTGGCACCAGGCGCATCGCAGCGGACACCCCTTCAGGAACACGCTCGTGCGCAGTCCGGGGCCGTCTTTCGTGACGCCGCGCTTGATGTCGAACACGAGGCCGTCCATCACACGGCCTCGCGGATGAGCCTGTCCACGACGAGCTGCCGGAACGCGGGCGAGAGAGAGTTGAAGTAGGCGGTGAACCCCGTGACGCGCACGACGAGATCGGGGTATTTCGACGGATCCTTGTGCGCCTCGAGGATCTTCTGGGCATCGACGACGTTGATGTTGACGAGCGTGCCGCCCAAGGCGAAGTGGCCTTCGATGAGGGCCATGACCTTCTCCACGGCGCCGGGATCATTCGCCAGGCCGATGTCCACTTCCAGCTGCCACGGCGCGGTGTTGCCGTAGCCCGGCTGGACGGAGGCGATGGCGGCGGCCATGGCCGTGAGCGCGCCGTCCTTGCGGAAGCCGGGAAGCGGGTTGGCGCCGTGGGAGATCGGTTCGCCCGCGAGGCGGCCGTTCGGCGTGGCGCCAACGGCCTTGCCGAAGCGGATCGTGTCGGCCCACGAGAACCAGCCGGGGATGAGCTTGAAGCCGTCCGGGGTCGTGCGTCCCGCGATCTCGGCGTTGAGGATTTCGGTGAGGCGCACCGCCCAGCGGTCGGCGGCGGTGCCGCCGGCGCCGTAGCGTCCGGCGCCCTGCATGAGTGCGCGGATGCGGGCGCCGTCTTCACCCGCGAAGTTCGCGGCGACGGCGGCCTTGAGGTCGGCGAAGGAGACGGCCTTCTCCTTCACGACCCGCTGCTCGATGGCGCCGAAGCTGTCGGCGACGACGGCGAGTCCGGCGCCGTCGATCGCCATGTTGTAGTACGTCGCGCCGCCGTGCGAGACGTCCATGCCCTTTTCAATCGGGCCGTGCGAGAGGAGGTTGAGCATCAGCTCGGGCTCGTTGAGGTACTGGTGCGCGAGATGGAAGTCGATGCCGCGCGCCGTCACATCGACGGCGGCGCGGAAGTGCTTCTCGTAGTTCGCCTCCAGCTCCTCGGGGGTGTCCGACTCGTTGAAGGCGACCTCGAAGACCTTGACGACGTTGATCTTCACGACGTCGTTGAGCGTGTATTCGAGACCGGGAAGCGACATCCAGTTGCAGCCGACGGCGATGCGGCGCCGGGCGAGTTCCGCCGAGAAGCCGCTCCGCATGAAGCCCTCGACGAGCGCCTTGTCGCCGGAGAAGCGCGGACAGCCCTGCCGGTTGGCGAGGAGTATCTCCACGCCGCGCCGGAAGAGGCCGCGGTCCATGCCATCCCAGACTCGGATCGTGAGATTGCAGGAGGCCTTGAGCTTGCCGGCCGCCTCCAGAATGAGGTAGGAGAGCGGGGAGGTCTGGTCGCGTCCGTCGGCGGCGGGTCCGCCGATCTGGTAGTAGTGCGGATCGTTGAGGAGGAGGCAGAAGATGAGGAACTCCGCGTCCTCGTCGGTGAGGATGCCGGCGGCCTTGTCGCGCTCGTAGTAGGGGCGCAGCAGTTCGTCGAGCTGGCCGCCGGCGCCGTCGCGGTTGTAGGTGCGCGAGGCCATGTTGAAGACGGCGATCCACTGGCAGGCTTCGCGGAAGGTGGCGGGGGGCGCCTCGGCGACGCGGTAGCACACGCGCGCCATCTCCTGGAGGTTGGCGCGACGGGCGGGGTCATCCTCGGTCATCGCGCGATCGTCGGCGGCCGCGGCAAGGCGGCGCGTCCAGGCCATCACGCCGAGGATCGCCTGCTCCTCGGCGTCGAGGAGCTCCATGGCGTAGGCGCGGTCTTCGGTTGACAGGATTGCAGGATGGACAGGATTTCCAGAATTGCAGTCGGACGACACGGAGGACGAAGCCCAGGAGACCCCGGAATTGACATTTGTGTCATTGCTGATTTGTGAACAATTGACATTTGTGGACATTGGCGTCACGGCGATTCTTCGCCGTGACGCCCTGACCTTCTCCAGCAGCCCTCCCCAGCCGAGGTCGAGGCCGATCTGGTAGTCGGGGGCGAAGTGGGCGTCCTTGCCGATGCCGGTCGTGATGTCGTACTTCTTCTGGAGCGGCTCGAGGTGGGAGTAGTCGAAGGCGAAGTTGGAGCGCGAGAGCTGGTAGCCGAGGCGCATGCGGGAGAGCATGAACATCCAGCGGCCCGCGAGGGCGTCGTCGGGATCGATGTAGCAGGGGTGGTTCTCCATGAGCCAGCGGAAGTTCGCCGCCCAGGCGCGCGGGCCGGACCACTGGCCCGTCGCGTCGCGAACGGGGAGATCGACCTGGAACGACGCCGGAGGCAGGACGAGGCCGTAGTCGTCCTCGTCGCGAGCGCCGAGGCGCGCCTGCTTCTCCTTCGTCTGCTCGATCTTGCGCGCCGTCAGGCGCGCCATGCGGGAGGGATAGTCTGCGTTCACCGTAAGCTCCATTCTGCCGCGGATGGTCTCGCCTCTGTCGCCATCGACACACCATGCGCGGGCGGGTTCATTGTACCACGGGCCGGATTCGCGAGCGGCATCGAATCGAAGAAAATCACCGCCACTTTTGCGAAGGCTCGGCCGTCAGCGGATGGCGACCTCCCGGCCGCCGTGGGCGGCGGAGTCGTAGAGGCCGTTGAGGATGCGCTGGACGTTGAGGCCGTCGTCGCCGGAGGCGCCGAGCTCGGTGCCGGCGAGGCACCCGTCCGCCCAGTTGCGGAGCTTTCGGGCGAAGAGGATGTTCCACTCGTCTCCGGACGGATCGAGATAGGCGGGGCGGACGTTCACCATGGTGTTGTTCTGGTCGGTGAAGATCTCGCCCGACGGGAATTCGCAGCCGCCCTTGGTGCCCATGGCCCAGAATCCGGCGACGTCGTTCTCCCTGATGTGCGCCGCGAAGGAGGTTTCGATTTGCATGATGGCGCCGTTGTCGAAGCGCACCTGTCCGACGGCGAGATCCTCGACGTTGTAGGTCTTCCAGTCCCATCCGGGCCACGCGCTGCGCACATGCGTCTTGTCCTCGCGGTTCCCGAGGTACGTCCAGGCGTTGCCGCTGGCGGCGACGGGCTTCGGGCATCCCAGGAACTCGTAGGCGCACTCGATGAAGTGGACGCCCACGTCGATGAGCGGGCCGCCGCCCTGCAGCTCCCGGCGCCCGAAGACGCCCCAGTTGGGGATGCCGCGACGGCGGAGCCGGCGGACCTTCACGAAGAGAATGTCGCCGAAAACGCCGTTCTCGCGCGCCTCGACGAGCGCCTCGAAGGCCGGGCGGTAGCGCTGCTGGAAGCCGACGGAGAGTTTGACGTTCGCGGTCTTGGCGGCCGCGACCATCCGCTTTGCCTCGGCGACGGTCATGGCCATGGGCTTTTCGACGAAGGCATGGCGGCCTGCCCTGCAGCAATCGACCACGGGCTGGCAGTGGAAGCCGTTGGGGGTGCATACGTCCACGGCGTCGACCTTGTCGCCCATCGCCCGGAGCATGTCGCGCCAGGCGGTCTTGGAGAGCGTCCGGCCGGATGCGAGGTCGGCGCCGAAGAGCGCCTTCTCCGGCAACCCCCACTTGTCGCGCATGATGGCGAGGCGGTCCGCGCGGATGTCCACGCCCGCGACGACCTCGACCTGCGGAATGGCGTCGCGGTAGGCGGCGAGGTGCGTTTGCGCGATGCCGCCGCAGCCGATGACCGCGACGCGCAGTTTCCGGCCCCGGTATTCCCGACGGGGGCCGTCCATCTTGGTTGAGACGCTTTCGTTCGCCATGTCCGGTCCTCCTTCCCGCTATGCGTTGATCTCCACCCAGCCGCCGTTGGTCCTGACGGAGCGGTAGGCCGCGTCCATGAGGTGGACGGCTGCGACGCTGGCCTCCAGGTCTTTCGCGATCTCCTCCTGGGAGAGTTCGCCGCGCACGAGCGCGAAGAGTCGCCCCATTCGGAAGGGTCGGCCCTCGACCACGGGGACGGGCTTTGGTTCCTCGTCTGGCGCGCGGCTGACGACGGTGTCGCCCTGGCGGAAGAGCGACCGCCGGGAGCCGATGATTTCGAGTCCGAGCGGAGCGGCGGGGAAGCACCAGGCGCCCTCGATGCGACCCATGGCCCCCGACGCGAAGCGCAGCTCCACGAGGGCCCAGTCCTCGACCTGCGGCCACGCGCCGGAGAGATTCGCCGTCGAGGCGCGGACCGCCGTCACGGGGCCGCCGTAGAGGCGCATCAGGTGGAATCCGTGCGTGCAGATGTCCATCATCGCGCCGCCGCCGGAAAGGGCGGGATCGACGAACCACGCGAGATCGGGGTTGTCGAACCAGCGGCCATAGGCGCCGTGGTGGGCATTGCGGTAGATCCAGTGGGTCGGGCGCCCGAGTTCGCCGGATTCGGCGAAGGCGAGCGAACTCCTGTTCGGCGCGGTGAAGGCGCGGATGTAGCCGCAGGTGAAGGGGGTCTTGTGACGGGCGACGAGCGCGGCCACCTCGTCGGCCTCGGCCGGGTCGGTTGCGAGCGGCTTCTCGCAGAACGTCGGCTTGCCTGCGGGCAGGACGCGACGCAGCAGCGGCATGTGCCGGGTGTTTTCGGAGCAGACGGCGAAGCCTTCGACCGCCGGGTCGGCCAGGACCTTGTCGAGATCCGGCTCGAACGGGCAGCCGAACTTGTCCGCGTAGGCGCGGCCTCGCGTCTCGTTGTCGTCCCAGATGACGTGGGGGGCGCCGCATTCGCGGGCGATGTCCTTGCAGTAGTCGATGGCGTGGATGTGGGCCACGGAGATGACGGCGATTTTCACGTGTTGTTCCTTCTGGAAAACGTTGCGGGAGTGTTTCTTGTGTTGGTCGGCAAGAAGAAGTGCGAACCGTTCGCGGGGGCAATCCTCGCGAACGGATTCGATGATAGACCCGCATCCGAAGCGGAACAAGGGCAAATACTACCGATTAGCCAAAAATAAAACTACCGATCAGCCGATCACTCCCCCGGCCTCGAAGACGTTCTACAGCTCGTCGAAGCCGGGCATCTCCAGACCGAGCGCCTTCGCCTCCGAGAGGATGCGCTCCAGCCACTCGGTCTTCATGTTGATGCCCTTGGCGTCGGGCGCGATGTCATGCGACGTGATGCAGATGACTTCCTTCCGCTCTGCAGCGCGGCGCAGGCACACGCAGATCTCGTCGATGTCGGTGTGGTAGGCCTCCCCGACGATGATCGTGTCGATGCGGAAGCGGTTGGGGAGGTCCGAGGCCGGGAAGAAGACCACATCGTTGGCGACGAGAGGCGTTCGGTCCGTCTGTTTCGCGCCGTCCGGGTCGTATGGGGTCGCCCCCTTCACGCCGCCCCTGACATGCTGGAAGCCCTTTTCGCGGAGGAGGGCGTCGGTTTCGTCGCTGCGGCGGCAGTTCGGGTAGGCGAAGGACTTGAACGGGACGTAGTACTTGTGGGCCCTGTCCATTTGGGGCCAAATCTCCTCGGCGAAGTAGCGCTCGACGCCGCGCTTGGCGACAACCTCGTCGGCGTTGAGGTGGTTCAGCCCGTGAAGGCCGATGGAGTGCCCGTCCAGGGCGAGGTGCTTGAGGATGCGGACGTCCTCCTGCGAGAAGTCGCCCGACACGAAGAAGGTCGCGTGGGCCCCGTGTTTGGCGAAGACTGGCCGCGCGGCCTCCCAGCCGGCGAAGTTGCGGTCGTCGAAGGTGAGCAGCAGGACGCCACGTGATCCGACGGGCGGTGGCGTGCAGTCGATGGTCTCCACCTTCCCGGTCGGGCCGTGGGTCTCAAGGAAGTCGCGGCGGCGGCTCCTGTGGTCGACGAGCCACTGTCGGCCCTGTCGGACGCGGACGCGCTCGATCTGCCTGTAGGTGCAGTTGCGGAAGACGATGTCGTCCGCCCGTCCGTTCTCGGTGCCGCATACGGTGGAGGGCAGAAGCGCCTCGAAGCGGCAGTTCTCGAAGAGGACGTCCGTGACGCGCGCGTCGCCGTTCGGCATCCACACGCAGACGGGGCGCTCGCTTTCGAGGGAGACGCAGTTGCGTACCCTGACGTTTTCGATATAGACGTTCTTGCCGTCGCTGATCCACGCCGGGGTGAAGGCGAAGCCGTTGGAGGACTCGTGGAGGCGGCAGTTTTCCATGGTCACGTCGCGTATGGTCCCGATGCCGACGCCGAACCGCACACCAAGGCAGCAGCTCCAGACATCGCAGTTCTCGATGCGTATGTTCTCGCAAGGATGACAGGCCGCGTGGAGCCCGCAGCTTGCGCGGATGGCGAAGCCGTCGTCGCCAGTCTTGATCACGCAGTCCGAGATGCGCACGTCGCGGGTGCAGTCGATGGAGAAACCGTCGGAGTTGGCGATCTCGCGGTCGGCGTCGATGGTCACGCCCTTGGCGACGAGCCCCTCGCAGCAGCGGAAGTGGGTTGTCCAGCAAGGTGTGTTGCGGAGCGTCACGCCTTCCAGGCGGATGCGTTTCGAGAGAAAGCAGGCCACCATCGGGCCTGGGCGGAACCATTCGCGGTCGAGCGGGTGTAGCTTGATGCCGTACTTGTAGACCGGGAACCAGCCCTCCTCCTGGGTCTCGCCGAAGAAGGACGGGCCGGAGCCGTCGATGACGCCCCTGCCGGTTATGGCGATGTCCTCGGCCTTGTAGGCGAGAATCAGATGCCCGCCGCTCCATTCCTCGCCGACGCTCCAGAAGTTCTCCGGGAAGGCGTCGTTGGCGTTGTAGTCCTCCGGGCGAGTGCTCGCCTTCAGGACCGCACCCTCTTCCAGGCGCAATTCGACGTGCGAACGCATCCACAGGGTGCCCGTGCGCCATGTCCCCGGCGGAATGACGACGACGCCCTTGCAGTTGTCCGCTTGCCGTCCAGTCGCGCCGAGCGCCTGCGATGCAACAGCACGCGGACTACGGCAAGAAATCGCGGCTGCGTCAATGGCCTTCTGTATCGCGGCGGCGTTCTCGGCCGCCGAATTCGTTTCCGCCGCGCCGAAGTCGCGGATGTTGAATATGTCACTCATGTCGTTTGCTGATTCAACGATACCACAGCGGCGGCATGCCAGACCGAAGTCGCTCGTGTCGCGCGCGATGGGTTGCAACTCGTTTTCGGGAATCTGTCTGTCGGTGCCATTCATGGCGTCCGATGCTATAGCAAACGGCCGGGGAAAGGCAAATTCTCGGCGTTTCATCCGTTTCCGTTGTTCAAGCCCCTTTCGATCACCGGCATGTCGATGTTGCGGACCTTGGGGTTGAAGTTGATGCCAATGAGTGTCACGGGGCGCGGGCCGCCGAGCCATTTGGCGGCGTAGTTGCGGTCCTTGATCTGCTTGATCGCGGTTCTCGCGCTGCGCTTGTATTTGAACTCGAAGACGAAGACGTTCTCGGGCGTCTCGATCACGGCGTCGGCGTAGCCGCGCACGGACGGGAACTCCGGCGCCGGATTCGCGCCGCACATCGACATGAAGAGCAGGAAGTAGCGCTTGGCCTCCGCTTCGTCCCGAATCTGCCAGTCGGGGGGGATCGAGGCATAGAGAGAATACAGCATGGTCTCGGCCACCTCCTGTATGTTCCCGGCGGCGATCAGGCGTTTCGCCCTGTCCAGCAGCGTGTCGAACTCGCCAGCGTCGAGTTGCAGGATCTTCGAGACATAGCCGTTTTTCAGCGCCTCTCGGACTTCAAGGTTGGGCGGCGCTAGGAGGTATGTGTCGTATGCGGCGATCTTCTCTTCGCCCGGCTTTGCCGAATGGATTACGTCCTTGATCGTCAGATAGCCGCTCTGGTAGAGCAGCGATTCGACGGGTAGTGTCTCCGCGTCGCACACGTCGAGCTGTATGGGCCTGACCTTGACTTGCTCCAAGTCCACCGGCAGCTTCCCTGCCGCCTTGAGCCTGTTGAACACGAGCGTGGCGCTTCCCGTGGTTTCCCAGTAGCTCTTCAGCATTCCGCCATCGGGCCCGAACATTTTTCCCAGGGAGACGGGATTGACCACGCGATCCTCGCTCTGTGGCGAGAAGCGGTAGCCGTCGTACCATTCGAGGATTTTCGCCTCGGTCGCCTTGCAGTCCATCCCCAGCCTGTCACCAAGTTCCTCGACGTTTTCGCGCAAGGCGCCGCCGATCTCCTCGCGCGTGTAGCCCAGGAGCGTCGCGAAGCGGGGCGACATGGAGATGTCCGTGAGGTGGTTCAGCCCCGAGAACACCGAGAGCTTCGTCAGCTTCGTGACGCCCGTCATCAGGAGGAACCGGATGAGCGCGGAGTTTGTCTTCAGCTTTTCGTAGAAGTCGTGGAGGAGCCTGCGGACTCTTTCCAAGGTCGCGATGTCATTGAGAAAACCCTGCACCGGCACATCGTATTCGTCTATGAGGACGACGATCTTCCCCGTCGGCGACTTCGCGGCGGCGGCCCTGATGAAATCGCCGAAGTTGAACGAGGCGTCAACCTCCGGGTCGTAGGGGAGCCCGATACTGTCGCATAGACGCCGTGTCAGTTTTTCAAGCGCGGCGCGCACCTTCGGATACGTCTCGCCTTCGACTTCGGTCATCGAAATGCCGTAAACCGGGTAGCGCTTGTTCTTGTCCCAGCACTCCCACGGCAACTTGTCGATGGCCAAGCCCTTGAAGAGTTCGCGACGGCCTTCGAACATCGCCTGGAGTGTGGAGAGCATGAGCGACTTGCCGAATCGGCGCGGGCGCGAGATGAAAAGCTGCGAGTCTGACTTGTGGCGCGCAAGCTCGTAGAGCAGATCAGTCTTATCGACATACTTCGCCTCCGGGTCCTGAATCAGACTCGGGAAGTCGAAGTTGCTCGTGGTGAGTTGCCTGATTTGGTGCGGTTTCGTCATCCTCTACTCCGTGTCGTTTGCGGCTTCCACGATACCACAACGGCGGCGGGGGAATCAATCAGAAGGAATCCTTGTCATTTGCGCTTGCACGTCGTCACCTTATTCCGCCAGCGCGCCGCCCTCGAAATAGACCGGGTCGCCGGAGACAGGGACGCGGTAGGTGCCGGGCGCAACGCGGGCGGGATCGAGCTTGAGGCCGGTGAAAGAACGGAACACGATCTTTTCGGCGTCGAAGCGCAGTTCCCGCTTCCCCTCGGGGCCGGTGGTCCAGAGGAGGCCGGCGTTCGTGCCGTCGGGACGCGTCCATTGCGGAAAGAAGAATTTCCGCGCCTCGTCGTGCCACGGTTCCGGCGACTGCACCGACCCTGGAGGCCGCGCGAGAATGAAATTGGAATAGGCGCCCAGAGCGGGCTTGGGCGTCCGGTTGGAATGGACGAGTCCGAAGTGGTGTTCGCTGTACTGCGGGTTGTCCTCGCGCGAGCGGAAGTTGTACCAGTAGAACTGGTCCACCCCCTCGGCGAAGGCGATCGCCATGGCGCGCGGCAGATAGCGTGCCTGCCCCGCCTCCCCGGCGGAGCCTGCCACGCCGCGCCCGGTGAGGCCGGAGACGATCAGGCAGCCGCCGCCCGCGAAGCGCGTCACGCTCGCCGCGGCGGCATCGCGGCCGTTTGCGTCCTTCACCGTCAGCAGCGGGATGAACTCGTCGCCTTCGTCCAGCAGCTTCGGCGTCTGGAAGCGAAGCGCGCCCGGCTCGCCTGCGGGGTCGCCCTTGAAGCCGGCCGCCTTCGCCGCCTCGGTGGGGAAGGCGCGGTCCCGGTTGTCGAGGGCGTTGCGCGGGAGCGCGTCGTCGATCCACCAGGCGGAGACGTCTATTTTCAAAGCCCTTCTGTTCGGCGCGGAGGCGCCACCGGAAATGCCGGACGGCCCCTGGAAGACGCCCGGGGCCGTCTCGCGCATGGGGAACCACAGCGGCATCCCGCCCAGCACGGCCAGGACACCGCCTTTTTCGACGAAGGCGCGGACTTCCTCGAAAGTGTCGACCGGAAACGACTCGTCGAAGGGATAG
>JAEEGL011091630.1_pt1 | contig 13067 bp, 11 predicted proteins | sample 9134231 | NCBI WGS metagenome assembly JAEEGL01 (sample SAMN16246548, study PRJNA631951) | gut metagenome | biome: gut microbiome; feature: rumen; material: fiber-attached | host: Bos | place: Iran: Karaj | collected 2018-10 | reverse complement strand
TGATATGCCGATTTTTCACACGGTTATTTGCGACGAGCACAAATAACCTTTGATCCGACATGCGTGCTTCAAGCACGCATGCGGTGACTCGCACAAGTGCTCGTCATGGAGGATAGTATGGGAATGTGTGTATGTGGCGGCGCGATGACTAAGTGTATGTTCGGCTCCGCGCCCTCGCAACTGATGGTGACGCCGGACAAAAAAACCGTAAATAAAATGCCGATTGCAACCATCGACTGCAACAAGCCGATGGTAAATATCCTGCCTTTCGGGACATGCTCGGCACCGACCAATCCGGCCGTGATCGCGGCGCTCGGATCACCGGTTCCCTGCGTACCGGTCACACCGGCTCCCTGGGTGCCGGGATCTCCGACGGTACTGGTCGGAGGGACACCCGCGCTGAATCAGAATTCCAAGTTGATGTGTACTTGGGCCGGCATGATCGAGATCGTGAACCCGGGATGCACGGATATCCAGATCCCGTAATCGGACTGTAGACACGATAGTAAAAATGGAGGCGTGCCCGTGAGGAGAAAATCAGACAATCCGGAATTCGATCTCGATGAGGTTGAAGAAAAGAATATCCATATTAACAGAAACCTGTTTCCATTTATCCCGTTTCGATTGCTGAAGACTATGGGGATTGATTGGAGAGATACTCTCGACCATGAATCAATCATCGGTAAAAAACAGGATATCGAGATGGCGTATTTATGCGGTGGTGTCGAGCAGGGGAGAGACGCGACGCGGGAAGGTCGATATGAGGGATTATTTGAGTCCATCAATCAGGTGCTCGATTATGCGCTTCCGACGATCGTTAAGAACAACGGAGCCATCGAGGATTTCAAGGACAAAACGTTCCGTGCGGTCTTCGACTATCAGCCGGAAGATGCGCTGACAGCGGCAATCTCCATCTGCGAATGGTTCGTCCGAGCCGAGAACGAGGATCACCCTCGAAAGCTGGCAATCGCGTTGACGTACGGAATCGTCACGATGGGTGTTGTGGGTTACAAAAACCGTATGTCCGTGATCTCGCTCTCATCGATGACAAGCCTTACCGCTGACTTGCAGGAGAAAGCGGCCGGATACTCAGCAAGAATACTTGCTACCGGATCGCTGGTAGATAAAATACCGAATTTTGAGACACGTTATAATTCCCGATTTTTAGGTATCGTTCACCTGAAAGGAAGCGGCGTGGAAGAGCGGTTATACGATGTATTTGACGGCGATGAAGTGACAGTACGCAATCTGAAGCGTAAAACCAAAACCATGTTTGAACGAGGAGTTTCTCTGTATCTGGCGCGTAATTTCACGGAAGCCAGAGGATGCTTTATCGAGGTGCTGAAGATGGATCGTTCGGATAAGGCGGCCAGACGGTATCTGTTTTTGTGTGACACCAACTACAACCTGGAGGGGGCTGAGAAGTCACAGGTGACGCTCTATCTGGACGAGACGGAGGATTGATATGAAGTCAATATACAAACAGCTTTTGAAGGCAATGTTGATCATCCTGCTTGGGTTTGCGGCAATCACGGTTGTGGTTATGGTGATCGAGATCGAGCTTCAGACAAACAGTACATTTTTGTATCACGGATTGACGATCAAACTGGCGATAGCGCTCCTGGCAGCGATCATCTTCGGATTGATCATCATTCATATCGTTGCCTCCCGTATCTCCGGTCCGATCAAGGAACTGGCCAGACAGGTAGAAGAAATCGGTAAGGGAAATCTGGATCTGGTCATCGATGTTAAGGCGAAAAATGAAGTCGGCCTGCTGGCGCAGCGGTTCCAGAAGATGAAGGAAGAACTGCGCGCGTACATCATGCGCAGGGAGAAAGAGACGGTTGTCCATGCGCAGGAGGACGCGAACAAGACAGCAGCGCGCAAGCTTATGTCAAGTATACGACCGACGGATTTTTTCGATCGAACAGACTTCGAACTGTATGCCAACACAATCACGATTGAGGATTGTGGCGGAGATTTTTATGACGCTTTCTTTGTCGACAAAACACACCTGGTTTTTATCCTGGGTGATGTTAAGGGAACAGGACTTGTCGCAGCTGTAACGGCAGCGCTTTCCTGTATGAGTCTGAGAAATTTCGCGAAGATCGGATACAGTCCGGCACGTATTATGACGGAGACCAACAACGGATTGTGTAGTACGGAAGGGCTCGACATGACGGTGGCGGCGATCGTTGCCGTGGTCGATCTGAAGTCCGGTGAGATGTCTTTTGCAAACGCAGGGATGGAGACACCGCTTTGGAAACACGCGGGAGACGAGTTTGAGTCCCTGGAGGGGAATGGTAACTTCCCGCTGGGAAGTATGGAAAACATATCTTACAAGCAGCAGGAATTGCATATGGCGCAAGGGGATATTTTTGCCATGTATTCGGAGGGAATATCTCAGGCTAAAAATAGCAAGGGGCTGGAGTTCAGCAGGGAATATCTGATTCAGTCGCTGGCGGATACGGTTACCAGACATATGCACAGTTCGGACATTGTCAATGATGTGGTGGGCGAGGTTCGACAGTTTATCGGAGATATTGAGCCGGAGGATGACGGAAGCATAATGATGTTCCGATTCTTCGGAAGAGCGAGGTAAGGTTCATGGCATTGAAGAAGCGAAATCTGTATAGCGAATTCTTCGCGTCCGAAGACAAGCATCGCTCCTATGCGACGGAGGATGAGTATCTGCGTGACATGTTTGCCGGACTCAAAATACGGATCGCGGCGTTGCAGCTGATGAATCTCGGGGATACCGGGAAGGGGTATGAGCCGCTTACGAAAGAACAGGTAAGTCGTGCATTAGGGAGCGCGGAACTCCACATCAACACGAGGCTGATCGGCAGTGGAGATAAGGGGGAGGGATTTCGGTTTTTAGGCCTGTGCGCGAGCCTCGATCTGAGTATTTTTGAAACGCTTGTTTTTCAGATGGCATACGCGTCCGTCTGTGATCCGCAGTTTTCGTCGTTGTATATGGAACTGGTCGGTGAAAAGACAAAAGGTTTGCCGACGCTTCAGTTGGCGATCGAGCTGTACCGAATGACGGATGAGGTTCCGGAGGAGGAGATCGCGAAGGCGCTCCAGAGGCGGACATTTTTATACAAATACATCCTTGAGACCGAGGAAAGGCCCGTGCTGGCGACGTCGTTTTCCTTTCGCGTCAGCGAGCGGGTGTGCGCATATATCCGCGGCGGCGAGGAGATCGACCGCTCGATCCGGGATCTGGCAACCATGGGTAGACTGAGAGAGGAGTCTTTGCCCATACGTCCGGAGAAAAAGGCCGACATACGATCGGCGTTGAAGAGGATGTTCGAGACGGGAAGTCAGACCGGTGAGCGGGGGCATATCCTGCAGCTTTACGGGCCGGACGGGATCGGCAAGAGACGATTGTTGAATGAGGCGGCGAGCGAACTCGGGTATCGGATTCTGTTTGTGGATCTGAAGAGACTGCTGCTTGCGACCAATGAAGAGATGCGACAGCTCCTCGTTATCATCGCCAGAGAATGCATCCTATTCGGTGCGATCCCCTGTTACTTCGGCTTCGAGCCGGATTATCTGGTGGAGGAGAATGAGCTTCGCAGAGAGGTGCCGTCGGGACTGTCTTTTATTTTTGAGGATTTCAGGACCAACTATCAGGCTGCGATCTGGCTGTCGGAGGAGAAGGCAGACTATCTGCTCTCGGAACGCCTGCATGTGCGGTTTATCGAGCTTCCGATGCTGACGGCGAGTGAGCGAAAGGTCCTCTGGGAAGCGGAGACTCGTAATGAAAAATTAGCCGACGAGGTGAATCTCACGGCGGTCGCGAACCAGTACATCCTGACACCGCGAACCCTCCATGAGGTGGTTCGTGATGCTTCGGATCGGGCGAGGGCTGGCGGACGGGATATCTCGAAGGAGGATATCCGCGAGGCGGTTGCTGACCAGGTGAAAAACCAGCTGGGATCGATGGCGACGCATATTCGGTCGATCTTCACCTGGGAGGATCTGGTGATCGATGACAGAGGACGGCGTCAGTTGAAAAATATCTGCAACCAGGTTAGGTTTCGCAGTACCGTCGGTGAGGAGTGGGGTTTCTATAAAAAGACGTCCTACGGACGCGGGATCTGCGCGATGTTTTACGGGCAGCCCGGAACCGGTAAGACGATGGCGGCACAGGTGATCGCCAATGAACTCGGGATGGAGCTGTATCGCATCGATATCTCGCAGATGGTGAGCAAGTATATCGGTGAGACACAGAAAAATATAACCAAGCTTTTTGAGAGGGCCAAGCACACGAACGCGATCCTTTTTTTCGACGAGGCGGACGCACTGTTTTCCAAGCGCTCGGAGGTCAAGGACTTCCATGACAAGCACGCGAATGCCGAGACCGCGCACCTTCTTCAGAAGCTTGAGGACTACGAGGGGATCACGATCCTCGCGACAAACTATGCGAATAATATTGATGACGCGTTCAAGCGACGCATCAAGTTCATGGTGAATTTTGTGTTCCCGGAGGCGGATGTCAGGCGCGAGCTCTGGCGGACGATCCTGCCGAAGGACGCGCCGAGCGAAGAAGAATTGAAGCTTGATTTCTTTGCGGATGAGTTTGAACTCTCGGGATCGGGGATCAAGGAGATCCTCACCAACGCGGCATTTTTGGCGGCGGCGGAGGGTCACGGTCTTACCAACCGGGATATCGCGGATGCCGTGAAAGATCATTATGAAAAGCATGGCAAGATTATCACCGAAGGGGATTTTAAGGGGCAGGTTTGACAACGAGGACTTACCGACAGGAGGAACGAGATGAGTATAGGCGATTGGTTAGCAAGGCATATGTTCTCGAACCCCAGCTCCGAGACGGTGGCGGGTGGCTTTGGTTCGACCGCCGGTTTGTTAGGTTTTGGATCCGGGATCGCCAGCCTGTCGGATAATGATGGTAAGAATCAGGATGCGGTTGACGCGTCGGAGGGACTGGCCGGTATCGGTGCGCTCAGTGGTTTGATCGGAAATGCTGTCGGGATGGGTGCAACCGCCAGGCACAGGAAGGATAAATCAAGTGTTGCCAATGGCTTTGATTATGCGGCCAAGGGCCTTGGAATGGTCGGTAATCTCGGCGTTATGGCATCCTCTTTGGGACATCTCAGTGAACGGGCGGGATGGGGAAATGAGAATACCGCCAAGGGATTTAAAAAATGGGGGAAGTTGATCGGTGGAGGAGCCGGTCTGATTGGAAATGTTGCTGATATTGGAAGGATCGTTACGGATCGAATCACCAGTAAAGGAAAAAGATCTGACAAGAATAAGGACATGGCGACGGATATAGGCGGAACACTGGGAAGCATTTGCTCCAATGTCGGGACTCTGTTGGGAGGAATTGATGATAATGAAGATGCAGCGAAGGCAAGTAAGTGGCTGACGCTATTGGGCGGTGGTATTAGTGCAGTCAGTGCCGGTATCGCCGCAAACAGAGCGAGAAGGGCAAAGGCACGGGCAGCGGCAGCACCCGCAGCAGCGAATAATCAAGGTGGGGCGCCGGCAGTGGTGAATCCGAACCCAACGACAACATCATCGTCTTCATCGTCATCACTTCCACCGGTAGTGCCGGTGTCGGATCCGTCAGCGTCGTCAGTAGCCGGGCCATCGACATCGTCGGCACAGCCGCCGGGAGGAGCGGATCCAAGCGGAGCACCGACGTCGCCACCGACAGCTGTGGTGCCGAGTTCAACAACAACGACGACAACGACAACATCGGCTACAGATTCACCTTCGGCGCAGCCGCCGGGAGGAATCAATCCGAGTGGGGCACCAACATCACCGTCGGCACAGCCGCCGGTCGTGGTTAATCCGAGCGGGGATCCCTCTCCGTCGGCGGGAACGGACACTACGGACAAGCACAATGATGACGAGTAAGAAATATCGAATGCGAAGGCATTTTTGAAAAGAGAGAGAAAAGGGGGTGAGACAAGATGGGCTTTTTTGACTTTTTGGGAGGGTCGACCGCTGAGGGCGGGTGGGCTTCCGGATTGGGCGCTTTGGCGAGTGGTCTTGGACTAACATCCGGGATAATGGGCATGACAGGGCCCCAAAAACCCACAGATACAAGCGATACGGTAGCGATGAATAAGTATAAGAATAACCTCGCGAAGACCAATGGTATAGCGGCGCTCGGTAACATAGCCGGAATTGGCGGAGATATCTCCAATATAGTCGGGACCGCACGAGATAAGTCTCCGGGCGCTACCGGAGGCACAAGGGCTGCCGGAATCGTTGGAAGCGGGTTTTCGCTGGCCGGCCGGCTGAGTTCGGCGGCCGGAGAGGGAATACAGGCACTCCAGGCCAAGGGCTTGATCAATATGTCCGATAAAAAAGCTGCGAATTGGAAGAGGGGGCTGGAGGTAGCTGGAGGATCCTTGGGATTTATCGGAAACCTCGTAAATGGATTTAAGGCTGTTAAGCAATATATGAATGCAAAAAAAGACTTTGGTGAAGGATCCGATGAGCGAAAACAGGCAAAGGCTGCTATGGTTAGAGGTTTGATCGGAAACTCGATCGGAGCTCTTGGGAATGTATCAAAGATAATCGGAAATGCTGTGAACCCGGGAAGTAAAGCTCAAAAGGGAGCTGCTTATACCGGTATGGTTGCACAGCTTCTTGGAGGATTGTATAGTGGAGCCGGCGCGATTACAACGGCAGGTAAAAGCATAGCAGCTAAGAATTTACCGGTAGTGCAACAGCAGGATGGTCCGGGTGGGACCAATCCGCAGTCGGAGGATGCGGATGAATAGGCAGAGAAAACGCTTTTATAAACTATACCAGACAGAAAGGAAAAAACCATGACTGAGAGAAATGATTTTATCGAGGAACTGGACAAGAAGATCCAGGAGATCACGGAGACATCATCTATTGAGGAAGCTGAGGAGGGTAACCGTTCCTCCGCGCTTTTTACCACGACGCAGGAGGGTGGCGGAATCTCGTTATTCGAAACCGCATTTTTTGATCTGTGGGATGACTATCCGCTGTTAGAGATTCTGGTCACACCGCAGTTTGAGGTGAAGGAGGAAGCGATTCCGGAGATTGAGAAGCTTGCGACGAATCTCAACTTTACGATCCCGATCGGACATCTGGGCGTACAGCATGAGGCGAAGCGTATGTATTATCGCTATATGTTTACGCCGGATATGGAAAAAAGCGCCGAAGAGCTGGCGGAGCAGACGGTGGAGATCTACAAGAGAATGGCTATGATCTTCGGAAGCATCGTTGATATCTGTGAGCGTTTGGCATCCGGAGAGTCTACTTTTGAGGAAGAGGAAGCAAAGAACGAGAACCTGAAGCAGTAATGGTGGAGGAACACTATGGGTTTATTTTCAGGACTACTGGGTTCAGTACTGGGAAATAAGAGAAGGTCCGGAGGAGGCCTCGGCGGCGGTCTTGGAGGCGGAGGTCTGATGGGCGGTCTTCTTACTATGGGCGGCGGTCTGCTTGGTGGCGGCGCAAGAGGCGGCGGAGGCGGTGGCCTCGGTGGTATGCTCGGCGGCTTGCTTGGCGGAGGCGGCCTCAGTGGTATGCTCGGCGGCTTATTCGGCGGAGGCGGCGGAGGTGGCAGTGAGCAGGATGAAGCCCATACGGCCTTCGGCCTGATGAATCAATCCAGGCAAAAACGCGGGTTGGGACTGATCCCAACTGATGAAGAGGAAAATGGTTCCGGCGGAGGCGGCGGAGGCGGAGGCCTCGGTGGAATTCTCGGTGGTCTGGCCAAGGTGGCACTCCCACTTGTGATGAGCATGATACAGAAAAAAATGGCCGGAGGCGGCGAAGAAGCGGAAGGTGCGGAAGAAGGTGCTGAAGGCGAAGAAGCCGCTCCGGCCGCGGATGAAGAAGCAGCTGCCGAGGGAGCAAGTGAGGAGGCAGCACCGGCTGAAAGTGCGGGCGAAGAGGCGGCTCCTACTGAGGCAGCAGCAGAAGAAGCAGCGCCTTCGGAAGCTGCGGAAGAAACTCCTGCCGAGGGAGCAGGCGAGGAGGCAGCGGCCCCTGCTGAAGAGGTCACCGAGGAAGCAACACCGGCTGCGGCTGCGCCGGCGGAGGAAGCGGCTGGAGCGGCCGATGCACCTACTCCCGCTGAACCGGAGGAAGCAGCCCCGACACCTGATGCGGCCGAAGAGGCCGCTGCTGAAGAAGCAGCATCAGCTCCGGCAGCGGCCGAAGAAGCTGTTCCGGCTGCCGGGGAAGAAGAAGCTGTGCCTGCTACCGAAGAAGCACCTGCCCCGGCAGATGAGGAAGCCGCGACAGATGAGGAAGCAGCACCTGCTGCGGAAGAAGAGGAAGAGGCAACTCCGAAAAAGGGTGGTGGATTTTTAGGAGTTCTCGGTGGCCTGGCGAAGAAGGCGGCTCCGAGCGTGTTGAAATTTGCTGAGAAAGGCCTAAGTAAGAAACTGGATGCTGTTTCGAAAAAGAAAGGCTTCAAAGGAAAGCTCGGCGGCCTCGCGAAAAAAGCGCTTCCGTCCGTGGTCAAATTCATGAGCAAAAAACTGAGTGGCAAGAAAAAATAAGGCAAAGGGGATTCTATGCTTCCGGAGAAAAAGATCAGCATGCCGGCGGAAGGTGAAAAGGCAATCCTTCCGCTCCGACTGAAACATCATATAGCGCATAATAGCAGCCGTATTATCGTGATCCGGGCCGCTTCCGGCTTTGGGAAAACGACGGCAGTCTGCGCGCATTTTTCAGAGGCAGAGAGAGCGGGTGAGAAGGTATTCTGGTATCGTGCCGATCTCACGGACCGTGATCCGGAGCGCATGCTTTTTGGTTTTGAAACGCTTATCCTGGGACAAAGTGATGCCTCCGGTCAGGAGCCCGTCATGCCGCGTCACGAGCGGATCGACCGTCTCGTGGCAGCGCTGAACGCGATCAAAGAACCTGCGTATCTGATTGTGGATGACTTGCAGGAGCTTGGGGAGGAGGACTCCCTGGCACTGCTTCTTTTGTTGCTTCGCTATACGGAACGCACGAGATTTATACTACTGACTAATCGGGAACTGCACGCTTCTTTACACGCGCTTGTGTTGAAGGAAGAGGCAGTTCTTTTTGATGCCGGAGACCTGATCTTAGGACCGGAGGACACGAAGACGCTCATCACGAAAGCCATGACACCGGACGGAGAGAAGACACCCGATGGGAAGAAGCCCTCGCAAACTCTCGATGAGAAGCTTGTCCGCCGTATCTGCGACGGCTTCGGCGGATGGGGACTAGGCGTGACGAAGGCTCTGTCCCACATATCCGGATTGCCCGATCACGGAAAGCAATTCCTGAAAAAAGATCCGGAGGGATTCTGGAAAAATCTACTCACGCAGACCGGACTTGAAAGCGCCATCGCGGGTATTTTTCCGAAGGAAATGAGCGCGGAGGCCGGAGATCTTCTGATGAACGCAGCGCTACTCGGTGAATTTGAGGAGGATCTATGTCGGTTTGTCACGGAGGATGAGTTCTCCGACCGCGTATTTTCGGAGGTTGTGTCAATCCCGGGAGTCTGTCAGTCGCTTCGCGACGGGTGGTATCGGATCGGTGAAGCCTTTGCGGTCCATATCGCCTCGGAAGCTAAACCCTCGGAGAAAAAGCGGGTATGCGCGCTCGCGGCCGGCTGGTATCGCGAGCATGGTGACTTTGCGCAGATGACAGCGTACGCGCTTCGCGCGGAGGATGAGAGATTGCTTATTGAGGCGCTCGAGAAAAATGGCGTCGGACTTCTCACCGGACGTGTGGCGCTCGGACGGATTCTTACGTATTTGGAAAGCCGACGGGTGAATCTGCCTCCGGAGGCAGCGGGAGTAGCGGCGCAGTATCATTATCTCGAGGGACGCCTCGATCTGGCAGAGCGGTATCTCAATGAGGCGGACTCCGCCTTCGGCAAGGAGAACCGCTTCGGTACGTATCGCAGCCTGTACCGGGCGCTCGCGCATTATGAAGAGGATGAGGACAAGTACACCAGGCAGATCCGCAGCGCGGTATTTTTCCTGAAGGAAGCAGGGGATTCCTTTCCAAGGATCACGGAAGCGGACGAGAGGCGGATCGCAAATGTAATGCAGGAGAACACCGCCGGTGAGAAGTTGCGTGTGACGACCTTCGGGCGGTTCCGCGTGGTCGTCGGACAGGAGGAGAAGGAACTGGCGTGGCGTACCAGAAAGGGTCGTGAACTCTTCGCGTATCTGTTGGATATTGAGGGGGAGGCCGTCGACCGCAGGCAGTTGATGGATACGCTGTGGCCGGAGGAAATTCCGGAGAATGCAGTGGCCATGCTTCATAATATGATCTACAATATGCGCAAGGAACTCTCGGATTATCGGTTGGAGAAGCTGATCGTGTACGAGAGTAAGCGGTATCGTCTGAATATGGACGAGATCGAGACAGATTCGATCTTCTGGCGCCGGTTGGCAGGGTATGTTAAGCAGAAGGATGTCGTGGAACTGGCGCACAATATCGACGCATTTTTGATCTACCCCGGGCGGTATCTCGATGACATAGACAACACTTGGGCGGCAGAGAAGCGCGAGTATTATGACGGAATCTACCGGACGGGGTGTGAGTTGCTCGCAGAGCATATGTGTGAGCAGGGTGAGAAGGAGAGAGCGATCCAACTCTACGGAAATATCCTGATGACGGATCCCTACTCGGAGCGGACGATCGAGAAACTGATCCGGCTCTACGGTGAGTGCCGGGAGTGGGGTAAGATGAAAAAATGCTATGAGGATTTCAAGGTTCTTTTGAAAAAGGATCTCGGGATTGAACCCGAGGAGAGTGTGATAGAGACGTACCGGAGCTTTCGCGCGGGATGACGGGAGCGCGAAGAGGGAAAGTGAGATGCCATAGTAGTAATCGAAAGGGATCATAGAATCATAGGGGATATATCCCCGGGAACGGAGCGGATATGGGTTATCTTGATCAGATGTATGCCATCGTGAAAAAAGGAATTCGCCTGGCAGAACTTCGCAAATTCGGCGCGGAGGAAGAACTTGTTCCTTTGACGGAGGAACTTCGCCGGGAAAGAAAGGCGCTTCTTACGCTGGAGATGTCGGAGACGCGGACGGAATCTTCCGGGAGAACGCAGGCAGAGAGCGCGCAGACCGGGAGCACACTCACTGAGGAGTCAATGCCGGATATCACCAGATGGACACTCGCGCGACTTTTCGGGCAGCTTCGTGCCCTACCCTTCGAGCGACATGTTATCTATCTGTTATTGACTGATGCACTTCGGCCGGAGATCAGTTCAGCGTTGAAGCGAATTGATCCGAAGGCGACCGGAGTGACGCCGGCACTTTGCCTGCTGACCTATGAGGAGGAGATGAGTTCGGAGGAGTGCTTCCACCTGACCTTCCCTGACTCACCGCTTGTGCGCTCATTTTTAGAAGGGACGGGCAAAGCCTTCCGGATGGACGGGGCGCTCCGACTGAAGGAAAGCGTGCTGGAGGAGATCCTCGGCGAGGACACGGATCGTCCGATCGGACATGCGAAGCCGATGAGTTGTCCGTTTACGATGGAGGATATCGTCCTGCCGGAGAGCTGCAAGGACGAACTGCGCCAGGCCTGTGATCAGGTGCGTTACCGCGAGCGCGTCTACGGTGATTGGGAGATGGGGCGCGTGATGGCGTATGGCCGCGGTGTTTCGATCCTTCTGTCGGGACCGCCGGGAACCGGCAAGACGATGGCTGCCCAGGTGATCGCCGGGGAGCTGAACATGGAATTGTACCGCGTGTCCCTGGCAGCGGTGGTCAGCAAGTACATCGGCGAGACGGAGAAGAATCTCGAGGAGATTTTTACCGGCGCCACCGGGAAACATGTGGTCCTGCTCTTTGATGAGGCGGATGTGCTCTTCGGTAAGCGAACGGAGATCAGGGACGCCAACGATAAATACAGCAATATGGAGGCGGCGTATCTGCTTCAGAGGATCGAGGAGTATGAGGGCGTTGTCGTACTCGCGACAAACTATCGCAAGAACTTTGATGAGGCGTTCGGACGTCGTATGAAGTTTGTGATTGATATCCCGTTCCCGGATGCGCAGAGCCGACTGGAGATCTGGCAGCGCGCAATTCCGGAGCGACTCGGGACGGAGAATCTGGACCTGAAGTCACTGAGCGAGCGGTTTGAGCTGACCGGAAGCAATATCAAAAATATCGTCCTGCACGCGGCCTTTCTGACGGCGGCCGCGGGGGAGGAGATGCTTACGACGGAACGTGTGCTTGCCGCCGTGAAACACGAATATCAGAAGATGGGTAAGATTCTCAGCGATAAGGAGTTGCAGGGATGAAGATCGATTGGTTGGAAGATGAGCGCGCACGCGCCGCTTTTGAGGAAGCCGGTGAGTACGAGCGTGAACACGAGGCTTCGGAAGGGATCCTTCACGAGCGTCAGGAGTTTGATCCCGAGAAAAGCCATATGGACGGCTATCTTCAGGAGGAGAAGGACACCGCTTCCGAGGATAAGATGCATGAGATCTACCAGATGGAAAACGCCTATGGCAAGATCACTTTCGGAATGAATGAAAAAGGGGAAACGGTGCTCAGCGTCCGTCGTGTGAAAAATAACAATGGCCCCTCCCTGCCCGGTGTGGCGAAGGAAGTGAATCCCGCGGATACGAGGCATTATATCGGTACCGCCGGTGACAAGGAGTTGAATACCAAGTCGCCTGTGTCCAGTGCGTATGCGATGGTAAGCCGCGACCGCGAGGAGGATGTCCAGCGGTTCCAGGGGGAGACCCTGATGCGTGAGTCGGAGGGCTTCGGCAAGCTGACCGGCCAGCATGCGCTGAACACGATGCTTCCGATCAGGACCGGAGACTCGGAGAAAGACAGACAGAATTATGCCCTTCATGCCAAGATAGCAAGCCACCTCGAGATGGCGATGCAGGAGAACCGTGCCAAGATGAAAAACAAGGATGAAGCAGAGAGAGCGGTTGTAGCGCAACCCGCGGAAAAATCCACCGACACCCCGGATAAACCGGAGAATCCCGATGAGGATGAAAAATGTTTATAATTATGTTTATAAACACCTGATATAATGAAATCGTTGTTTATAGAAATGGGCGCGTGCGCCCGTCACTA
>JAEEGL010625946.1_pt1 | contig 13067 bp, 10 predicted proteins | sample 9134231 | NCBI WGS metagenome assembly JAEEGL01 (sample SAMN16246548, study PRJNA631951) | gut metagenome | biome: gut microbiome; feature: rumen; material: fiber-attached | host: Bos | place: Iran: Karaj | collected 2018-10 | reverse complement strand
GTATTCGCCTGTCGTTGGCCTCAATTACCGTTCCCCAGTACTTCTTTTGTTCAATAAACTCATTGTCTTTCGTATAATATGTAATTCCGACCAAAATCGTTTTCCCAAGCAAATCAGAGAAAGACAACTCAGACATTCAGGTCTACCCCCCTTATTTGATTCCAAATGATAGTATAACAAAGGATTGCTATCTTTGTCAAAATAGCAATCCTTTTCTGGTGGGGGCAACTGGAATCGAACCAACGACCTCGTGCATGTCAAGCACGCGCTCTAACCGGCTGGGCTATACCCCCCTGTGCGAAAGTATTATAACACAGTCACAAAAAAAAATCAAGGGCTTTTTTCGTTTTTTTGAAAAAAAGTCGCAGAGAAGTGTTTTTGCGGGAAAGCACGTGCGGCCGCCGCGTGGAGCCGCGTCGCCCTCCTTTCCTTCTTTCCGGTCGGGGAGGCGCGTTTTTTCAGTCAACGCCGCTTCCGGGACGGCCGTTCACTTGACAACCTCGGCCGGTTATGATACAATACCGGAGGAAAACCGCGGAGGACAGGGAGGGAATGCGATGCGAATCGGCCGGGATCTTTCGGCGGAAAAGAATATGCTGCCGGTCATTCTGTCGCTGGCGTGGCCTACCATGCTCGAGGAGCTCCTGCAGACCGCGGTCCAGTATTTTGACGTCGCTATGGTCGGTTCTCTCGGCAAAGAGGCGACGGCTGCCGCTGGTTCTACGACGACGGTCAATTGGATGATCGGGAGCACGATTTACGCGCTGGGGATCGGTTTCCTTTCCTATATCGCCAAGGCCATCGGCGAAGGAAACGAGCGAAAAGCTGCCCGCGCGGCTTCGCAGGTCGTGCTGGCGGTGCTGCTTGTCGGCGGATTATTTACGGCGCTGACGCTCTCGCTCAGCTCCATCGTTCCGATCTTGATGCGGGTGGAGCCTTCGGTCCGGGGACTGGCCGGGCGGTATTTCTTTATCCTCTATACGCCGATGCTGTTCCGGGCCGCCAGTATCCTGTTCGGAACGGTTCTTCGGGCGGCGGGGGACACCCGGACGCCGATGCGAGTCGGGCTGGTCGTCAACGCGGTCAATGTGATCCTGAATTTCTTTTTGATTTTTCCGACCCGAAATCGGATTTTACCGTTCGGGTATTGGTATGTGACGATCCCCGGCGCCGGGTGGGGTGTGATCGGCGCGGCCGCGGCCAGTGCGATCTCCTTTACGGTCGGCGGGCTTCTGATGACCGCCGCCTTCTGGCGGCATCCGTTCCTGTCGCCCCGCGGGCAATCGCTGAAGCCCGATAAGGACGTACTGAAGCCCTGTCTGAAGGTGGCGGTCCCGAATATGCTGCAGCGGCTGGGGACGTCCTTCGGATACGTCGTGTTCGCCGCTCTGATCAACGCGCTGGGCGAGGCCTCCACGGCGGCGCACACCATTGCCAATACCATCGAATCGGCGTTTTACATTCCCGGCTACGGGATGCAGACGGCGGCCGCCACGCTGACCGGCAACATCATCGGCGAGGGAAACCGCGGGAAGCAGAAGATCATGACATCGGCGATCCTGAAGCTTGAGATCACCCTTATGGTCCTCTCCGGAGCGCTGCTTTTTGCCTTCGCGCCACGATTGATGACGGTCTTCAGTTCGGACGCGGAGGTCTGCGCTGCCGGCGCGACGGTGCTCCGCATGGTCGCGGTCTCCGAGCCCTTTTACGGCGTTTCGATCGTGATCGAGGGGATCCTGTTCGGCGCCGGAGAGACGGTAAAGCCGTTTCTGTTCAATATGATCGGGATGTGGAGCGTCCGCATTCTCGGGACGCTGATCTGCACCGGTTTTCTCGGCTTCGGCCTCGTTTCGGCCTGGGCGTGCATGATCCTGCATAACCTGCTGCTATTTGTCATGTACTTCATCTTTTTCAGACGGGGGAGCTGGAACCGGATCCCCCCTGCCGGAGAGAGTATCTGATCCGGCGGCGAGAAAGAAAATAAGTCCGGCCGGGAAAACCATGCGGTTTTCCCGGCCGGATCGCTTTTCCGGTCGGCAGGCCGGCGGAGACGGTTTGTCCCGCGGGCGGTTATTTCCCGTTCAGCCGTTCTCCGACGGCGCCGCCGGGATGAATGACTGCGAACTGCTCATTGCGGTATCCGGTCTCCTCGATCAGCGCGGTTTGAAGCGCGTGGAAAATGACGCAGAGCGCCGTGGTGGAGGTCGTCCCCTGCGCATTGTACCGGTCGGTCTCGCGGTTGACGTGCTGCTTCAGGACCACGTCGGCTCCGGCCGCCAGCGGAGAAGAGACGTTTTCGGTAATGGTGATCACGCGGACGCCTTTGCGGTGGCAGATGTCCAGGATCGGAAGCAGTTCGGCCGTTTTCCCGCCGCGGGAGGCGAAGATCATGACGTCGCCGGCGGAAAGAAAGCCGGTCGCGCCGTGGACGGCCTCGGCGGGAGAAATAAAGCGGGCGGGGCGCTCAATGCAGCAGAGCAGATGCGCCATGTGCTGACAGGCGATGCCGGAGTGGCCGCATCCGGTCGTCCCGATGCGCGGCGCGTTCTTCAGCAGCGCGACGGCTTCGGCAAAAGCATCCTCCTCCAGAAAAGCTTCCATTTCCGCAATGTTTTCCGATTCGATGTGATAAACGGCGTGTACGGCTTTCAGGGTTTCTTCTTTCATGTTTTGACACCTCGGGTTAAAGGATAAGAATGACGGAAAAGACAGACGGAATCCGCTGTTCCGGAGACCGGAAGAGCCGATCACTCGTCAAAGTGATTTTTCTTTTTTCCGAGCAGGATCGCGAGAACGGCGATGACGATGATGACGGCGCCGACGACGATCCAGACGATTTTATCGCCGGTCGCGGGGGAGAGAGAGGAGGAGGCTGACGCCGAGAGACCGGCCGTCAGGAACAGCAGCGAGGTCAGACAAAGAATGAGAGTCGTGCGCAGCGTGTTTTTCATGGGAAAGCTCCTTTCTTTTCGATGGCCGGCGGACGTTTCGCCATCCGTCGGAAGGGTTCGGTCTGTTTCGTATTCTGTTTTTTATTATAAACCCAAACCGCGCGGTTGTCAAGCCCCGTCGGAGACCGGCGCTTCCGAAAGAGCGCGGGAAACAGGATCGCCAAACTTTTTCTTTCGCTTCGGTTGACAGTTGCGGGGAAAATGTGCTATAATAATACAACTGTTTGAAAACAGCCGACCGGTTTCCGAGCGGAGACCGGATCCTACGGATAAGGACAGGAAATCGAAATGTCACAGTTACTCACCAAGAACGACAAACGGACCAAATACTGCGGAGAATTCCGGGAAAGCGACGTCGGCGCCCGCGTCTGTGTGATGGGTTGGGTGCAGCGGGCCCGCGATCTCGGCAGTTTGATTTTTATCGACCTGCGCGACAGGAGCGGTATCGTCCAGCTGGCCTTTGACCGGGATACGCCGCGGGAGATTTTCGATCTCGCGTTTACGGTGCGCGCCGAATATGTGCTCTGTGCGAAGGGAACGGTGCGGATGCGCTCCTCGGTCAACGAAACGATCCCGACCGGCCGCATCGAGATTGCGGTCGACGAACTGAAGCTTCTTTCTGCGGCGCAGACGCCGCCCTTTGAAATCGTCGAGAACAGCCCTGTCAAGCCGGAGCTTCGCTTGAAGCACCGCTATCTCGACCTGCGCCGTCCCGATCTGCAGAAGAATATCATCGAACGGGCCAAGATCGCCCGCATCGCCCGCGAGTATTACGCCGATCAAGGCTTTATCGAGATCGAGACGCCGAATCTGATCGCCCCGACACCGGAAGGCGCCCGCGATTATCTGGTCCCCAGCCGCGTCCATCACGGGAAATTCTATGCGCTTCCGCAGTCGCCGCAGCTCTATAAGCAGCTTCTGATGCTGTCGGGCTTCGATCGGTATATCCAGATCGCCCGCTGCTTCCGCGACGAGGATCTCCGTGCCGACCGTCAGCCGGAATTTACCCAGATCGACCTGGAAATGTCCTTCGTGACGCAGGACGACGTGATCGCCGTTACCGAGGGCTTTCTTCAGAAGGTCTTCCGCGAGATCAAGGGGATCGAGCTCTCGCTTCCGCTTCCTCGCATGACTTACGAGGAAGCGATGAACCGTTTCGGCTCCGACAAGCCCGACCTTCGCTTCGGACTCGAGATCCGCGATCTGTCGGCGGCCGTTGCCGGATGCGGCTTCAAGGTGTTTGCCGGCGCCGTTGAAAACGGCGGCAGCGTCCGCGGTATCTGCGTCAAGGGCGGCGCGACGATGTCACGCAAGGAAATAGATTCACTTACCGAATTCGTGAAGACCTTCAAGGCCAAGGGTCTTGCGTGGTACAAGAATCACGGCGGCGAGGTCTCCTCGTCCTACGCGAAATTCCTGACCGAAGCGGAAAACGCGGCGATTCTCCGTACGCTCGGCTTTGAGGAAGGCGATCTTGCGCTGATCGTGGCCGATAAGAACGGCGTTGTCTTCGATTCGCTCGGTGCGCTGCGCTGCGAGGTCGCCCGGCGGCTCGGGCTGATCGATCCGAAAGAGTATAAACTGCTTTGGATCACTGAATTCCCGCTGTTCGAATACAGTGAGGAGGACGGGCGGTATTACGCGAAGCACCATCCTTTCACGATGCCGATGGAGGAGGATATCGGATATCTCGAAACGGCGCCCGAAAAGGTGCGCTCCATCGCGTACGATATCGTCATCAACGGAACCGAGGCAGGCGGCGGTTCGATCCGGATCCACACCCCCGAGATTCAGAACAAGATGTTCCGTGCACTGGGCTTCAGCGAGGAAGAAGCGAACGCCAAGTTCGGCTTCCTGTTGGAGGCGTTCAAGTACGGAACGCCGCCGCACGGCGGCCTGGCCTTCGGGCTTGACCGACTGGTGGCGCTGCTGCTCGGCCTTGACGATATCCGCGACGTGATCGCGTTCCCGAAGGTGCAGAACGCCTCCGAGCCGATGACAAAATGCCCGACGCCGGCCGATCCGAAAGCGCTGGAAGAATTGGCCATCGCGGTGACGGACCGGGAAGAAGACTAAGAATACGAATAACCGCGGCGCCGGAGATCCGGCGCCGCGGTCGTTTTTTCGGATAGCTCAGAGAAGCGAAAGCGCGCCGTCGGCGCTTTTCACGAGACGGGAGGAGAAAAAGCGTTTCATCGCCTCGGCCAGATAGTCGGTGTCTTTTACGCCGGCCGTTTCAAAGCAGGAATGCATGGCGAGCTGAGGCAGGCCGATATCGACGGTGCAGATCGGGACCTGCGTGTCGGAGATGTTCCCGACGGTCGAGCCGCCCGCCATATCGGGCCGGTTGACGAAATGCTGGACCGGAACGCCGGCACGGCGGCAGAGCGAGGCGAAGACCGCCTCCGATATGGCGTCGGTGGCATAGCGCTGAGCGGCGTTATGCTTGATGACGATGCCGCCGTTCATGACGGGACGGTGCGTGGACGCGGCGTATTCCGGATGGTTGGGATGCACGGCGTGGGCGTTGTCGGCCGAGATCATGAAGCCGCCTGCGACGGCGCGCCGGAAGTCTCCCGCCGTGCCGCCGAGCGCCTCAATCACCGAGAGCAGCGTATCAGACAGGAAGGGAGAAGCGGCGCCCTGTTTCGTCTGACTCCCGACCTCCTCGTTGTCGGGCAGGAACAGGACCGGAAGGGCTTCACCCGGCGCAGCGCTCAGAAAACCGCGCAGCGCGGCAAAAACGCACTGCAGGTCGTCGAGCCGCGGCGCCGAGATGAACTCGTCTTCGATCCCCCAGACCGTCCCGCGGCAGCGGGGATAAAGATAGAGCTCGTAGGAGAGAAGGTTATCGGTACCGACGCCGGCGGCCTCGGCCAACAGTTTCGGCAGTTCACCGCGGACCGCGGCGGAGCCGGCGATCGGCTGCAGATCGACTGCGGCGTTATAGGAGGCATTCTCGTTGGCCTGACGGTTCATGTGGATGGCGACCGAGGGGATCAGGAAAAGATCGCGGTCGAGATCGACCGTGTGCGGGACGATGGCTTCGCCCTCCGCGGCTACGACGCGGCCGGCAGCCGAAAGCGGACGGTCGAACCAGGTCGCGGAAAGCATCCCGCCGTAGCGCTCGACCGGGATCCGGGTATAGAAGCCGGCGACCTCCGTGCCGCCGGGCTCGGTGATCTTGAAGGACGGCGAATCGGTATGCGCGGCGGCGATCATGAAGGACGGGACGCGGCCGTTTTCGGGAATGCGGAAGGCGATCAGCGAGGATCCGTTCCGCGTGACGAAATACCCTTGTCCGGCGGTCAGCCGGAACGGTTCGGATTCGGTCAGCCCGATGAATCCGGCGTCGCGGAGAAGGTCGGCCACGGTCTTAACGGTGTGAAACGGGGAAGGCGAGGACTGGATAAAATCCAGCAGTTCGGATGCAGTACTCATAACGGTCCTTTCGGTGGGAATTCTCTTTTTTTATTTTATCACAGCGCGCCGCCGAAATCAACGCCTTTTCCTGTGATCCGCAAGAAATCTCCGGCGAAAATGTAAATAATTTGTAAATCCGTAAAAATCACTTGCAAAGTCGGAAAAGTTATGATAAACTAATCGGGTGGTAAAAATACACACACGGGGCGATCTTCGGTCAAAGGAAAGCGCCGTGGTGGAAAAACCGAAGAAAGGATGACAAAAACATGTCAGTAGTAACCATCAAGCAACTGCTCGAAGCAGGCGTCCATTTCGGCCATCAGACCAAGAGATGGTGTCCGAAAATGGCGGAGTACATCTTCACGGAGAGAAACGGTATTTATATCATTGACCTCCAGAAGACCGTCAAGAAATTCGACGAAGCGTACATGTTCGTACGCGAGACCGCCGCGGATGGCGGCAGCATTCTGTTCGTCGGGACCAAGAAGCAGGCGGCTGACGCGATCCGCGATGAAGCTCAGCGCTGCGGTCAGTATTACGTCAACGTTCGCTGGCCAGGCGGTATGCTCACCAACTTCAAGACCATCAAGAAGAGCATCGCCCGTCTCAATGCCCTGAACAAGATGCAGGAGGACGGTACCTTCGATCTTCTCCCGAAGAAGGAAGTTGCCGCGCTGCTCAAGGAGATCAGCGATCTCGAAAAGAGCTACGGCGGTATCAAGCACATGGAGACGCTACCGTCTGCCGTTTTCGTCGTTGACGCCCGCAAAGAGAAGATTGCCATCGCCGAGGCCAAGAAGCTCGGGATCCCGGTCGTTGCCATCATCGATACCAACTGCGATCCGGATGACGCCGACTATATCATTCCCGGCAACGACGACGCGATCCGCGCGATCAAGTTGATTTCTTCGGTCATGGCCGACGCCGTTATCGAAGGCAAACAGGGCGAACAGCTCGAAGACGCGTCCTCTGCCGGCGAGGCGGCCGAGACGGCGGAAAAAACCGAGGAAGAGGCGTAATCCGCTGTACCGGACAGGTATTTATAAGCTGCAGATCCGGAGTCTTGGAAAAGATTCCGGATTTGTCAGGTAACATCCTATATCTAAAAACGAAAGGAAAATGAAAATGGCAGTTATTACCGCGAAAGCAGTAGCCGAGCTCCGCGCCAAGACCGGCTGCGGCATGATGGAATGCAAAAAGGCGCTTACCGAAGCGGAAGGGAATTTCGACGAAGCGATCAAACTGCTTCGTGAGAAGGGCTTGGCTACCGCCGCCAAGAAGGCCGATCGTATCGCCGCCGAAGGCGTGGTGGATATTCTCCGCGACGGGAACGCCGCCGCTATGATCGAGGTCAACGCCGAGACCGACTTCGTCGCCAAGAACGATTCGTTCGTGTCCTTCGTGAAGGGGCTGCTCCGCACGATCCTCGCCAACCGTCCCGCCGACGTGGAGGCGCTGAAGGCGATGAAATTCGACGGCACCGAACAGACGGTGGCCGAGGCGCTGGTCGAAAAGATCGCGACCATCAAGGAAAACATCTCGATCCGCCGCTTCCTCGTGGCGGAAGGGTATATGAATACCTACATCCACGGTCACGGCACGACCGGCGTTATCGTCACCTTCGATACCGACGATCAGACCGCCGCACTGCCCGCTTTTGCCGAGATGTCCAAGAACGTCGCGCTTCAGGTCGCAGCCATGAACTGTGAATTCGTCGATCGCAATGCCGTTCCGGAGAACCGTCTGGCCGAAGAGAAGGGGATCATCGCGACGCAGATCAAGAACGATCCCAAGAACGCCAGCAAGCCCGACGCGATCATCGAAAAGATGGCGATCGGAAAGCTCGGCAAATTCTTCGAACAGGTTTGCCTGGCCGATCAGGCCTACGTCAAGGACGACTCGATGTCGGTTGCCAAGTACGTGGAATCGGTGGCCAAGGAGCTTGGCGCTTCGATCAAGCTGAAACAGTTCTATCGCTATGAGAAAGGCGAAGGGCTTCAGAAGAGAGAAGATAACTTCGCGGAAGAGATCGCCAGTCTCGTCAAATAAGAACGCCGAAGCCCTGCCGCTTTTCGCGGCGGGGCTTTTTTCCTTTGCCGGACTTTTCGGCCTCTGTCAGGTCGGCGTCAGGCAATTTGAACAGAGAAAAACGGCCGTTTTGAAGGGCTCATTCCTGTTTTTTGTCTATTCTGCACAATTTTGAGCGCTTCATTTTTACTTCAAAATCAAATAAAAAAAAGAGAAACCCTTGAAAAAAGTGTAATAGTAAGGTATAATGAATATATGTGCGGCGTGAACCGGACAAAGAGGCAGGTCGGCGCCGCCCGACGGAAATCGGTCAAGCCAGTGAAAAAAACACCTAAGGAGATATTTTTATGTACAAGTACGCAACAGATCAGATCCGAAACGTATGCCTGCTCGGCCATGGCGGTTCGGGAAAAACTTCTCTCGTGGAGGCCATGTTGTACCTGACCAAGGCGACCGACCGCCTCGGCAAGCCGTCCGACGGAAACACGGTCTGCGATTATGATCCTGAGGAGATCAAACGCGGTTTTTCGATTCAGTCCGCCGTCGCTCCCGTGATCTGGAAAAACGTCAAAATCAACGTTCTGGATACCCCTGGTTACCTGGATTTCGTCGGTGAGGTCAAACAGGCCGTCCGCGTTGCCGACGCCGCGCTGATCCTCCTTGACGGCAAAGCCGGCGTCGAAGTCGGCACCGAGCTGGCCTGGGAGTACGCCTCCGAGGCGGGCCTGCCCAAATCTTTCTTTATCAATAAATTCGACGATCCCGAAAGCCGGTTCTATAAGGTGTTCGATCAGCTCCGCGCCTCGTTCGGCGTCTCTGTCTGCCCGCTGCTGATCCCGATGATCGAGAACGGCGCCGTCGTCGGCTTCCTGAATCTGATCGATCAGAAGACCTACATTTACAGCAGCAACGGTACGCACGAAGAGGGCGCGATCCCGGCGGAGTTTACCGACGTCGCGGAAAAGTACCGCGATATGCTGATGGAATCGATTGCCGAAACCAGCGACGATCTGATGGAAAAGTATTTCGCCGGCGAAGAGATCACCCGCGAGGAAGCGGTCGACGCCATTCATAACGGCATCATCAACGGGACGATCTGCCCCGTGATCTGCGGCTCCGCCGGCAAAATGTGGGGCGTCGAGGCGCTGCTGGATACCATCGCCGAGTCCTATCCGCGTCACACCGCCAAGAAGAATGAGAAAAACATCGACGGCGAAGATGTGCCGATCGACAAGGATGCCGCCGAACCGGCCGTCTTCGTTTTCAAGACGGTCGCGGATTCCTTCGGCAAACAGTCCTTCTTCAAGGTCATGAACGGCACGCTGACCAATGTGATGTCGCTCAAAAACCTGCGCTCCGGTACCGTCGAGAAGTTCGGCCATATCTTTGAAGTGCGCGGCAAGAAAACGAACGAGGTCGATTCGCTTGCCTGCGGCGATATCGGTATGATCCAGAAGCTGATCGCTACCGATACCAACGACACCCTGACCAACGCCGATCTCAAGCCCTACGCCGTGACCGAGTATCCCGAGCCGTATATGACGATGGCGATCAGTCCCAAGAGCAAAGGCGACGAGGACAAGATCGCGACCGGCATCGGACGTCTCCGCGACGAGGATCGCACGATCAATTTCGAGAACAACGCCGAGACCAAGCAGCTCCTGCTCTCGGGCCTCGGAGATATTCATCTTGATATCATTACCACCCGCCTCAAGACGCGCTACAACGTCGACGTGGATCTGTCCAAGCCGAAAATCGCCTACCGCGAAGCGATCAAGAAACGCATCCAGGCGGAAGGAAAGCACAAGAAGCAGTCTGGCGGCCACGGTCAGTACGGCCACGTCAGAATCACCTTTGCGCCGGGCGAGGGAGAAGGCCTAACCTTTACCGAATCCGTCGTCGGCGGCGCTGTTCCGAAGAACTTCTTCCCGGCCGTTGAAAAGGGTCTTTCCGAAGCGATGCAGAAAGGCGTTCTGGCCGGTTATCCGATGGTCAATCTGGCGGCCGATCTCTACGACGGCTCCTATCATGACGTCGACTCTTCCGAAATGGCCTTCAAACTGGCGGCCAACTTGGCTTATAAAGAGCTGGTGAACGCCAATCCGGTCCTGCTGGAGCCGGTCGGCGAACTGAAGGTCGTGATCCCGGACGCGCTCGTGGGCGACGTTATCGGCGATCTCAACAAACGCCGCGGCCGTGTGCTCGGAATGGATCACATCCCGAACAAGAAGGGCTATCAGATCGTTGACGCCGAAGTGCCTCAGGCCGAAATGACCGACTATCCGATCGCGCTTCGCGCCATGTCGCAGGGCAAGGGAAGCTTCTCCTATCGGTTCATCCGTTACGAAGAGGTTCCGGGCAACCTGGCGCAGAAGATCATCGCCGATTCCAAGGCCGAAGAATAATCATACCCTCAAACGAGCTCCCGTCCGAATCGACGGGAGCTCGTTTTGTATCCGGCTTTTTTGCGGTTTCCGCGGCCGATAGCCGGCAGGGAAGAACTTATTTCAGATCCGACAGGATTGTACGCCAGGCCCCGATCAGATCGGAAAGCGAAAAGGCGGCGTTGGCTGGACTGGTGGAGGGAAGACGAACGGCTTCCGGAAAGCCGGCGCCTCCGAAAAAGCGCGTGTAGCAGGCCGCGGCCTTGCCGCCGTTCAGATAGATCCGCCGGATGGGGGCGCGCGACAGCAGCGACGCGAGATCGTTCGGCGTCTCTTTCCGGATGGCGGCGTCGGCGCTTCCGGTGATCTCGCAGGAGCCGATCACGTCCCACAACGCGATCCCGTTACGCAGTAAAAACGCCTTCTTATCGGAAACCGACAGCGGCGTTTTTTCGCCCGTCAGGGCGGAAAGGACTTTCCAGAAGCGATTTTGCGGATGTCCGTAGAAAAAGCCCTCTTCCCGGGAGCGGACCGAGGGAAAGGAGCCGAGGATCAGGATCCGGCTGTGTTCATCAAAAACCGGAGAAATCGTATGCAGCATAGCCACCTCTTGCCAAAACGGCGAATTTGTGATAGGATTAGAAGAGAAAAGAGAAGGGAGACAGTCAGATGAAAGCCAGAGGAAAACTGTTTCGCGCCGGGCGTCCCTACGATACGGAGGGAACCGAGACGCTCTTTGTCGCCGCCATGCGGGAAAACGCGGTTTTTCAGTACCGGCACTGCGAGGATTATCGGCGCATCCTGGACGAGGCCGGCTTTGATCCCGAATCGATCGGTTCGTGGGAAGACCTGATCAGGCTGCCGTTTCTTCCGACGCTGTATTTCAAGCATCATGCGCTGTTCAGCATTCCGCCGTCGCGGCTTCCCGTGAAAGCAACGTCTTCCGGCACGAGCGGTGTGAAATCGGTGATCGGTTTCGATCTGCCGTCGCTCTGGCAGGGGCTGCGCATGGTGATCCGTGTCGGCCGGTATCACCGCCTGTGGTCGCTCCGGCCGGTGCATTATCTGATTTTCGGATACGAGCCGTCGCTATCCAATAAAACGGCCGTCAGTCAGACGGCATTCGGATTTACCTTTTTTGCGCCGGCGCTTTCGCGCACCTATGCGCTGAAAAAAGGGAAGGCGGGGTATGCGCTCGATCTGGAGGCCATGAAGCAGCGCCTGATCCGCTGTGCGAAGGGCAGGATCCCGATCCGCACCGTCGGGTTTCCGGCCTATACCTATTTTGTCCTGAAGGAGATGAAAGAGGCCGGGATCCGGCTGAAAATGCCGAAGGGGAGTCTGATTACCCTCGGGGGCGGTTGGAAACAGTTTTACGCCGAGGCCGTCTCCAAGCAGGCGTTTTACGATCTGGCGGAGGAGGTGCTGGGGATCGATGACCGTCATATCGTCGAGTTTTACGGAGCCGTTGAGCATCCGATTCTGTATTCCGATTGCCGATGCCATCATTTCCACGTTCCGATATACAGCCGCGTCGTGATCCGGGATCCCGATACGATGCAGCCGCTTCCGAACGGCCGTATCGGGCTTGTGAACCTCATGACGCCGATGGTCGGGAGCGTGCCGCTTTTGAGCGTGATGCCGGACGATCTCGGCATCCTGCACAGCGGTCCCTGTCCCTGCGGGGAGAAGTCTCCCTGGCTTGAGATTCTCGGTCGGGTGGGGATCCGGGATATCGTGACCTGCGCGGCCGGCGCCGAAGAGTTTCTGAAGGAAAAGGAGAACAGTGTATGATTCTGATAGACGGACAACTTCGTCCCGACAGTGAGCAGAAGGCCATTATCGACGGGCTTTACCCCCGCCTTTGCCGAACGCTGGAAAAGCGGTGCCCGCCTGCCGGGGAGGCGGTGATCGCCGCCTGCGATCGGCTGGCGCGCAGGGTACTGGACGGAGAATTTGACGAAACCGTGCTGCCGCTTCTTGACCGCTTCGATATTCCCTATGAGCGCTTCATCGCGATGGTTCAGCCGTTTACCGGGGCGGGACTGACCGAGCGATGCCGCCTCGAACTGCCTCCCGATGAAGAGGTTCATCCGGGGCTGATCCGCCGGCGGATGCCGCTCGGTATTCTGATGCATATCGCGGCAGGCAACGTTGACGGCCTTCCAGCGTACAGTGTCGTTGAGGGTTTGCTGGCCGGGAATATCAACCTGCTGAAGCTGCCGACCGGTGATTCCGGCCTTTCGATCCGGCTGCTTTCGGAGCTGATCCGGGAAGAACC
>JAEEGL015140705.1_pt1 | contig 13068 bp, 10 predicted proteins | sample 9134231 | NCBI WGS metagenome assembly JAEEGL01 (sample SAMN16246548, study PRJNA631951) | gut metagenome | biome: gut microbiome; feature: rumen; material: fiber-attached | host: Bos | place: Iran: Karaj | collected 2018-10 | reverse complement strand
GGCCGAAGTGATCCTGACCGGGCGGAAGAGGTTCAAAGAGTATAAGGACCTGCCGTACGACATCGGGTTCCTGCCCCAGCAGGACCTGATGCGCGGCTCCGATACCGTATTCCGCACGCTGATGGACGCCGCTACGCTTCGCCTGCCCTCGGAGTTCACCAAGGCCGAGCGCGAGGCCCGGGTCAACGAGGTGATGGAAATCTTCGGTCTCACGCCGGTGAAGAACAACCTCGTGGTGAAGCTCTCCGGCGGCCAGCGCAAACGCCTGTCCATCGCGATGGAGTTCATCTCCAACCCGACGCTGTTCATCCTGGACGAGCCGGACTCCGGCCTTGACGGCGTCATGGCGCGGGAGCTGTTCCTGCAGCTGCGCCAGATTGCCGACCAGGGCAAGATCATTATCGTCATCACCCATACGCCGGACCGGGTGATCGACCTGTTTGACGATGTGATCGTGCTGGCCAAGGATGCGAACCGCACCGGCCGCCTCGCCTGGTTCGGGCCCATCGAGGAAGCCCGGACTTTCTTCGGCAAGGAGAAGATGGAGGAGATCGTCAAGTCCGTCAACCGGGAGGAAGAAGGCGGCGAAGGCCGGGCGGACGAATTTATCATGAAGTACGCGGAGGTCCAACATGTCTGAAAACGCAGTAAACACCCCCCGGTCCAAACGGGTTCATCATACCGGACGCGCCGATCAGGTTTTCATTTATCTGGGCAAACAGTTGCGCTTCTTTATCAACGAAAGCGACTGGAAGGTTCTGCCCATGGCGGCGGTGATCGCCGGCCTCGTGGCGATGGTCATCCGCCGGCGGTTCTTCGTGAACATGGAAGGCAGCCTCATCGGCGCCTTCGCCCTGGCCTGCGTGGCGATCTGGAACGGCTGTTTCAACTCCATTCAGTCCGTATGCCGCGAGCGCGCCATCGTCAAGCGGGAGCACCGCTCCGGCATGCACATCTCGTCCTACATGACCGCGCACATGATCTATCAGTTCCTGCTTTGCGCGAGCCAGACCGTGATCACGATGTTCGTGCTGCGGCAGCTGAGCGTGCCGATCCCGCGTGGATACGGCAGCGGCTTCATCACCCCCTGGATGATCCTCGACGTGGGGATCACGATGTTCCTGATCTCCTACGCGGCGGACATGATGTCCCTCTTCCTCTCCAGTATTTCCCGCACCACCACGGGCGCCATGACTCTCATGCCCTTTATCCTGATCTTCCAGCTGGTCTTCTCCGGCGGCATTATCCCGCTGCCCGAGTGGAGCCGGCCCATTTCCAATTTCACGATCTCCAATTACGGCATCCGGGCCCTGGCTTCCCAGAGCGGCTATAACGAGCTGCCGATGAACACGGTATGGAACACCCTCTCCGGCATGAAGGACACCCAGATCGGCGGAAGCGTCACCATCGGCGAAATCATCGACAAGCTCGACAGCCCCGTGGTGGAAAGGAACCGGGACAGGGAGATCCTGAAGTCCTACTCCGCCGCCGAGCTGGCGGGGATCCTGGCCGATCCATCCGTGGGCCTGCGGGACAAGAAAGTCGGGGATACGACCCTCGGGGAGATCCTTGACAGCCTGAAGGCGGATCCCGACCTGGCCGCGGAGAAGCTCAACCGGCCGGTCACGGTCGGCGATGTGGTGGATCTGCTGAAAGACAACAAGGCGCTTCAGAACCATCGGGACAAGACGATCACGCTGAAGGCGACCGTGGGCGAACTGATGGACATCGTCGGCGAGGAGAACGTCAAAGAGTTCGTCATGCGCAAAACCGCCGAGGCCGCGCGGAAGCCCGAATATGAAAAGACCCGGAGCAACGTCTTCAGAAACTGGGCCTTCCTGGGGATTTTCATCCTCGTGTTCGCCATGCTCGCCACCATCGTGCTTGAAATGATCGACAAAGACAAGAGGTAAATATGAATTTAATCGACGAGGCCAAAAAAATCATTGAAAACAACCAGGGCGTGCTGATCGAATGGGGCCGGCTCGGCATCTATATCCTCATCGCCTTCGTCGTCTGCTTTATTCTCCTAAAGCTGGAAAAAAAGCTGGCGAGGAAGTGGCTCGCCAAGCACAAAGGCATCAACGCCATCTACATGGAGCGGATCATCCGCTTCGTGATCATCTTCATCGCCGCGATGTGGGTGATCATGTCGAGCAACGTTACCAAATCCTTCGGCGCCTCTCTCTTCCAGGGAACCGCCGTGCTCGCGGCGATCGCCGGTTTCGCGGCCAAGCCGGTTCTGGAGGACATGTTCTGCGGCTTCATGCTCAGCTCCACCCGGCCCTTCAACATCGGAGACCGGATTGAACTGGACGACGGCACGGCGGGGATCGTCAAGGATATCACGATCCGCCACGTGGTTCTCCAGGGGATCGACACGCTCAAAATCATCATCCCCAACAGCCAGATCAACGGCAAGCGCATCACGAACCTCAGCCATCAGACCACCACCCGGAGCATCCACTTCCGCTTCCAGGTCGGCCTGAACACAAAGGTGAGCCAGGCCAAGGACGTGATTAGAACCGCCATCAGCGAAAGCCCCTTTTCCGTACCCCGCAACGGGGAGGAGTATTCCCCGGTATACTTCATGAGCTACACCCCCAACGGCATGGAAATGGGCACCACCGTTTATTATGAGCCCACCAGCCCCACAGAGGTCGTGCGGGACGATATCTATACCCGGGTCAACCGCGCCCTGAACGCCGCGAAGATCGAGATTCCGTACAGCTACACCAACGTGATCCTGAATCCCGATCCCTCCACGGAAAATCAACAAGGTACAGGGGTATGACGTTCTCAGATCAGATGAAAGATTTCGTTTGCATCGGCGACCTGATCCCCGATGCAATCCCGGAGATCCGCTATTACACCACGTTCAACTTCATCGGCGAGCGCATCGACGGCTACGAGCAGCCCGTCGCCCTGCTGACCCGTGAAGCAGCCGAAGCGCTGAAGCGGGTCAGCGACGAGCTGCTCGCCAAAGGCTACCGGATGAAGATCTTTGACGCCTACCGCCCGCAGAAGGCGGTGGATCACTTCATGCGCTGGGCGCAGGATCTTTCCGACACCCGCATGAAACGCTTCTTCTATCCCAACACCGACAAAAGCGAAATCATCCCAAGGGGCTATGTGGCCGAGCATTCCGGCCACAGCCGGGGCAGCACCGTGGACCTGACGCTGTTCGACATGCGCACGCACAGAGACGCCGATATGGGCGGCCCCTTCGACTTTTTCGGCGAACTGAGTCACCCGGACTACAAAGGCATCACGGAGGAACAGTACGCGAACCGCATGCTCCTCCGCGACGCCATGCTGCGGCACGGCTTTCTGCCCCTGGCGGAAGAATGGTGGCACTTCATCCTCGCCGACGAGCCCTTCCCGGAGACATACTTCACGTTCCCGGTCCGGATTCCGCCGACCGCTGACCGCTGATCACTGACCACCAGATGATGATGAACAGAAACTGTACGCTTTGCCCCAGGCACTGCGGCGCCGACCGCTCCGTGCATCCCGGCTTCTGCGGCCTGGGAGAGGAAATGCTGATTGCCCGCGTCGCCCCGCATCTCTGGGAGGAACCCCCGATTTCCGGGCGGAACGGCACCGGAGCCGTTTTTTTCTCCGGGTGCACGCTCCGCTGCGTTTACTGCCAGAACGGGGATATTTCGCACCGCAACGAGGGCCGGACCTTCTCCCCCCGGGAGCTTTCCGACGCCCTGAAACGCCTGGCCGATCTCGGGGTGCATACGATTTCCTTCATCACCGCGACGCCCTTCATCCCGCGGATCCTGGAAACCCTGGAGCTATGGCGACCGCCTCTCCCCCTGGTATGGAACACCTCCGGGTATGAAACGTTCGAATCCCTGCGGCTTCTCGACGGGGTCATCGACGTGTACCTGCCCGATCTCAAGCATTATTCCGAGCACGCCGGCAGGCTCTGCGCCGGCACACCGGATTACTTTGAGCGGGCCTCCGCGGCGATCACGGAAATGTGCCGCCAGACCGGCGCCCCGCGCTACGACCCGGACGGCATCATGCTCCGCGGCACGCTCATCCGCCATCTGATTCTCCCCGGCCTGACAAGTGAATCCCTCCGGATCCTGACCTGGATTCGGGACAGCCTTCCGGAGGGAATCCCGGTCAGCCTCATGCGCCAGTACGTCCCCTGCAACGGCGTCTCCGTTCCCGGCCTCGACCGCCGGATCACCGACCGCGAGTACCGCCGCGTCCGCGACCATATGCTGGCCCTCGGCCTCCCCGGCTTTCTCCAGGAACCGGACTCCGCCGACACGGATTTCATCCCCCTCTTCAACCAGCCGGCCAGTTTTGTCTGACGACCCGTGCTTCGCGGACAGGATCACGCGCCCTGCCAGGCACGGGAACTTTTCTGTTGGCGAAACGGGCGGATACTGATATAATAAACAGAAGCACGAAAACCCACAGGAGGCAGGGACATGCATTCAATCCGGATGAAGATCACCGCAGTGACCATCGCGGCAATCCTGACCAGCATTTTTGTGCTGGGCGGGATCGGCATCCTGACCATCGGGATGGAAAGCGACCAGTCCTCCGTGGAGAAAATGCGCCTGCTGACGGAAAACACGCAGCAGCGCCTGAACGCCTACCTGAGCAGCGTGGAGCAGTCGGTGGAGATGGCGGTTCACATGGCGGACGACTCGCTGAAATCCCTGGACCTGTTTCTGCTGGGTTCCGCGGACAAGCCGGAGGAGAAAGAAGAACTGAACAGGGTGCTGGGCGCCCACTGCGCGGAAGTGGAACATGCGTTTACGAGCATCGCCAATCATACCAACGGCATCGCAACCTACTACTACTGCGTCAACGCCGACCTGGGATCGGACGAGCACGGATTCTTCTGGTCCAAGGTGGGAGAGAATGAATTTGTAAAGCAGGCTCCGCTGATCTCAACGGACCTGGACATCAACGATACGGAACACACCACGTGGTACTACCGGCCGCTGAAGGAAGGGAGGGCTGTATGGGTGGGTCCCTACCAGGCCCACTACCTGGGCGACATCCTGACGATTTCCTACGTCGCGCCGATCTACCGGTACGGATTCCTGATCGGCGTGCTGGGCATGGACATCCTGTTCGACACGATGACCGAACAGGTCAAGGCGACCAAGGTATACGACACGGGCTTCGCAATCCTGCTGGATGCGGAAGGGAAGGTGCTGTACCATCCGCAGATGGAGCCAGGCACGACGCCGGCCTTCGTGGAGCAGCACCAGGACGAGGAACTGGGCAAACACCTGAGCAGCGGAAACCAGCTGATCCGATACGAGATGAATGGGAAGGAACGCCAGCTTTCCTTCACGACGCTGCGGAACAAGACAAAGCTGGCGCTGACGGCGCCGGTATCGGAAATCAACGCCTCCCAGCGGAAGCTGACGCTGATCATCCTGCTGGCGGCGGTGGTAATCCTGGCGATCTTCGCGGTGGTGACAATGGTGCTGATGAACGCCCTGACCAGGCCGCTGGTCCGCCTGGCCGCGGCTTCCCGGAAGCTGATGGACGGAGACTACACGGCGGAGCTGGAGGAATACAACGGGCAGGACGAGGTCGGGACGCTGACCCGGTCCTTCCGGAAGATGCGCGACCACATGCAGATCTACATCTCCGACCTGAACACCCGGGCCTACACCGACGCCCTAACACGCGTGAAAAACAAAGGCGCTTTCGACATCGCCGCCGAACGGATCAACAGCGAAACCGCGAGTGGCGAAAAGAAAGAGTATGCCATTGCCATGTTTGACCTGGACAACCTGAAGGAAATCAACGACGAGTACGGTCACGAACGGGGCGATATCTACATTCAGACGGCGTGCCGGATGATATGCCAGGTATTTGCTCACAGCCCGGTCTATCGGGTGGGCGGAGACGAATTCTGCGTGCTGATGCAGTATTCGGACTACGAGGCGCGGGAAGAACTGCTGAAAGCATTCGACCGGGACGCCGAGGCCTGGAACCGGAAGGCCGAGCATCCCTGGGAGAGGATTGAAGCCTCCAGGGGCATGGCCGTGTACCGCGCAGACCGGAGGGAGACGGTGGAGCAGGTGTTCGACCGGGCGGACAAAGCGATGTATCAGAACAAGCGGGAACGCAAGGGAATTTGATCCGGAGGCGGGAGGTGACCGGCGCGTGAGGCGGGAGAGGAACCAATATATCTTCGCTTCCGAAATGAAACGCGGGCGCGGGCACAGGGTCCGCAACACGATCCTGCTGATCCTGCCGATCGTGATCGCCGCGGTCTGGGTGCTGAACATCACGGTTTCCCGCCGGGTGCAGCTGGAGGAAATGCGGCTGACGGTGCTGAACCTGCCGGACGACCTGGAAAGCTATTCCATCCTGCATCTGAGCGACCTGCACGGCGCCAGGTACGGGGCGAAACAGAAGGCATTCGCGACGGAGCTGGGGACGACGCGGTATTCCTGCGTGGTCATGACCGGCGACATGCTGGGCAGGGACGGGGACGTGGAGCCGCTGCTGGAGCTGATCGCCCTGATGCCGCAGGACACGCCGAAGTTCCTGATCCCCGGGGATACGGACGGCGCCATGGTGGAGAGCCGGGCCCACAGCAGCCTGTCGGTCTACGCGGACTGGGTGGAGAAGCTGACGGAGGCGGGAATCCAGGTTCTTGACAGGCCCGTGCTGATCACCCGGGACAAGGGCCGGATCTGGTTTGTGCCGGAGGAACTGTATGCCATGGACCTGGCGGGCATGCGGAAGGTATTCCTGAAGCAGATCGAGGATCTGAATGACCGGGCCACCAGCCTGACCGCAGACGACGCGGCGCGGCTGCGGGCGCTGGAATATGAGATCGAGCGGATCGACGCGGTGCAGGAGATGCGGAAGGAATTTCTGCCGACGGATATCCAGATCGTGCTGACGCACAGCCCGCTGACCCGGGAATACGTGGCCGACCTGGTGTCCTGGGGCGGGAAGGAAGATCCGTTCTCGATGCGCTACGCCAGCCTGATCCTGGCGGGGCACTACAACGGGGGACAGTGGCGGCTGCCGTTTGCCGGAGCGATCTATGTACCGGAGCTTGGATGGTTTCCGAAGGACAGCCTGGTTCAGGGACTGAGCTATGTGGAGGGGATCCCGCAGCATATCAGTCCGGGGCTGGGGTCGGATCCGCATTATGAGTATATGCCCGGCAGGGTTTTCAACCCTCCGGTCATGACAAGAATTGTCCTGACGCGGAAGGCTAATTAGGGGGGCTTTCCGGTCGCCCCCCCCTAACCCCCTTCGGGGTCATGAGAAACAAAATGAGAGCGGAGACTGAAGCATGTTCCGACTGAAGCGGGGCGGGAAGGACCGCCATGAGATCGATATGACCGAAGGGCCGATCCTGCCGAAGATCCTGGCCTTTTCCGGTCCGCTGATCCTGACCGGCATTCTTCAGCTGCTGTACAACGCGGCGGACGTGATCGTGGTGGGCAACTATGCCGGCCACGAGGCCCTGGCGGCGGTTTCGTCCACAGGGGCGCTGATCAACCTGCTGGTGAACGTATTCATGGGCCTGAGCGTCGGCGCGAGCGTGGTGATTGCCCGGTACTACGGCGCACGGGACGTTATTTCCCTGCGGAAGGCGGAGCATACGGCGATGACGACGGCGCTGTTCATGGGCATCGGGGTCGGGCTGTTTGGCTTTCTGGCGGCCCGGCCGCTGCTGCAGCTGATGGACTCCCCGGAGGACGTGATCGACGGGGCGGCGCTGTATGTACGAATCTACTTCCTGGGCATGCCGGCCAACATGCTCTACAATTTCGGGGCAGGCGTGCTGCGGGCCATCGGCGACACGAAGCGGCCGATGTACTACCTGATCCTGGCCGGATTGGTCAACGTGCTGCTGAACCTGCTGCTGGTGATTGTGTTTCACCTGGATGTGGCCGGCGTGGCGATCGCAACGGTGGCGAGCCAGGTAATCAGCGCGGCGCTGGTGCTGCTGTGCCTGTTCCGCAGCCGCAGCGTGATCCATCTGAACCTGCAGGAGTGCCGGATTGACCGGAAAAGCCTGCGGGAGATCATCCGGATCGGCCTGCCGGCCGGCCTGCAGGGAAGCCTGTTCTCTATCTCCAACGTACTGATCCAGTCCTCGGTCAATTCCTTCGGCTCGCTGGTGGTGGCCGGAAACGGCGTGGCCTGCAACATTGAGGGCTTCGTGTACGTATCGATGAACGCCCAGCACCAGGCGGCGATGACCTTTGCCAGCCAGAACTACGGCGCGGGAAAGGCGGATCGGGTGCGGAAAACCCTGTGGTGCTGCCTGGGCAGCGTGACGGTGATCGGCCTTGGGATGGGACTGCTGTTCCGGCTGTTCGGCCCGCAGTTGATGAGCCTGTACAACAGCGAGCCGGACGTGATCGCCAATGGCCTGATCCGCATGGATATCATCATGCCGACATATTTCCTGTGCGGGCTGATGGACGTGATGGTCGGACAGCTCCGGGGCATCGGCTTCTCGGTAATGCCGATGATCGTATCCCTGACGGGGGCCTGCCTGCTGCGAATCGTCTGGATTCTGACGGTCTTCGCGCAGGACCGCTCGCTGACGATGCTGTATCTGAGTTACCCCGTGAGCTGGTTCGCGACGTTCGCGATCCACTTCCTGTGCTACCATATCGCAGGCCGGAAACGGCTGCGGCAGCTGGAGGAGCAAGCAGCATGAATCCCGTACTCCGCACCGCCCGGGAAAAACTGAAGGATGTGACACCCCTGAAACGCGACTGCGGCCGCGTCTGCGGCGCCGCCTGCTGCCGGTCTCCCGAAGGAGAGGAGACGGGGATGCTTCTTTTTCCGGGAGAGGAAGAAGCCTACGCCGGGAAAGCCGGATGGACGATCCAGGAGACGGCGATGGGGCCGATGGTGATCTGCCCGGGACAGTGCGAACGGGCGGAACGGCCGCTGGCCTGCAGGCTGTTTCCGCTGCTGCCAGTGACCGGCGGGGACGGGGAGATCCGCGCGGCGGTGGACCTGCGGGCGAAGGCGGTCTGCCCGCTGGCGCGGCAGGGCAGAAGCGCTATGGATCCCGCGTTTGCCGAGGCGGTACGGGAAGCAGGAAGACTGCTTGCGGCGGTGGAAGCGCAGGCGGCCTTTCTGAAACGGCTGGCGGAGGAGCAGGAGGAACTGAAACGACTGCGGAGAGCATTGGGAGGCGGGGAGCGTGTTTAAACAGGTTACGGTGAACCGCGAAGTGTTCGGAAACGGGGAGAACCTGCTGATCTGCGGAAGCGTGATGAAACTGCCGGAGGAGATCAGCGCGCTGGCGGGGAAGGCACAGTGCGTGTACGTCGATCCGCCGTTCATGACGGGGGAGAAGTTCATGCGCCGCCGGCCCTACGGGGAAAAAGGATGGAGAACCGGGACGCCGGCGCCGCGCTATCCGGCTTACGACGACCGATACACCGGCGAGAAACAGTACCTGAAGCTGCTGCGGCGGATTGTTTCCGTGGGGAAGGAGCTGCTGGCGGAGACCGGCGTGTTTTACCTGCACCTCGACTGGCGGATGGCGGCCCCCGCGCGGGTGATGTGCGACAAGGTGTTCGGCAAAACCCGGTTCCTCAACGAAATCATCTGGAGCTATGAAAGCGGCGGACGGGCCAGGCGGTACTTCTCCCGGAAACACGATGTGATCCTGCTGTACGCAAAGAGCGACAAATACCGCTTTGACCTGACGCGGGTACCGCTGCCCAGGGGCGGGGAACGCCGGAACCATATGGCCCGCGGCCGGGATGAGCAGGGGCGGATGTTCTCCCGCATCACCTCAAACGGCAAGGAATACCGGTACTACGACGATGAGCCGGTCTACCCGGGCGACGTGTGGACGGACATCAGCCACCTGCAGCAGCGGGATCCGGAGCGCACGGGCTACGCGACCCAGAAACCCCTGAAACTGCTGGAAAGGCTGCTGCTGCCGGTGACGAACCCCGGGGATCTGGTGATTGACCTGTGCTGCGGCAGCGGGACGACGGCGGAGGCGGCGCAGAAACTGGAATGCCGGTTTGCCGCGCTGGACGTGAACCCGGAGGCGGTGGCCGTCTGCCTGAACCGGCTACAGCCGAAGGACCTGACCGTCATCTGCCCCTGCGGCGGCAGGGCAAAACTGCTGGCGGAGAACGATCCGGAGGCCGGCCGATTCACGATCGACGGGCTGGAGACCGAACATCCGGCCTTCCCGGCGAAGAGCACCCCCCTCGATACGCTCGAAAGCTGGGACGCGGGCGAGATCCGGGACGGCGTGTTCTACGCGGAACAGAGCTTCCGGCGCAGCTTCCGCTATCCGGAACTGCAGCAGACGCTGAAAACGGAAAAAGGCGTTACGGCCGTGATGACCACGGACGCCGCAGGGATCCGGAGAGTTTTTTGCACAAAATAATTTTGTTCCCCTTGCTTTTTGAAAGAGAAAGTGCTAATATTGTTGTGTAAACGAAGGACGCCCCGCGGGGCGATATGCGACGAAGCCTGAAAAATGAAAGGATGACAGACATGGCACCGAAGAAAAACGCAAAAGCCGAGAAGACCCCCGTTGTGACCGAAAATATTCAGGAAGAAAAACTCAAAGCGCTGGAGCACGCGCTGGCCGACCTGGACAAGCAGTACGGCAAGGGCGCGGTGATGAAACTGAGTTACGACGTGACGAACCGCGATATCCCCGTGATCCCGACCGGCTGTCTTACGCTGGATTACGCGCTGGGCGTGGGGGGGATTCCCCGGGGCCGTATCGTTGAAATCTTCGGGCCGGAATCGTCCGGCAAAACCACGGTCGCCCTGCACATTGTGGCTGAGGCACAGAAGGCCGGCGGCATCGCCGCCTTTGTGGACGCGGAGCACGCGCTGGACCCGATGTACGCAAAGAAGCTGGGCGTTAACATCGACGAGCTCTATGTTTCCCAGCCGGATACCGGAGAACAGGCGCTGGAAATCGCTGAAGCCCTGGTGCGCAGCGGCGCGCTGGACGTGGTGGTGATCGACTCGGTGGCCGCGCTGGTTCCGAAGGCGGAAATCGACGGCGAGATGGGCGACTCCTTCGTGGGCCTGCAGGCCCGCCTGATGAGCCAGGCCCTGCGGAAGCTGACCGGCATAATCAACAAGACCGGGTGCGTGGCGGTATTCATCAACCAGCTGCGCGAGAAGGTCGGCGTCATGTACGGGAATCCGGAGACGACGCCCGGCGGCCGCGCGCTGAAATTCTATGCCTCCGTGCGTCTTGACGTGCGCAAGGGCGAGGCCCTGAAGAACGGATCCGAGATCATCGGCAACCATACGAAGGTCAAGGTGGTCAAGAACAAGGTGGCTCCGCCGTTCAGGCTTGCCGAGTTTGACATCATCTACGGCGAGGGGATCAGTAAGGAAGGGACGCTGCTGGACATGGCCGTCGAGTACGGCATTGTGACCAAGAGCGGCGCGTTTTTCTCCTATCAGGATCAGCGGCTGGCCCAGGGAAGGGACAACGCCCGCATGTTCCTGAAGGATCATCCGGAGATCACCGCGGAAATCGACCAGCAGGTTCGGGCAAAGCTTTTCGCGCCGAAGAACATCACGGCCGAGGAAGAGAAGGCAGTGCAGGAGCAGAGCAAGGAGGAAGAGGACGATATGGCGCTGCTGGATGAGGACATCTGAGATCAGTGGCCGGTGGTTAGTGGATAGAGCTGAAAAAAATGTTAGCACTCGTCGGTGACGAGTGCTAAATTTTGCTTGCAATTCGGCCGGACGGGTGATAAAATAACAGCGGTAACAGAAATGAGCGCCTGGGCGAAAGGTCCGGGCGGGTTTTTTCGGGAGGGATAAAGATGGCGATTCAGAAAGAAAAAGGTTCCGTATCCATTGATGCGCAGAATATCATGCCGGTGATCAAGAAGTGGCTGTATTCCGACAAGGATATCTTCCTGCGGGAGGCGGTCTCCAACGCGTGCGACGCGATTACGAAGTTCCGCATGCTCCATCCGGACAGCGAAGAAGCGATGGCAGTGACCGTGTCCGTGGACAAGGAAAAGAAGACGATCCGGATCTCCGATACCGGCATCGGCATGACCGCGGAGGAGGTCAAGAAGTACATCAACCAGGTTGCCTTCTCCGGCGCGGCGGAGTTCATGAAGCAGTTTGAGGACGAGAAACCGGAAGAGAAGGGCGACATCATCGGTCACTTCGGCCTGGGCTTCTACTCCGTGTTTATGGTCAGCAACAAGGTAGAGATCGAGACGCTGAGCAGCGAGGGCGAGGCGGAAGCAGTTCACTGGGTTTCGAAGGACGGGATGGACTTCGAGCTTTCAGCCGGGAAGCGCGCCGCCCATGGCACGGATATCATTCTGCACATCGCGGCGGACGAGAAGGAATTCCTGGAGATATGGCGCGTTCGGGAGGTACTGAACCGGTACTGCGGATACATGGCTTATCCGGTGATGCTGGAAGACGCAAACGCGAAGCCGGTTGAGAAGGAAGTGCCCGTGGGCGACGAGAAGAACGAGGACGGCAGCCCGAAGACCGAGAAGGTCATGGAGATTCCGAAACCCCAGCAGATCAACGATACCGCGCCACTGTGGCTGAAGAAGCCGGCGGACTGCAAGGACGAGGAATACAAGGAGTTCTACCATAAGGTTTTCATGGATTTTGAAGATCCGCTGTTCTGGATTCACCTGAACGTGGATTACCCCTTCAATCTGAAAGGCATCCTGTATTTCCCGAAGCTGAAGAATGATTTCGGTACCCACGAAGGGCAGATCAAGCTGTTTGCGGGACAGGTTTTTGTGGCAGACAACATCAAGGAGGTTATCCCGGAATTCCTGATGCTGCTCAAGGGCGTGATCGATTGCCCCGATCTGCCACTGAACGTGAGCCGGTCCTTCCTGCAGAATGATGGCTATGTAAAGAAGATCAGTGCGCATATCACCAAAAAAGTGGCAGACAAACTAAACAGCCTGATGAACACCGAACGGGAAACCTACGAAGGCTACTGGGATGACATCGCTCCCTTCGTGAAATACGGCTGCATCAAGGACAGCAAATTCTTCGAGATGGTGAAAGGCGCCATCCTGATGAAAAAAACCG
>JAEEGL014700093.1_pt1 | contig 13068 bp, 9 predicted proteins | sample 9134231 | NCBI WGS metagenome assembly JAEEGL01 (sample SAMN16246548, study PRJNA631951) | gut metagenome | biome: gut microbiome; feature: rumen; material: fiber-attached | host: Bos | place: Iran: Karaj | collected 2018-10 | reverse complement strand
CAGATCCTTCTTACCACCTTCCACACTTTTATGAGCTCTTTGCACAGTGGGCAAATGAGGAGGACAGGGAGTTCTTTAAAAAGGCTGCAGAGGCAAGCAGAGAATTTCTTGTAAAGGCTTGTCACCCTGATACAGGACTTAATGCAGAGTATGCAAACTTTGACGGCTCACCTATGGATGAACAGCTTCCTTGGGGATATTTCGGAGATTTCTTTAGTGATGCATACAGAACAGCTGCTAATATTGGTCTTGACGCTGAGTGGTACGGAGAGGACAAAGGCCAGCTCTCTGTTCCGTTAAAGATGATGAAGTTCTTTGGAACTGACCTTGAAGCTGCAAGATGCACTTACAAGGTAGATGGAACACCTGTTGAGAGATGCGTTCTTCACCCTGTTGGACTTCTTGCGACAATCGCACAGAGCGCGCTTGCTGTTCCTTACAGTGAGGATGAGGACAGTGACTTTGCAATTGCACGCAAGTGGGTAGAGTGGTTCTGGAATCAGCCTCTTAGAAAGGGCGTTCGCAGATACTATGACAACTGTCTGTATCTGTTTGCGATTCTTGCTCTTTCAGGAAACTATCGCATCTGGTAATAAGCATAATTCCTTTAACTTTTTTCGAAAATCAGGAATTTAGTAATTGACAACTTTAGCGTGATAAAACTATAATCAATATAACTTTATAAGATCTAAACCTATGAGACGGAGATAAAACGGAAGGGGCACTCACAGAGAGTCCGGGATGGTGGAAGCCGGACAGAACGCTGATTCGTAAATGGACCGTTGAGGGCATGGTGAAAAGGGATAGTTTCTCTTAGTATTCCATGACAGTCAGACAGCTGTTATCTGTCAGAGATATGTTGGTATCTTGTTAAGCGTGTGATGTATCACAAATCGAGGTGGCACCACGGGTATAGCTATAGTTTACTCGCCCTCAGCAGAAATGGATTATTTCTGCTGGGGGCTTTTTGTCGTTCATTTAAGGAGGAATGTATGGGACCAAAGAATTTACAGGAAGTACAGGAATATGCAAAGAGTGGGGAGTACAAGCTTGTACCTGTAACGAAGGAGCTGATGGCTGATATAGCTACTCCTGTACAGGTTATGAGAAAGTTAAAGAACGTAAGCGACCACTGCTTTCTTCTTGAAAGTGTGGAGGACTCGCGTCAGTGGGGAAGATATTCGTTTTTGGGATATGATCCTACAATGCAGATAAGTCTTAAGGATCATGTGCTTACAGTAACTGATAATAGCGGAAAGACAAAAGAGATTAAGGACACTTATCCTGCTGATTATTTAAAAGAGCTGGTTAGGAAAAACAAATCTCCAAGAATTGAGGGGCTTCCTACTTTTACAGGCGGTCTTGTGGGCTATTTTTCCTATGACTACATGCAGTATGCTGAGCCTTCACTTAAGTTTAAGTCAAAAAATGAATATGATTTCAGCGACATGGACCTGATGCTTTTTGAGAATCTGATCGTATTCGATAATCTCAGACAAAAGATAATCCTCATATCAAATGTTAATACTGAGAACGCTGAAGAATCCTATAATAATGCGCTTCATAAGCTTTTGGAGATGGAGAATCTTATCTTAAATGGTCAGGCAAAAGAGGCCGAGCCGGGAAGACTTCTTGAGGAGATAAAGCCTGTTTTTTCAAAAGAGGAGTACTGCGATATGGTAAGAAAGGTAAAACAGCATATCGTAGATGGAGATATCTTCCAGCTTGTTTTATCTAATCCAATGGAGGCCCGCTTTGAAGGAAGCCTTTTTGATACCTACAGAGTATTAAGAACAACAAATCCTTCGCCTTACATGTTCTATTTTTCCGGAGATACAGAGATAGCAGGCGCATCACCTGAGACACTTGTAAAGGTTGAAGACAGAGTTATCAGAACCTTCCCGCTTGCAGGAACAAGGCCTAGAGGCGCAACTTACGAAGAAGACCAGGCACTTGAAAAAGAGCTTCTTGCAGATGAAAAAGAGAAGGCTGAGCACAACATGCTGGTGGATCTTGGAAGGAACGACCTTGGAAGGCTCTGCGATTTTGGAACCGTTGAAGTTGAGAAATACATGGAGATAGAGCGCTACTCACATGTTATGCATATTGGCTCATCAGTTAAGGGACATCTTTCTGATAAGCACGATGCAATTGATGCAGTTGATTCAGTTCTTCCTGCAGGTACACTTTCAGGGGCTCCTAAGATCAGAGCCTGTCAGATAATCGATGAACTCGAGAACAACAAGCGAGGAATATATGGCGGAGCAATAGGCTACGTTGATTTTACAGGAAACCTTGATACATGTATCGCTATAAGACTTGCCTACAAGAAGAACGGAAAGGTATTTGTAAGAAGCGGAGCAGGACTTGTTGCAGACAGCGTTCCCGAGACTGAATTCACAGAGTGCGTAAACAAGGCAAAAGCAGTTGTTAATGCAATCAAAGAGAGCACTGCAATGTATAACGCGTAACTCATAATTTTACTATTGTAGAAAGAGGACAGATATGATTCTGATTATAGATAACTACGACAGCTTTACATACAACTTATATCAGCTAATCGGCAGTATAAACCCGGATATTAAGGCTATCAGAAATGATGCAATGACAGTGGAGGAGATAAAAGAACTTAGTCCATCAGCAATTATTCTTTCACCAGGTCCCGGAAAGCCTTCGGATGCAGGAATCTGTGAAGAGATTGTTCTTAAGCTTGGTGGCGTTATTCCGATTATGGGAGTTTGCCTTGGTCATCAGGCAATCTGCGAAGCTTTTGGCGGAACTGTTTGCCATGCATCACATCTTATGCATGGCAAACAGTCAAATGCTGAAGTAGATAATAGTTCAGTGATCTTTAAAGGACTTGATAAAGAGATAAAGGTTGCAAGATATCATTCCCTTGCGCTTAAAGCTGAAACTTTGCCTGAATGCCTTAAGGTTACAGCCACATCCGATGACGGTGAGATCATGGCTGTAGAGCATAGAGAATACCCCATTTACGGCCTGCAATTCCATCCGGAATCTATCATGACACCGGATGGAATGAAGATTTTATCAAATTTTTGCTTGTCCTTAGCATGAAAATGGCTATTGAGAAATAACGATAAGTATATTTTGTTTTTTATATCCATCAACCACAATATATGGTATAATTAAACAACAAGTCATACACATATAGGGGGACCTACGCATGAAGAAGATCTATGTATTGGACACCAACGTTTTGATTCAGGCACCACATGCTCTTAAGTGCTTTGATGACAACGAGGTCGTTCTTCCGCTGGTAGTCTTGGAGGAACTTGACTCGCACAAGAGAGATGAAGGCGAGAGGGGAGCCAATGTCAGGGAGGCAATCAGAATCCTTGAGAAGCTTCGTGGAACAGGTGATCTTGTCAAGGGAGTTGATCTTGACAACGGTGGTTTCTTGAGAGTTGAAAAGAACTTCAAGGATGTAGAACTTCCCAAGGATATGGCAGAATACAAATCTGACAATCGTATCCTCAAGGTATGTAAGGGATTATCTGATACCTGTAAGGAACAGGTAATTTTGGTAACAAAGGATATCCTTATGAGGATCAAGGCTCAGATTCTTGGGGTAAGATCTGAGGACTTTACAACTCAGCAGGTTGCAGGTAAGAGCGAGCAGTATAGCGGCAGAATTGATGTATATGCTCCGGAAGAAATCTTTAAAGATTTCAAGAAGAAAGGTATTCCTATTGATAAGGTATATTGCTGCGATGAAGAAGGCAAGCAATACACACCGACTCTGTATGAAAATGAGTTTGTAGTAGTAAGAGCAGACCAGTCCACCAATAAGACTCAGATGGGCAGGGTTAGCGGCAAGTTTATTAAGAAGCTTGATTATGAAAAGACTCTGCCCTATGGCGTGAAGCCTAGAAATTCAGGCCAGTACTTCCTTCAGGAAGCACTTATGCAGCCGGCAGAAGTTGCACCGCTTGTAATCGTAAAGGGTATGGCAGGTACTGCTAAAACATTTTATTCACTTGCTGTAGGTCTTGAGAAGATGATCAACAGACCAACCGGCGAGTACCGTAGAATTTTGGTCTGCAGACCTAATTCACAGTTTGATGATGCGATAGGTTTTTTGCCGGGAGATGAGGAAGAGAAGATATCACCTCTTATGAGACCTATTATTGATAACCTTGAGCAGCTCATCGATTCCAATGAAGAGGAGCGCTACAAGGATGAGAAAGAGCTTCAGGGCAAGACTGAGGAAGTCTTCGAAAGAGGCATTGTTCAGTGCGAAGCTCTTAACTTTATTCGAGGAAGATCGATTCTTAAGACATTTCTTATTATCGATGAAGCCCAGAATATGACACCTACTCAGGCAAAGGGCATCATCACAAGAGCAGGAAAAGACACAAAGATTATCCTTTTGGGCGATCCTAACCAGATTGACAGACCATTCCTCGATGAGAGAACAAATGGACTTTCTTATGCATCTGAGCATATGAAGGGAAGCCCATTTGCATGGCAGATCTCACTTTCAGCATCTGAGTGCGAGAGAAGTAAACTCGCTATGGACGCCATCGGCCGCATGAAGGACAAAGAAGACTTCTGATGGCTTGTTGTATTATTCCATAAGAAAGCCTGATAAATAACAGACAAAGGTTCTTTATATGAAGAGCTTTTGTCTGTTTTTTTACTGAGAAATCGGTTTTTATGGTATTATCGATATATGGGAATTGCTTAAAACTAATGACTGGAGGAAGTAACAATGAAAATGATTTTGAATGATCAGGTGGGATTCTTGCCGGGAAGCAATAAGCGAGCAGTTTTAAATTTTGATGCACCCGGATTTAGAGTTGTCGATGAAAAGGGAGATGTGGCTTTTGAGGGTAAACTCTCACATTTCGGAACTGATGAGATATCAGGGGAAGATACTTATATTGCGGATTTTTCATCACTGACTAAAGAGGGGAAATACAAAGTTGTAGCAGAAGATGCTGAAGGTGCTGAAGGTGCTGAAGGTGCATCTTTCACAATTGGTGATAATGCTTTTGATAAGCTGAAAAAAGATATACTGAAGTGCTATTACTATTTAAGATGCGGAGCTGCACTCGATAAGAAATACGCGGGAGTTTATTATCATGAGCCCTGTCATTTGAGCAAGGCCACAGTTTATGGAGAGGATGTTGATCCTGTAGATGTATCCGGTGGATGGCATGATGCAGGAGATTACGGAAGATATTCAACAGCAGGTGCTGTAGCAGTTGCTCATCTTTTATATGGCGTAAGATTCTTTAAAAACCTCCTTAACATTGAATTTGATATTCCAAAGGTAGAGTGTGACAACGGTCTTTTACCTGACATCCTTGCGGAAGTTAAGGTTGAGCTAGATTTTCTTATGAAGATGCAGAGAGAAAACGGCTCTGTATGGCACAAGGTAACTACATTTAATCATGCAGGTTTTGTAATGCCTGAAGAAGATACTAACGAGCTGTTTTTGTTTAGTGTGTCTTCCCTTGCAACAGGCGATATAGCTGCAGTATTTGCCCTTGCCTACACTATTTACAAGGATTATGACAAGGCCTATGCAGACACTCTTTTGGAAAAGTCACTTAAGGCTTATAAGTGGCTTAAAGAGAATCCTGAGGAGCTTCTTTTCCATAATGCCGAAGGCTCTAATACCGGTGAATATGACGAGAGCGAAGACATTTCAAACAGATACTGGGCAGCTTGTTCTTTATATGAAGCCACATCCGATGAAAAATACTATCAGGATGCTACAGAACTTGCTAAGAGGCTAACTACTTTTGATAAAAACGCTACAAGAAAGCTCTACCAGGGAGATGTTTTCACATGTCTTGGATGGGCTGAAGTTGCAGGCCTTGGCGGCTTTTCACTGATCCTTAAAAATGAGAACAATGAACTTACAAATGCAGTTAAAGAGAACTTTTTGGACGAAGCAAAAAGACTATGCGAAAACGCTAAAAAGAACGGCTTTAACCTCTGCATGGAGAGAAAAGACTTCATTTGGGGCAGCAACATGGAGCTTCTTAAGTACCTCATGGTTTTGACAGTTGCGAATATTCTTTCTCCTGATAAAGAGTATAATGATGCCATCACCTCCGGAATTGATTATCTTCTTGGCTGCAACAGTATGGATGTTAGTTATGTTACAGGTAATGGAGAAAAAGCCTTCAAGAATCCTCATCTTCGTCCAACAGCAGTTGACGATATTGAAGAGCCATGGCCGGGACTTGTTTCAGGTGGTCCAAATATCGGTCTTCACGATGAGAGAGCACAGACTCTTCCTAAGGATCTGCCTGCAATGAAATGCTATCTTGACCATGTTGACTGCTATTCGCTTAACGAGATCACAATCTATTGGAATTCACCTCTCGTTTTTGTTATGGCAGGTTTGCAATAAAATCGATAGATGCATATATTAACAGGCTAAGTGTAATTCATATGTTCTTGGACAATGCCCAAGAACATATGACAAATAGGCCATTCCAGAGCGACTACGTCGCAGGGCCTATTTGCACTTGTATCATGGTTTCACGAAATGCGCAGCGTAGTGCACATTTCTGCAATCTAGTCCAATAATACATAAAAAACTAGATATCTAAGGAGGGGATTTACTATGGGTAATGAAGATTCCAAGACGTTTAGAAGAGATAATGCGCTGCAGATAATCTTTATTTGTGCAGCATTTGCAATTGCACTTTTAGGGCTCTTTCGAAATACGAACCTAAGCAGAATGATAATTTACTGCGGACAATGCATTGCATGTGTACTTCTGTTTATATTTGGAATTCTGAAATATAACGACATCGACAGAAAGTACCTAAAGATGATCCTTCTTGCTTATGCTTTATTTGAAGCTCTAAGGTCAGCGCTTCTTATTACAACGGGAGTAAATACCTTGATTGGCGTTATTGCCAAATTTATTCTGGCAGTGCTTGCATGCAATTGTGTTCTTGTGGCAGAAAGGATCGACCACGAATCCTGCTTTAAGATGGCACTTGGACTCATAGCCCTTGAGATAGCTCTTTACCTGGTTTTTCTCATAGGATTCCCCGGAGTAATGCTTGGGCATATGAACAGATTTATGCCGCTTGTGGGTGTTCTTATCGCAGCCTGCATAGCACTTATAGCAAAAGGAAATAATGTAAGTTCGGATACAGATGAGTGAATACAGAGAATTAAGATATAAAGTTAATACAAAAGATGGAGCGGTCACTGCAGGTGAAATTATGAGGGATACGCTCCATCTTTCCAGTAGGGAAGTAAGCCGGTGTAAGCAGTTTGAAGACGGCGTGATGGTGGTGCGTTACTCGGAGACTTCAAGCGAATATTCAAGTATGAATGTAGGCGAAAAGTCTTTTGGTAATGAGGTGAATTTTGAAATCTCAGATATTTCCAAAAGCGTTCCGATACGCCTTATTGACCTGCTTTCACCCGGCGACATTTTAATTGTCAGGATTTATGAGGATAACGATAATGCCGGAGACATTGTTCCGACAGAAGGAGCAATTGACATAGTTTATGAGGATGAAGATCTGATAGTCCTTAATAAGGAGGGCGACAGGGTGGTGCATCCATCCTATGCTCATTACACCGATTCCTTAAGTAACTTCCTTGCAGGCTATTATGAAAAGACCGGGCAGAGGCACGTTATCCGCACGATAGGAAGGCTTGACAGGGAGACATCGGGGCTTGTTATATTTGCAAAAAACAGGCATTCTGCAGCTCTTTTGTCCAAACAGACATCAGATATGTCGAGGCGCAAGGAGTACCTTGCAATCTGCAGCGGTGTATTTGAGGAAAAAGAGGGAACTGTCGATACTCCAATCCGCAGAAAGCCTGATGAGAGAATGATAAGAGAAGTTCATTCCGAAGGGAAAACTGCGATAACGCACTACAAAGTTGAAAAACAGTATGATGATTACGCCCTTGTAAGACTTAAGCTGGATACCGGAAGAACCCATCAGATACGTGTACACATGGCATATCTCGGGCATCCGCTTATTGGCGATAATTTTTACGCAGACAAAAAAGCAGAAAGCTATGGCCTTACAAGAGCAGCACTTCACGCCGCAAGCATAGAATTCATACATCCCATCACTTGTGATAAAATTATTGTAGAAGCAAAAGTTCCTGATGATATGCGGAGACTACTATGACATATTTCACATGCCTTTTTCTTGATAACGAGAAGGATATAATCGTAGATCTTTATAAGGATTTGGATAAGCTCCTTTTCGTTATTTCTACACCTAATCACCACACAGGAAACCTTATAAAAAACCTGGCGAGGATATGCGATCTTCCTCTTTCAAAGGGCGAGAACGATATGCTTGTAATAAAGGGCGAGGTTCCCTGCTATATTGATGGAAGCAATGAAGAGGTATATCTTTTCCGCCTTGGGAATATCAAGATCGCAAATATCTATCCCGACGGCAGAGTTGAGATGAAGGCCGCAATCCCAGCAATTTCCAAGACTCTCATGAGCCAGACAAAGGATTATAAGCTTGATATCGGCAAGACAATCTTTAAAACCTATATTCCCAAGAATCTTAAGTTCAGAACCGACCTTCACACCCACATGAATGGCAACCTTCCTGCGGATGTTCTTATCGCGCTTGGAATCTGCCATCAGATAAGGTATCCGCTTTATTATGTAAAAAAGCTGGACCTGCAGCTTACTGAAAAGCAGTGGCTTAAGGTTTATGCCCAGAGGGAGAAAGTTGAGAGACAGTTTGTAACATCAGACCTCAAGGGAAAATATTTAGATAGAAAGATTAACGACAATACCTTTATAAATTTCGCAGACCTTATCCTCAATAACCTTGATAACGCTGAGCTCAACATCGTAAAGATCAGGGGCTCGCTTGGAATCATAAGGGATGGTCAGGCTGTTTTTACAAATCTTGAAAAGGTCTATATCTATCGATATGTCTTTTGCAAGGGAAAAGAGTCTGAGGAAAAGATAAAGCTAGAGAATATAGACCAGATACCGGATGAGACAGTTAAATCAGCGCTTAAACAGATGCTGATCGATAAAGAGTCTGTGGAATATCATAACAATACAATCTTCCAGGATAAGCTTTTGTGGATTGCAAGATGCTATAAAATGCGCGGAATCTGCTATGCGGAGATAAGCGATACGACTCTTGTAAAGCGCTATGAATCAATAGAGATGCTTCGTCAGGTCCATGAAGTCATGCCGAAGATATACAGGGAAACAGGCGTAATGATAAGGTTCCTTGCTGCTATGCGAAGGATTCCTTTAACTATCATAAAAGATGCGGTGACACCTGAAAATTATCTTGAGGAGAACCTTGAGGTTTTAAAGGCAACGGCGCTTGACCCCTATGTAGCAGGGTGCGATTTTGTGGGTGAAGAGATAAACGACATCATTACCCTTAAGCCTGTATTTAAGGAGCTAATGAAGATCGCGGCTCAGGATGAATCTTTTGTTATAAGGATCCATGCCGGAGAAAACGACAGCCAGAAGGACAACATAGCACACAGTATTGAGTGCGTAAGAGATAATCTTGCGCCGGGGCAGAAGATGCCTAGAATGCGACTTGGTCATGGACTTTACACCTACTCGCTTCGCTCTGCCAAGGGAAAAGAGGTTCTTAAAGCCCTCAAAGACAATGATGTTGTTCTTGAGTTCCAGCTGACCAGCAATGTGCGACTTAACAACTTAAACTCACTTGCAAATCATCCAATAAGACAGTATTTAAAACATGGGATTAGGTGCGTGCAGGGAACCGATGGCGCTGCGCTCTATGGCACAAACGCAATAGATGAGCAGCTATCCCTTGCGATGCTTCTTGAGCTTTCTGAGAGCGATTTTAAGCTGATGAAGGACACCGAGAATCAGATAATAGAAGAGAGTAAGCGCTCATATTCAGAGAAGAAATATTCCTTTAATAAGCTCCTTGAGAAAAAGCCCATGGAGGATGTCCTTCTTGAAAAGATGAAGACAGTTAAGATTGCAGGTATTCAGGGTAAGACAAGGCAGAAGCTTGATGCTAACACAGAGCTTAAGGACATGATAGAAGATATTACCTGGGACCGCTTTCCTGTGGTACTGCTTGGTGGCAGCTTTAATACCGAGAACAGGACTACAAGGGTAACGGAAGAAGGAATTCGCCAACTGGATGAACTTATAAAATTCATGAATCCAGAAGAAGCATGTTTCATAATTGGCCATAAGCTTACTGGATACGAGAAGTATCTTATAGATCACAACAAAAAGAAGTTCAGAATCTATGCGGTTGTTCCCTCGCTTCTTACTAAAAAAGAAGCTGAGAAGTTAAAAGAAGCAGGCGTACGCATAAGAGTGTCCACAGAATCTGAAGGAATGGGAATCTATAAGAGTTTTAACTACGAGATATTTGAGAGGAGACCAGCGCTTGTGGTTGCCTTTGATGGCAACAGTGCCGCAGCAAATCTCATTCAGGAAGCCAGAAACGGCAAAGGTAAAGCTGCTATTATGATCTGGAACAGGTCAAAGCCCCTTAGACAGAAGGCAGCTTCACTAAAGGGATATGTAAGTACCTTTGATGAGGAAAAGAGCCTTGTAAGTGGAATTAAGGAGTATCAGAAAAAAATTCCGCAGGTGCTTGAAGAGTATCTGGCAGCAAAAAGATCATAGAGTACTACCTTTAAATACTGAGTTTTTACCGAATCGATTATCAAGTTCCTCAGTCATTTTATCAAGCTTCTTCTGCCGATCAAGGTCGGTGGAAGGAGCTTTTTTTGTGTAGATATCGTCAAAGAGACTAAGCTGCTGATACGAACCATCATCGAGCTTTGAAACACCTACGCCAACAAGGCGAACAACTTCGCCTTTTATAAAGAGACCGTCGTCTCCAAGAAGGAGCTTATCGGCAAGGCGCTTTGAGTACTGCATAAGTGTCTCTTCATCATTGATAGAGTTATCAAGCTGCATTTGAGCAGAATGGCGCTTAAAGGAGCCGGTCTTTACGGATACAGTTACTGTCTTTCCAAATACATGGTCCTTCTTAAGCCTTTTTGAAACACTCTGAGAAAGATATTTAAGGACAGGAATAATATCTTTATCATAGCTGTCGGCAGTGAGGTCAGAAGAGAGCGTTGTCTCGTTGGAATAGCTCTTTGCTTCCTCGTAGCTGTTTGTGACATTGGTGCTGCCATTTCCATTTGCGCTTTCATAAATATAGTTTCCTGCGTTATCTCCGAGAATTGAAATAAGAACATGCCTGTCTGATTTTGCAGCATCGCCTATTGTTCTGATTCCCATAGAAACAAGTCTCTGGGCAGTTGATTTTCCGCAGCCATAGAGATCGCCTATTGGAAGAGACCACATTTTTGCAGGAATCTCTTCAGGAAAAAGAGTATGCACTTTATCAGGCTTTGTGAAATCACTTGCCATTTTTGCAAGGAGCTTGTTCGAAGATATGCCTACATTTACTGTAAAACCAAGAAAATCTCGAACTTCATCTTTTATCTGATATGCGATATTTAAAGGAAAAGGATGCTCATCTGTTTCTGAGTCTATGAAAAGGGAGCGCATTCCTGAGACATCAAGATATGCTTCGTCAATGGATACCTGCTCAACAATTGGAGAGTAACTGCTAATGATCTTAATAAAAGCATGAGAATACTCCCTGTAAGTCTTAAAGTCAGACTGTACAAGGACAAGCTTTGGACATTTTTGAAGAGCCTTGACTACAGGCTCACCGGTGACTATTCCATATTTTTTTGCAGGAATTGATTTGGCGGTTATGATGCCATGTCTTGACTTGACGTCGCCTCCTACTGCAGAAGGAATTGTGCGAAGATCAATTGCAGAAGGGTCTTCACTTAGCCTTTTTACCGCAGACCAGGACAAAAAGGCTGAATTGACGTCTATATGAAAGATTGTTTTCTCGTAACTTAATGCGATTTCACTGATAGATTTCATGATCTAAAACTTTAGCTTTAACATTTTTTTATTTATTATAAAATAAATTTAGTAAAGAATCATGTTTTATAGGGGGAAAAGATGAATAACAAGGTCAAGAAAGTTCTTGGTATCCTTGCAATTTTGATATGCGTAGGGATTATAGCCTATGAAGGATACAGAATTTATGCGGATCAGAAGGAATATACAATAGCAGATTCGGAGTATGAGTCTATCAGAACAGATGTGGTAGTATGGCCAAAGAGCGAAGATGAAGCAGAGGAGATAGATTATCCTCTTTTGCAGATCGACTTTGACAAGCTTTCAGAGACAAATCCGGATTTTGTTGCATGGATATATTTTCCGGCACTCGATATAAGCTATCCTGTTGTACATGAGAATACAATTGACGAATACCTGCATCTTACTTTTGAAGGAAAACAAAATAAAGCCGGCTGCATATTCCAGGATGTCTTAAGTGATCCGGAGTTTCGAGGAATGCATGACATAGTATTTGGTCATAACATGAGAGACGGATCCATGTTTGGCAAACTTAAAAAGCTCTATCAGAGTAAGGAAGATCTTCTTGAGAAAAGCCCATACGTCTATGTCTATACAAAGGATTATGTTTTCCAGTACAGAGTGTTTGGATATTACCTTACAAAAGTTGGGAGCGATGCATATTCTGTTGTGAATTCGGATGAGGAATATGATGCTTTTCTTACATTTATCCAGCTTCATTCTTCATATAAAAAGGCCGATGATGCAGATTTTACCACGAGGCCAAGCCTTCTTACACTTTCTACCTGTAGCGGTTCTTCAGGAAGTGGGCAGAGATTTGTTGTACATACCTATAAGTCTCAGGCATGGGTAAGAGAGTGACCTTCTTCTATGATAAAAAATTTCAATATCGGATATTTTATTTTGAAATATAAAATTTTTTTTATAAAAAAAATATAAACTCGATGTTGAAGTAGACATTTTGATAGAGTAACATAATTAATAGGTATGTGAATTTTTTATGTAGGAGCATTCCTGTAATTCAGAAATAACGCCAATTGAATAAAAAGAAACCTCTAAGTAAGATAAAGGTGTTCATCTTGGCGGATGAAAAAACATCTTATGCTAACCGGAGGTTTCTCAAAATGAATTTTACACAGAAT
>JAEEGL014038374.1_pt1 | contig 13068 bp, 6 predicted proteins | sample 9134231 | NCBI WGS metagenome assembly JAEEGL01 (sample SAMN16246548, study PRJNA631951) | gut metagenome | biome: gut microbiome; feature: rumen; material: fiber-attached | host: Bos | place: Iran: Karaj | collected 2018-10 | reverse complement strand
GCCTTTTCTATCGCATGTCTTGTTGATCCTGACGTTATTATCCTTGATGAGGTTTTGTCAGTTGGTGACGGCGCCTTTAAGAAAAAGAGCGGTGATAAGATGAAGGAAATCTTGGACCGCGGTATTACAGGTATGCTGGTATCCCACTCCGCTTCTCAGGTAAGGGAGCTTTGCAATAAGATACTGTGGCTTGACCATGGCAAACAGGTAGCCTTTACTGATGACGTAGAGCTTTATATGGATGCCTACGAGGAATTTCTTATCACCAAAAAGCTTCCGAGTAATGAAGAGGAAGTAAAAGAGCTTGCTGCAGCCTTCAAAAAGAGAATGGAAGAAAAGAGGAAGGCTGAGGAGAAGACAGAGAAGGAGCGCCTTATCGAGATCTTGGAGGCAGGCAGCTCCGATTCAGCCATCAATGCAGCCATAGAAGTTCTCCAGAAAAAGCGTCCGGAGATTCTGAATACATCAAAGATTTAAGTACAGAGGAAGATAAATGAGTTTTGTTAATAATCGCAGAGTAAGCGGCAAAAATGTTATACGAAGCAGTCTTGAGCTTAACAGAAGTACAGCAGCTATCGTAAAAAGATGGCTTACAAGAAAAATCTTATTTCCCGTACTGTATCACATATATGCTCTTAAGCCTATCCAGCAGGATAAGGTTATTTTTATGGAGATCAGATTTTCCGAGCTTACAGACAGCTATCAGGAGATTTTCAACGAGCTTATAAGAAATTATGATATGGATATCCACTGTCACTTTTTCCGTCAGGGCTTTGTGACTCCCAAGAACGAGCTGAAGAGACAGATCGACTTTATAAAGGATGCCGCTACAGCTAAGTACCTTATTTATAACGACAGTAGTGATACCCAGGGTTCCTTTAAGGTCAGAAAGGGCACACACGTCCTTAATACCTGGCATGCCTGTGGTGCTTTTAAGAAATTCGGCTTTAGTACCATGAACAAGATATTTGGTGGTACTGAAAAAGAGAAGGCTACCTACGGACTGCATCCGGAATACGACCTTGTCACAGTCAGCAGCCCTGAGATCGAATGGGCTTACGTTGAAGCCATGGGTAAGGAAAAGAATCCGGGATGCGTAAAGGCTACAGGTATCAGCAGAACCGACGTATTCTACAGACAGTCATTTATTGATGCAGCTTATAATCACCTCTATGATGTTATGCCTCAGGCAAGGGGTAAGAAGGTAATCCTCTATGCACCTACCTTCAGAGGAAGTGCAAGACTTGCCGTAACTCCCGATATGCTTGATGTGGGCGTTTTTTATGAGAAGTTCAGCGAGGACTATGTGATGATATTCAAACATCACCCTCTTGTTAAGATGCGTCCCTCTATTCCTGTGGATTACAGGAAGTTTGCTGTAGATCTCACTCCCATGATGAGTATTTCAGAGCTTTTGTGTGTTGCCGATATCTGTATCACTGATTATTCATCACTTATTTTTGAATATTCGATTTTTGAGAAGCCCATGATTTTCTTCGCTTATGACCTTGCGAACTACTTTGACTGGAGAGGCTTCTACTACAACTATGATGAGCTTACTCCCGGTCCTGTATGTTACACAAACTCTGAGATGGTGGAGTACATCGAGCATCTTGATGAGAGATTTGATGTGGAGAAGGTTCGTGCATTCCGCGATAAGTTCATGAGCTCCTGTGACGGTCATGCCACAGAGCGTATCATGGAGCAGTTCTTTGGAAATGCAATAGATAAATATAAGAGACAGACACCTATCACAGGTGAATACCATACTATCCCTGAAGTAAATACCTTCAAGAGAGATGAGGATGCTCGTCTTAAGAAGATGAAGAAGGTTATGAAAAAGGGAGCCGCTGCTTATAATAAGGCAGTTCATAAGGATATCATTAAGGGCAGAATTGCGCTTCTTGCAGATGAAAGCTCCGACTGGGATGTTTTCCTGGCCTTTGAGAAGGCACTTGAAAAGTCCGGCAAAAACTATGACATTGTTCGCGATATAGTTTTCAACGAGGATAATGTTGCAGGCTTTATGGAAAAGCTTGCAAGGGCTGAGTTTATTGTATGTGCAGGAGAGCCCTATATCCTTCGAATGATAAATGTAAGGAAAGAGACCAAGCAGATTCAGATTTGTCCTGAGCTGTTACCTCTTTATCCCAAATGGAAGAACTCAAAAGAGGTTCGAAGCGGCTATAAGACAGAGGAGTGCAGACTTTTCCCTATACATTCAGAGTATTCTGCAATTATGGGAGGTGCTGCGCCTGAGGAGGAATTCCTTAAGCAGAACTACACCCTTGCTGATGGCGGTAAGGTCTACAACATAGGTAATATCACTCTTGATATGCTCTTTGATAATGAGTTCAAGAAGAACGCCATGGACAGATTGAATCTTGTCTGCCCGTATACCAAGGGTAAGAAGATAATTCTCTTTATGGGTAAGGACAGAGATTCACTTACAAGCTATCTCAATCAGATCATGACAGCGATGCACGAGAAGTTTGCAAGAGATTATGTATGCCTTGGAATGGCCTGCGACGGAAGACCCGGTATCCGTATGGAGATTGCCGAGTATCTTGAAGGCTTTGGCGTTGATCCCAAATATGTACTTGGACAGAGAGTTGCGCAGCAGGATGCCAATACCCTTGATGTGGATGAGGCTTCAGGTATCCGCTTTGACGAGATTGACTGGAAGAAGTTCCCTCCCATTACTTTGGTGGAAGCCTGTGCAATCGCTGATGTAGTAATAGGCGACTATGCCAGCCAGACCATGGCTGCTGTTGTTGCAGAAAAGCCACTGTTCCTGTGGGCACCTGACAGAGTTACCTACGGAAAAGCTCAGGAGATGTACATGGACTACGAAAAGCTTCTTCCGGAGCTTATGGTAAGCGGTGCAAAGGATCTTGTGGAGAAGATCGAGAACGTTGATAAGTATGATATGAGCATCATCAGGAACTTCAGAGACAGATACCTTCCCGGCAATGACGGCAAGGCATCCGAGAGACTTGAAGCTATACTTGGAGAGCTAAATTAAGCAGGAGATTGTATGACAGATCCTAAGGTTACGGTGGTAGTACCGGCATATAATAACGAGACTGTTATAAGAGAGTGCCTTGACAGCATCGTAGGACAGACACTTAAGGATATCGAGATCATTATTGTGGATGATGAGTCTACGGATAAGACCTTTGATATTGCAAAAGAATATGAGGCTGCTGACAGTCGTGTGAAGGCCTTTAGGCAGAATCACTCCAATGCGGGAGAAGCAAGAAACTACGGCTTATCCATGGCAAAGGGTAAATATCTGGTATTCTGGGACTCTGATGATACCTTCGAGCTTACTGCCTTAGAAAAGCTCTATGAGAGATCATCCTCCATGGATGCTGATGTTTGTATCTGTGATGCAGATAAGAGAGATACCATAACCGGTCGCATTTATAAAAAGAATGTATTTCTGACTAAAGAGCTGATACCACAGAAGGAAGTCTTTAACAGGACAGATTTTAAGGAGCAGTTTCTGATACTGACCACCAACCATCCCTGGAACAAGATGTATCGCAGGGATTACATACTGGAGAACGATCTTAAGTTTCAGTCAGTGCCAAAGGCAAATGATGTCTATTTTGTAATGATGGCACTTAGCCTTGCTGAGAGAATCACGATTCTTAATGAGCGCCTGATCCACTACCGTTCCAATTATTCCGGAAGTATCACAAGGACAGGAACCACATCTCCTATGCATGTTTTTTCTGCTTATGAGTGTGTAAAAGAGGAGCTCTCTAAGAGAGGAATCTACGACGAGCTTGCAAACGACATTATAAACAAAGCATTTTCCAGTTATTCACATGCTTTGAATATGCAGTGCGAGATAGAAAACAGCAAATACTTTGATGAGATGTATGAATATATTAAGGGTGATGCCCTTGATAAGCTCGGCTACGTTGATGGCAGTACCATCTGGTATGATGAGAGTAAAAAAGAGCTCTATGACCGCATCAGAAACGGCAGCAGAGAGGACTATCTTTTCTACTATATCAGAGAACTGGTGGGCAGAAATGACAGAGTAAACAAGAAGCTTTCTGCAGCCAATGACAAGATATCTGCTTACGAAAAAACATTGTTTTATAAGGTATGGAGAAAACTTAAATGAAGAAAATTTTGGTCAGAGGCGGAATGACGCCCTTTGATAAATTTAGTATAAGCGACATCATTTTGAACAACAGATTCGGAACAAATGCCGGTAACATGGTATATCTCTACGGTGTTTACAGAGCACTTATGACCGATGAGAATGTTCAGATCGATGTGGATAACTATGCAATAGAGCGAGGTTATTCCACAGATAAGGATATCGCCAGAATAAATGAAGAATACTCCATGTATATCATTCCTTTGGCAGATGCCTTCAGATCTACATTTATCAATTGCTTAAATGCCCTTACCAAGGCAATTCGCAAGATGACTATTCCTGTAGTTATCGTAGGCGTTGGAATGAAGATCGACCTTGGCAATTCCCCGGATAAGGGACTGCCCTGCGATAAGGCTGTTAAGGATTTTGTATCTGCAGTACTTGATAAGTCATCTCTTGTGGGTGTAAGAGGCGAGATCACTGCAGCATATCTTAAGAGACTTGGCTTTAAGGAAGAAACTCAGATTACACCTATAGGTTGTCCTTCCCTTTATCTTCATGGCAATAACTTAAAGCTTAAGCGCATGGAGAAAAAGCTTGATACTGATTCAAAGATCATCGTCAATGCCAGCATGCTCAGTACTGAGAATGTTAACAGATTCCTCAGAAGAGTCATGGAGGAGTATCCAAACAGTACCTTTATTCCTCAGCTTGTAAGAGAGCTTAGGGAGATGTATCTTGGCGCAATTTATCGCAAGGAGGATACCGCTTATCCTATCCGTGCAACAGATAACATTTTCCGTGAGGACAAGGCGAGATTCTTCGTAAATGTACCCAGCTGGTTTGAATTTGCAAAGGGTAATGATATCAGCGTAGGTGCCAGAATGCATGGAAATATCGCATCCATTAACTGCGGTATACCTTCAATACTTCTTGTTAAGGATGGCCGAATGAAGGAGCTTATTGAGTATCATAAGCTTCCCCATGTGACACCTGACAATATTCATGAAGAAACTACACTTGAAGAGATTGTGGAGAAGACAGATCTCTACAGCATCGAGGAGAAGCACGAAGCCAACTTCAGGCATTATGTTGATTTCCTTGCTGCAAACAGTATCGACAGTGTATTTAAGGATTATGCATCCCCTGAGCGCACTATTTTTGATGACAAGGTAGGCGCTATCAGCTGGGATGAATCAGTAAAGCCTATTGCTGTATGCGATGAAGCAGAGCGCATCCGCAGAATCGAAGAGTATCTCGACTTTGAAGAAGAGTATATCGAGGGCTTAAAGACCAGGATCAGAACTCAGAACAGAGTGCTTAAGCGCTATGAGAAATGGCTGCCTAGCTTTATCGTAAATAAATTTACAGAGCCTCTTAGAGAGGATTCTGAAGAATAAATCAGATAATTGGTGATAAGTTAAGGGGGATGTGTTTTGCCGCGTAAAAAAGAACCCGCGAAGTTATATTGGATTATATATACAATTGTATTCTTATTAACTTTTTCACTTGCATATTATGTGTTTTTCAAGTACGACAAATCCTTCATCTATGCAACAGATGGGAAAAATCAGCACTATAAAGCCATCATCTACTACGGACGATGGCTTCGTACTATTTTTAGAAATATATTCATAGAGCATAAGCTGCAGATTCCTGCATATACCTTTGGCCTTGGCTATGGTAGTGATATTCTGACGACACTTCACTATTATGTTATAGGCGATCCTTTGTGCTTTTTAAGTGTATTTGTGCCGGATAAAGGTATGAAGCTGTTCTATGAAATATGTATAGTTTTAAGGCACTATATTGCGGGAATAACCTTCTCTGTACTTTGCTTTTACAGGAAAAAGGGTACAGACCTGGCAGTACTGACAGGAAGCATCACATATGTTTTTTGTACATTTACTTTGGAATATGCCAATGTACATCCCTACTACATGCTGCCGCTTATTTTTATGCCCCTTGTTATCCTTGGCATAGAAAAGATTATTCGCGAAAATAAATGCCTTGTATTTATTATTTCAGTGGCATTATCTGCCATAAGTAATTTCTATTTCTTTTATATGATAGTGGTATCAGCGATTATATACGCGGTTATTCGCGTTTTTTTTGGCTGCGATGATATGAAAAAGAGATTCTGCCTCTGGGGGAAGATGCTCTTTGGCGGAATTGCAGGTACGCTGATGTCAGCGCCTATCCTTTTTCCTATTTTAATGCAGCTTTCAAATGACAGCAGAATGGGAATGAGCTACAGGATTCTGCCTGTTTATAAGCTTAGCTATTACAAGAATTTCTTAAGTAGTCTTATGATAACTGAGGACATAGGAGGCTGGACTACCCTTGGTGCATCCTTCTTATTCCCTTTGGTTTTGGCATATCTTTTTACGGACAGGCAGAAAAAATACAGACAGCATAGGATATTCCTGGGGCTTCTTACAATAATGGTGATCATTCCGTATTTCGGATATGTGATGCATGGCTTTTCATATACCTGCAACAGATGGGTATGGGTATTTCCGCTCCTTACGTCTGTGCTGCTGGTAGACTGCTTTGAGAATTTTACAGAGAACTTCAGATTCTCAAAAGCAGTTCTTGCGGTTATTGCTACGTATATTTTAGTTGCCAGGATACTTCTCATAGGCAGAGACAATGCCAGTAAGGCTTTTATGAGTCAGGCTGCAATTCTTGGGTGTGTCTATGTAATTATGGTTATCATGGCAGCTGTAAAAAATGAGCATAAGGGCAGAATAATAGAGGTTGCCATTCTGGTTGCAACTGCTGTTTCACTTTTCATAAACAGTATTTACTATTTTGACACCAAAAATGTTTACTCAAGATTCATTGATGACAGTGAGGATATCTATAGTATTGTTTCTGATACCAATGCAAAAAAGGCATCAGCTATAAATGATGATGAATTTTACCGCATGACCAGTGTGTCTGAAGAAAATTCTGCCATGCTCTATGGCGTATCATCCACGAATTTTTACTTCAGCCTTGCAAATCCTTATATAAATCAGTTTTTCAGGGAGATTGGTAATTCAGTTATAAGCTCCTTCCATATCAACAGTCTTGATGGAAGGCTGATCCTTAATTCTTTGTGCGGCGTAAAATATGACTTTATTCCCAAAGAGGAAAACTATGGCGCAGCTCTTACAGATATAGAAGGCTCTCAGGTTGCGATAAATGAGTATGCATTACCTGTGGCTTATTTCTATGACAGTGTCTTGGATGAAGTGTCTTATAGGAGCTATTCTACGACTATGAGGCAGGAGGCATTAACTCAGGGAATCGTTGTTAATGATCATGACGAGGAGCATGAACTCCTTAATAAGTACGGCCAAAGTTTTCCTGAATTTACGGAAAGTAGCGTGCCCTATGAGATAAGCTGTGATGAGAATGCCAGAATCTCCGATGACAGGATAGAGGTATGGAATCCAGATGCGAGGATTAAGCTTACATTTTCAGGCCTTGATAACTGCGAGACCTATTTTGCTATAGATGGTCTTAAGTATGAGGCTTTCCAACGTGATGGTATTTGGAAGTATCTTGAGTACAATGATCCCGGCCGCGTAAACATCAGCGTAAGCGGATTTAGAGGTGAGGAACAGGTCTACAATAACAGCATAAAGACCGCTACTGATACTTATCAGTGGAGTAACGGACTTACGGATCATGTGGCTAACGCCGGCTATCACGAGAGCGGACTTACAGAGATAGATTTGGTGATGCCTGAGCCCGGCACATACTATTTTGATGACATAAGGGTTATCTGTCAGCCTCTTGATGAGATCGCAGCACATCTAAAGGAACGTGACAGCCTTAATGTAAGCGATTATGTACTTAATGATGATAATGAGAGCTATGCTGTATCAGAGCTTAGCTTTAGGGTTAATTCAGACAGAGCAGGCATTATGGCACTTAATATTCCCTATAGTAAGGGATGGGAAGCGTTCATAGATGGTGAAAAGGCAGAACTTTACAGGGCAAATACCATGTTTTTGGCTGCGGAGCTTGAAGCAGGAGACCATACTGTAGTTCTTAAATACCACACTCCCGGCAAAACTGCGGGATATATTTTGCTGCTCATTGGACTTTGTCTGACAATCTTTACAGGAATCAGAGAAAAGAAATCTGAAAAGTGAAATTATTATAAATAGAATCTAAATCAAAGAGTAATTATTATAAAAGAACTGTACTTAAATTGATTTCATAAAGTCCCATACGTATAATGCATATATAACAAAAACCATTTCCTTTGAGCAAGGAGGTATTTTTTATGAGGGAAAAATTCAAGGGACTTTTATTTGGACTTACAACAGTGTGCCTCAGCGGCATGCTTTTTATTGGCGGAACTATCTCAGCTAAGGCTGTGGATGTTATTCCTGCAGAAGAACAGACTAAGGAAAATGCCGGAAAAGTATGGGGCAAACAGATTAACTACATCAATGAGCTTATTCAGAATAATGATGAGATAACATTTCTTCCGGGAAAAACTTATAATCTTGAAGCATCAATGACCATTCCTGCAGGAAAGAATTTGAAGATAATAGCAACAGGAGCAACAATAATTACTTCTAAGGGAGCACTTTCCAATCTCAATGACTCTAATTCAGTGGGATATAATAAGATTGGCGGTGTTGAGATTATCGGTGGAACCTGGAAATCCGATAAAGCAAGCGGCGGCACAACCAGTGCATTCAAGATTGCCCATAGCAGTAATATCACCTTCAAGGATATGGATATCCAGAATACCAGTGTTGATAACCATTCCATAGAATTGGTAGGCTGCAAGAATGTTACGATCGATGGCTGCACTGTTGTTGGAATAGGCAACAAGAAGGGCAGAGAGGAACAGATTCAGATTGATCTCGCATCTCCCGCAAGTGCAGGAAATCTTGTAAAAGGAAGTGCTCTTAACGGAGCTACCTGCGAGAATGTAACTATTCAGAATTGTACGGTTACAGGAAACTGTGCGATTGGTATCAACTCAGACAGCCCTGATACAAAGGCATCCGGAAGTATCAAGAAGGGACAGTTTGCAAGCAAGTGCCATAAGAATATCAAGATTCTTAACAACACGCTTGTTGGAACAAAGTCAGAAGGCCTTAGAGCTTATAACGTAATTAACCTTCAGGTTATAGGCAATACCGTTACAAGTACTGTTGCACCTAAGAAGGCTAAGTATCTGACTGATGCAACAGCTATCCATGTACTTAACAGAGGACCTTCAAAGAAGATGACCTGCGTGATCAAGAATAACAAAGCAACAGGTCAGTTCTATGGCATCTGTGTTCATTCAAACGGCGGAAAGATCAAGAAAGCAACCGTTACAGGAAATAAGGCTGTCAGCAAGAAGTCAAAAGCAAATAAGATCCTTGTAACAGGCTGCAAGAAGATGACAGTAAAGAGTAATAAATAATCACCTACAGGCTTTATCAGGTAACATAACACCGATCATCATGGGCATAGTCATCATGATGAGAGGCTGAGCATATCGGGACAGGCTGACTGGGCATGCAAAGTATACTAGCACGGATAATAACGGCAGTATAATCATGACAGTCCGCTTGTCCTTCTTTTTGCCCAAGACAGCCAGGAATGCAAAATATGTAAGCCATGTGTAAAAAGACACAGAGAAAAGAAGTCCTAATACGGGAATTCTCTGAAGCAGGTTGAACAGGCTCTTTATTTTGTCTCCAAGCCATCCGGCTGTAAAGAAGGAATAGATATAGATCTCATCCGACTTATCCACCCTGCTGTTAAACTTTGTGAAAAATGGGCTTGTCTGCCATGTAATATCAAAGAATTTATAGCTGGTATTAAGTGTTGCTGCAAAGTAAACTCCCGGGTGCTTTAGAAGCATTGAAAACCAGCACTTCGTATATGCTGATATTTCTTCTGAAGTACAATTCTGATTGAAGGTCCATTTTAGCTCATCTGATTTAAGAGGGTCATAGGATGAAACAATAGTCTCATAGGGCAAAACTGCGTCTATAGCTGCTCTTTCCTCATCAGTAACTTCATCCCCATATTCAGAAATATAGCGGGCTGTCTGCTGGAACAAAACCCCAAGAGTTTCCTGTTTTCCTGCGGGAGCAATATTCCAGGAAGGAAGAAGGATTCCCTGCCATATCAGCTGATAGAACAGGATGGGGATAATGAAGGTAAGCAGCATCTGCTTCCATTTTTTCCTAAAGGAGAATGCCAGGACTACTAGCAGTATATATGCAAAATACTTACCCTGCCCCTTGGACATCATCATAAGGAGCGTAGAGATTGAAAGCAGGGGATAGAAGTACCATTTATCAAGGATGCCACCGTCTGATACCTGAACTTCAAATAGTAGCATCATTGTAGTCAGGCAGAAAAAGGCAAAGGTCATATCCTTAACCATACATACTGAGAATATGGGAAAGAACGGGAAAAGTGCTGTAAACAAAAGCCCTCTTTTCACTATTTTCTCTGATACTCCAAGGGAAAGGACTCTTATCCAGAAATAAACAAGAACTCCTGCAAACAAAAGGAGCTGTAAAAAAGAAAATATGGCAACGCCAATAAAAGCGTGTCCTGTAAGGTCTAGGCCAAGCTTTGTGAAGGTTCCATAGAGCCAGGTTGTAAAGAACGGATGGTGATCTGAAATAAAAATGTCAGGTCCCTGAACAGGGGACATGGTCAAAGGAAATCCCACTTCTCTGTGGAAGAACATCCTCAGCTGCTTCTCGGTATCGCCGTGATTGCTGGTTCCCGGGAAAAAGAGAATGTAGTAGGGAAGATAGCAGGCAAATACCATTGCAAGGCTTTTGAAGTACTTGGATAAGTAGCTCTTAGGGGCTTCTTTTTGCGCATTTTCAGAAATGGAAGCAGATATGGCATCTCTCCCTTTTTCCATAAGGCCAAAGCCAATAATGCTAAGACAATATGAGATTACAAATGATACAACAATGACTAAGAAAGCCCTTATAAGCAGAAAAGCGGAAGGACCAAACTCATTTATCAGATTGTCGGAGCCAAGGTCCATGCTTATATATTGCATTACAGAAAACGGTATAGCAAAGAAAAGGCCCTTTATTTTATCTGAAGAAGCAGGCTTTGTCCGCCTGTAGAGATAGACGGATACACATGCCAGCAGCACAGCGCATACCTGCATTATTCTTTTTAATGAAAAAATCTGAATCATGGCTACTTCGTTCCTTGCTTTTATAAGGCATATAGATAGTAATACTGTACCATAAAAGTAAAACCTTGTGTTTAAGGTTCCTTTAGCAATTTCCTTTTCTCCCGCTAATATAGTAAAATGTTTGAGGTATTATATTTGAGAGATAAGTGGGAAAATGTCGGAACAGAGTAATCAGATTTTTGAAAAAAAGAAGATAGCATACTGGGCGAAGTTTTTCGCGGTATTTGTAATAGCATTGGCAGTTTCCTACGCTGCTTTTTTTCTGCGGGGAAAAAGCTTTATCATCGAGGGCGACGGTGAGAATCAGCACTATAAGGCATTGCTGTATTATGCTAGATGGATAAGAACCGTTGCAGGGAATATATTTATTCGCCACAACTTTGAGATTCCTACATATTCACTTGGTATAGGCTATGGCGGGGATATTATTACTACCCTTAGCTACTATGTTATTGGCGATCCCCTTACTGTTTTTGCGGCATTTGTTCCTGATGCTCTTATGAGCAGGTTTTACGGCTTTATCATTATTTTAAGACTTATGCTCTCGGGCTGTGCTTTTTCTGCCTACAGCTTTTATCGAAAGAAAAATGCCAGTGACATCTCAGTTCTGACAGCGTCAATGATGTACACCTTCTGTGCATACGTACTGCATTCTGCCACAAGACATCCCTATTTCGTGGTACCCATGATCTGGATGCCGCTTCTTTTGATGGGAATTGATAAGGTCATAAACGAGAACAGGCATGCGCTGTTTATCATTTCTGTGGCTGTTGCAGGACTTTCTAATTTCTACTTCTTCTATATGGAAGTCATTTTTGTAATCATCTATGCGATCTATAACGTGATAGGAAAATGCAAAAGGCCTGTTTTGACCCTTTTTGGCCTGCTGAGGGACGGGGTTATAGGTTCATTTATTGCTGCGCCAATACTTCTTCCTACCATATTGCAGATACTGAAGGACCCAAGATCATCCATGGAATATGAGATGGTGCCCTTTTATTTCCTTGATTACTACAAATTCTTTTTTGGACAGATAATAGGCTCATTTACAAAAGGCTATTGGACTATTCCCGGAACCACCTTTCTTGCAGGCAGCGTGATTCTTCTGATGATCGTATCGCCGCGAAAATATAAAGGCTATAAGCTTAGCCTGATAGCCATGATTGCGGCTTACTTTATCCCTGCCTGCGGATATGTTCTAAGCGGCATGTCTTATGTCAGCAACAGATGGAACTGGATATTTGTATTATTTGTCTGCATGCTGGTGGTGGAAGCGTGGAATGACTTTGTGGAAGCGGATGCGGCTATATTAAAAAGAGAATGGATCGCAACTGCCATTTATGTGGGCATTATGCTTATAGACTTCCATGGCAGATGGGAGAGATACAGGGATGATTTTTATCTTGGAATAATTTCCATGGTGATCGTCCTTGCAGCTATAACCTTATCAAGCAGAGTAAAAGCGGAGTTTGCTAAAAAAGCAGTTTCTGGCTTGATTCTCATAATGACAATTGTAAGCCTTGGGTTCCATGGCTTTTATGTAAATGATGAGTCAGGTGATGCGCTTTTAGTAAGATACATTCCTTCTGATGAGGATATACTTGGAAGAACTGAAAACACCTTCCCCAAGCAGATTAGAGAAGAGTATGGCAATACGGATTTTTATCGTATCAGCGGGAAATTTGAAGATAATACGACGCTGCTTCAGGGAATGCCCTCCACGAGATTTTACTTTAGCTTGTCCAATCCTTATGTGTATGAGTTC
>JAEEGL012532098.1_pt1 | contig 13068 bp, 6 predicted proteins | sample 9134231 | NCBI WGS metagenome assembly JAEEGL01 (sample SAMN16246548, study PRJNA631951) | gut metagenome | biome: gut microbiome; feature: rumen; material: fiber-attached | host: Bos | place: Iran: Karaj | collected 2018-10 | reverse complement strand
TGGTGGAACAATTAATGGTAATATCTATGGTGGAGGACAAGGTTCAGATACTGTAGTTACGAATAATGTAGATGTAACTATAGGAAATAGTAATGGTGGACCAACTGTAAATGGGAACATATATGGTGGTAGTGCCTTTGGTACAGTAAATAGTGCTAATAAAGGTAATGTAGCTGTAACAGTAAATGACGGCGTAATAGTAGGTAGTGTATTTGGTGGAGGACAAGGAAGTTCAACTCAAACTCCATATGTCTTAGGAAATATAACTGTCACTATAAATGATGGAGATATAACAAGTGTATTTGGTGGTAATGACCAAGCTGGAAGTCACACTAAAACAAATAATGTACAACTAAATGGTGGTACTATTGGTAGTGTATATGGTGGTGGTAATAAATCTAGTGTTACTAACACACATGTTTATTTGTCTGGTTCAAATGTAACCAATCTTTATGGTGGATCCAATTCACTTGGTGACGTATCGACTACTACAGTGAATATATCATCAGGAACAGTACATACTGCATATGGTGGAAATAATATAGGTGGTACTTGTGCTACTACTCATGTATTAGTATATGGCAATGCTAATGTAACTTTTGGTATATATGGCGGAGGTAATCAGGTTAACTCTACGACAACAAATGTAACTTTAAATAGTGCTGCTGGGTCAATACCTAATGTATATGGTGGAGGAAATAACGCAAGTGTAACTACAAGCAACATAACTCAAAATGGCACTACAGTTACTAATATGTTTGGTGGCTCTAATAGTAGTGGAACAGTTAACATAAGTAATATAACTCATACATCTGGTACTACAGCAACAATTTATGGTGGGAATAACGCTGGTGGTAATACAGTAACTTCGAATATAATATTTAATGGAGGTTCTTCTACAACTACTTATGGTGGAGGAAATAATGCAACTAGTGGTACATCTAATATAGAATTAAATTCTGGAACAATTGGAACAATTTATGGTGGAGGAAATAACGCTGGTCTTACTACTTCTAATATAGAAATAAATAGCGGAAATGTTACTAATGTATATGGGGGTTCTAATAACACTGGTACTGTTTCATCAACAAATATAACTATTGAAGATACTTCTAGTGCGATTACCGCAGTATATGGTGGAGGTAATAGAGCAGAAGCAGGAAGTACAAATATAGAATTAAACGATGGAACAGTAGTGGATATATATGGTGGGGGAAACCTAGCTCAAATTACTGGTAATTCTACAGTAGATATTAATGGTGGTACTATAAACCATAATATCTATGGTGGAGGTAATTTCGGAGTTGTAAAAGGTTCTTCATATGTAACTATTACTGATGCAACTATACTTGGTAGTGCGTATGCAGGTGGTAATGGAGGTACTGCTGTATTAGAGGGTAATACAAATATTACTATAGATGGTGATACAGTAATTGGTACAGCGTCATCTATTCCTCCTACTACAGGAAGTGTATTTGGTGGAGGAAATAAGGCTGCTACTGGTATTTCTAATTCTACTAGTACAGTAAACATCGTAGGCGCAACTATATATGGAAATGTATATGGTGGTGCTAATACTTCTGTAATAAATGGTAATACAGTAGTTAATATTGGTAATTCAGTACCAAATATTAATTCATTAGATAAGTCAGATATATATATTAAAGGGCATATATTTGGCGGCGGTGAAGCAAACGAAAGCGGATCTGAAATATATGACTGGGATTACATAAGTGTTACAGAGGGTGTTAATATAAACATAGATGCTAGTACATATAATAGTTTTGGAATTGATGGTTCATTCTTTGGTGGAGGTAATGCTTCTTCTGCAAGTGGAGATAGTTACTTATCAATTAAAAATTATGGTACTACTGGTAATCCGGAAGAAAATATATCTATACAAAGAGTTACATATGTTACAATCGATAATTCAAGTATACTTTTAGATGGCGCTGTAGATAGAGCAAATGAGTATAGTAATGAATTATTCGCAATAAGTAGAGTTGTAACACTAAATCTAAAAAATAATTCAGAATTATATTTTAAGACTGGTGCTAACTTATTAGAAAACTTCAATAGTTTGGATTCTAATGGTAACTATGCTGTTGTAACTATCGATGTAGATAATAATTCTATTACTACTAGAACAGTTGATAATAGAATATACATGTATGAGGGAAAGAATTTAAATATTGCGAAAGACCAACAAGTAACCGATTATGGTATTGTAAAAGGTATGACATTCCTAGGAATATTTAATTTTGATGGTAATGGTCATGTTAATACAGGTATATATGATAGTTCATATGATCCAGGTGATACTTTAGACTGGGCTGATGTATTTACAAGAGGTAGTTATGTATTAGGTGCTCACGTTACTAATCATGATATAGAAGCAGATGGATTTTATAGTAATTTTATAAATGAAGATACTACTATAAATGAAGTTAATTATATAAATCCAACTCCTACAAGTGGTAGATTCTATATGTGGTATATTGGAGAAAACGTAATAGAATATAATGTTAACCTAGTAGCTAGTAAATATTCAACATTGGGATCTGTAGAGGCATCATTCTTAGAGTTTTCTAAGCCAAATACATCATTCCAAATATTAAGTTTTGATAGTTCAGAAATAACTACTGGGGTAAGTTTAATAGATAAGAATAACATACCTAGAATAGCTGCTACAGCAAGTGATGCAAATAATAAGTTTGGTCTTACTATGGAAGCTTCTAATAGTGGTTGGCTTACTACTGGTAAAACTTCATTCTATACGGCTGAGCCATCTATGAGTGGAGTAACTTATTACGAAGGTGAAAACTCTACAGTAGTTCCAACAATGTTATTCTATTTACACCATTCAAAGAATCTATCAGAATCTAAAGATTTAGGTACAGTAAGAATATCAGTTATGGCAATTACTAAGTTAAACGCATTATCAAATGAGATAAAAAGGTTAGTAATAAACGTTAATATGTCAACTGCTTTATTCCAAACAACCGAATATGAAGGTGCTATGACACCGGGTGATAAATATGAATTATTTACATCAACTTCAAATAATATAACAACAAAGAGTAAATTAAGTGCATTTTATGGGTTATATGCAGATAATACTAACATATATAGGGCAGGTTATCATAGGGTGCTTTCATCATCATATGTACTTCCTGTTGGAACAAAAATAACTATGCTAGATTTTATAGAAGGAAGTCCTGAATATTATTATCATGTTATAGATAGTACGGATGTTACTAATGCACAAACTGAATTTGCTACTGAAGGAGAATGTTCATATCCATTGTCAATGTTTACTAGAATGGGTAGTAAAAGTAACAATAGTAATTATAGTGATGCAGCTAAAAATGCTATTTATCATGATGGAACAGATAGTAGTGAAGAATTTATATTTATAGTAGATTTTTCTGATACTAATATAACAACCGATAAGTTAAATAATACATTATTAATCGAAATGCGTGATTCTAACGAGGAAACAATAATATCTGTATTGGGTATTCAGCATTCACAATTAACATATAATTTATATGCAAATATGGATTCTACAATAAATATGACAGTTACACCTAGTGATAATCCATTATATATTGGTTATAGTGATATATTTGATATATTAATAGGTTATGAAAGTTCAACTTTAAGTGGTACAACAATTATAGATACACAATATTTTGATTCTAAATTAGGTGCACAAATATATATAAAAAATAGTGAAAATCATGTGGTTTCAGGTACAGACTTAATAGGTACATATTTCATGATGGATGGCAATAGATATTATCCTGATATCAATGGTTATACACATATAAAATTATCAGATAAAGTAGGTAATACAAGAAAATGGATAACATTTAATACAGAAAACTCAACTTTAGCTACTGGATCTTATACATTTGTGGTTGAAGTTTTTGCTTCAAGTGATGGTATATATTATAGTAAAGGTAATCCAGAGTATAGTAACATTAGTTTAAATATTATAAATAGTAAGTATGGATTTAATCCACAATTAAATGATAATAGTACTATATTTAGTTCAAGTAATGATAAACCATTACTATTTACAATTCAATACACTTCATTGCTTGATAACCCTAATATAAGATTAGCTCTTTATAGAAGAGAATACGATGAAGTTTATGATACTGATTATGAACTAGTAGATTTAGCAGATTATATTGATACTACATTAAGAAGTACAAGTAATGAATCTGAGTATTTGTTGAAAAGCAATCCTTTAGCGACCGAAGATTTTAGTATTCCTTTAAATGAAACGCTACTTACTGGTACTTATCGTCTATCATTTAGGTTATACGATAGTGATACTCAAATAGGTGAAATAATAAGATATATAATTATAAAGTGAGGTATGTATATGGAATTTGAAGAAAAAATTAAAACAATTTCTAATCAAGAATTAATTGGATTATATAGGATACTTTTAGAACATAAAGAATTTTTAGAAAATGAGAAATCTAAATTAGAAGGTAATAAAAATGATTGATGAGTTAAATAAGTATTATGGTGAAGTAAAAGAGGTTCTAGATGTTCTTCCTACAAACAATAAAAATAACGTTAAAAAGAAGATTATTTATATTGAAGAGGAATTAAAAAAAGACAATGATAAGATTAGTTTGGTTAAGAATCAAATAGAATCTGTACTTCATAAATTTGATGTTTTAAAAGTAGATGATACACCAGAGAAAATTAAATTAGAAATAGAAAAATGTAATATATTAAATGAGTGGAATATTTATAATACTTCATATGAAAAAATGAACTTAGATTATTATTTATATCAATTAGATAGGTATTATAAAGAGGATTTAGCTAGTGTTAATAGTTGCATAAAAAAGATAATTGAATCTTTTAAAAAAGTAGATATAACACTAACTAAAGATGATTTTGATTTTAATACATGTGCATCTTTATATATGGAAAAGGTTATAAATAATTCAGGTGAAGAAGAATTAGAAGCTTATTTTGAAGAATTATATTGGAAGAATCCTGATATTATAAAAACAATAGAGGTAAACTTTAAAAGTATATATTTAAAGAACGAAAAGAAGATAGATAAGTATTATGAAAATAGGCATGAACAATTTGAAAAAATGTATAAAGATTATGATTTGCAAGGGATTAGAATAAAACTTAATGATCAATTAGAATTAGTTAATGGTAAAGATCCTTATATAAATTTTCAAAAATTTGTAAATGGGGAATACTTACTTTCTGATTACAAAGTAGTTGATATTGAAAAGAAAAAATCAGCTTATTTTGAAAGGGATAGTTATAGTTTTAATGAGCTAAAGGAATTATATAAAGTAATTAATGAGTACAATATTATAGTTAAATATAAATATATATTTGATGATATGAAAACTAAATTGCAGAGTAAAGATACATTTAAAAATTCTAAATCTAATGTATTAAAAGAACTTAATAAAAAGTCAGCTGAATTGAGAAAATTGAATTTATCTCAAGATAAGAAGCCTTTATTTGGTAAGAAAAAGGCTGATGAGAAGTGGGTATTTAAGTATAAAGAAGCACTTAATGGAGTAATTGAGGAATATGAAAAACTTAATACTGCTAATTTTGAAGATTTAATATATTCTAAATTAACTCAAGATAGTTCTATACTAGATGTATTAAAGCTTGTAGTTTCAAATTATATATATTTTGTAAATAAAACTATAGAAGTAGATGAATCTTTAAGTATAAGTAGTATTACTGATAAATATAATGAATTAAAGGATTATGTAAATAATAATAGTTTTATATTATTAGAAAATATTGCGTTACTAGATGAAAAGCAAATGAAAGAATTAATATCTAATAAGTATAATTTACAAAATATAACTATAAGTGTAGATTCACTTATGAATGATAATATAGATAAAACAATAGAAGACTTAAAAACATTAATTAACTATGAAAATATTGTGTTATCAGGCCTAAGTATAGATGATATAACGTTATACCTAGATTACAAGAAATTAAACTCTCAATAAAATGAGAGTTTTTATAATTTACTATTTAAAATAATTAAAATATATGGTAATATATATATAGAATAGAATAATAGGTGGTGGATTATGAAGATTTCTCTTATTAAAAATGCAAAAGTCATAAACTTTGTTTTGCCACCACAAATTCATGGTAATTACTGGATTACTGATAAAACTAAAGATGGTAAAGATAGAAATTTTATAAATATTGTAGAAAATGATGGTAAATGGGAATTATTAAGCAATTATGAAGTCGCTATTTACGATAATGGTGAATCAAAAAGAAGCGTTAATTTGGAAGTCGGTAAGTTTTATTTACTTAAAGTGACTAGAGAAGAAGATGCTTTGCTTTATTGTAGTGATGTATACAACAGTAACACAGTACAACTTTCAATAAAAAATGATGCAGAAATTGTTATTGGTAATAAAGAAACTTGTCAAATCCAATATATGAATACTTATGTTCAACCAGAACATGCAAAATTAATATATAAACAAGGTCTTTGGTATATTAATGCTTTATCAAAATATACTTATGTTAACGGAGAAGCTGTCACTTCTAAAAAGATAGATAATGGTGATGTTATTTTTATAATGGGTCTTAAGATAGTTGTCATAAAAAATAACATTATTATTAACAATATAGATAAGATTAAAGTTGATGGCAGTATTTTTACTGAATCGAGATATCCAAAACAAAACGTAAAACAATTTGAGGAAACAGATGAAGAGATTAACTTATATAATGAATCAGATTATTTCTTTAAAGCCCCTAGATTTAGAAATAATCCAGATAGAATAGTACTAAATATAGATCCTGCACCTCAAAAGCAAGAAGAAGATAAAACACCATTGATGTTCCAAATTGGACCAATGCTTACAATGGGAATGACATCTGCTGTTAGTGCTTTTACTGCAATAAATAGTGTTGTTATAAATAAAAGACCAATAGCTGAAGCATTACCTTCTATTATAATGGCTGTACTTATGATGTTTTCTATGTTCTTATGGCCAATGCTTAATAGATGGTATAGAAAAAAACAAATAAAGGAAGCAGAAAAAATTAGAGTAGAAAAATATACTCAATATGTAGAAGAAAAAAGAAATTATATAAAGCATGTTATGAAAAGTCAAACTGATGCTTTAATAGAGAATTTTCCACCTGCTGATGAGCTTAAAAAGATGATATTGTTTAGAAAAACAAATCTATGGGAAAGAGAAAAAGATCAAGATGATTTCTTAAGAGTTAGGGTAGGTACTGGTACTGAACCTGTAAATATGGATATAAAGTATCCAGAAGAACATTTTTCTTTACAAAAAGATGATTTAACAAAGATTACAGATAAATTAGTATCTGATTCAAAAGATTTAGAGAATGTACCTATAACAGTTTCGTTTGTAGAAAAATATATTTCTGCTTTAGTAGGTGAAACGCCTGTAATAGAGAAAATATCTTATAATATTATATTGCAATTAATAGCTTATTTTAGTTATGATGATTTAAAGTTAGTATTCTTTACTAATGAAGAAAAAGCACATTTTTGGGAGTTTGCAAAAGTATTGCCACACTGTTTTAGTGATGATAAGAGTATTAGATATTTCGCAGATAATGTAGATGATATGAAACAAGTTTCAAGTGCGTTAGAAGCAGAGTTTCAAAAGAGAACTTACAAGCAAGATGATTTTACTTCTAAGGGCGCAAATTATAGAAGTTATAAGCCATATTATTTCATAATTACTGATGATTTTAAAGAAGCAAGAGATATTGAGATTATAAAAAATGTATTAGAACAAAATGGTAATTGTGGATTTTCCATATTGATACTTAATGATAAACTTACTAATCTTCCAAATGAATGTATGAATTTTATATGTATAGGGCACAACAACAGAGGTGTTATATTTGAGGATGAATTAGTAACTAATAAGCAAAGAAAATTTAATGCGGATTATGATGAAAATTTAGACTTAACTGATTGTGCAATTAAATTAGCAAATATTCCTATTGATTCGGTTAAAGATGAATTATCATTCCCAAGTTCAATTTCATTTCTAGAAATGTATAATGTTGGTAAAGTAGAACAATTAAATTCATTTAATAGGTGGCAAACTAATATGCCTATAAATAGTTTACAAGCACCACTTGGAATAGATCAACAAGGTAATATATTTAAGTTAGATTTGCATGAGAAATTTCATGGACCTCATGGACTTATTGCAGGTATGACTGGTAGTGGTAAATCAGAATTAATAATAACTTATATATTATCATTAGCGGTTAACTATCATCCAGATGAAGTGTCATTTATAATAATTGACTATAAGGGTGGTGGTGTAGCATTAGCGTTTGAAAATAAAGAAACAGGTAGAAAATTACCTCATATTGCTGGTACTATAACAAACTTAGATACTGCTGAAATGAATAGAGCATTGGTATCTATAGAAAGTGAGTTAAGAAGAAGACAAAAAATATTTAATAAAGCAAGAGATATCTCAAATGAAAGCACTATAGATATATATAAATATCAGAAACTACATAGAATGGGAATTGTAGATGAACCTGTATCTCACTTATTCATAATATGTGATGAATTTGCAGAATTAAAAACTCAACAGCCAGAATTTATGGATCAACTTATAAGTACTGCACGTATTGGACGTAGTTTAGGAGTTCACCTAATCTTAGCTACTCAAAAACCTTCAGGTGTGGTAAATGACCAAATTTGGAGTAATAGTAGATTTAGAATATGCTTAAAAGTTCAAGAAAAAGAAGATAGTATGGATATGATTAAATCTCCTGATGCTGCCACAATAAAAAATGTTGGTAGATTCTATTTGCAAGTAGGTTACAATGAATTCTTTGCACAGGGACTTGCAGCATGGTCTGGTGCTCCATATATTCCAACAGATAAACCAAAGAAAAAAGTAGATAACAGTATCAACTTCATAGATAACATTGGATATTCATACAAGACAGTAGATGAAGAAAAAGATGTAAATAAGAGTGGTAAAGAAGAACAAATATCTAGTGTAATAAATTATTTGATGGATGTAGCTAAAGAAGAAGACATCAAAGTAAGGCAATTATGGCTAGATAAAATACCAGCACTTATCTACGTAGATGATTTAGCAAAGAAGTACAATTATATTTCTGAAAGGTGTGTTATAAATCCAATAGTAGGTGAATATGATGATCCTGCTAATCAAAGACAAGATCTATTAACATTAAATTTATCTAATGGTGGAAATACAATCATATATGGTTCATCTGGTAGTGGTAAAAATACATTTATAAGTAGTTTAGTATATTCTACAATTATTAATCATAAAGCTGATGAAGTTAATTTCTATATAATGGATTTTGGTTCAGAAATATTTAGAACATACAAGAAAGCACCACAAGTTGGTGATGTATTGATGGTAAATGATGTAGAAAAAGTTAATAATTTATTCAAGATGCTTTTTGAAAAGATACAAGAAAGAAAGAAAATACTTTCAAATTATAATGGTGATTTTAATTACTATAATAAGAAAAGTGAAACTAAAATGCCTTTAATAGTTGTAGTAATAAATAATTATGAAGCATTTTCTGAGAATTATACGAATCATGAAGATCATATTCTTCAACTTACTAGAGAAGGTAGTATGTATGGGATAGTATTTGTGTTGTCAGTGGCATCTGCTAATGGAATTAGATATAGAATGAGACAAAACTTTAAACAAGAGTATGTACTACAACTTAATGATGAATCAGATTATTCATCAGTACTTGGAAATATCCACAAGATGTATCCATCTAGAATATATGGTAGAGGACTTGTAAGACTAGATGAAGTATATGAATTTCAAACATCGCATCCACATGATCCGGAAACTTTATCTGAATTTATAGTAGATGTATGTGAAAAGTTAAAAGATGATGCAGAAGTGTTTGCAGAACCAGTCGCAATACTTCCTGATATTGTTACTACAGATTATACGAATTCTAAATTTACTGGACTTGATAAAGTGCCAGTTGGTGTTAACAAAAATACACTTGCAGTATCTACATGGGATTTCAAAAACAATGTTGCTACTATAATTTCAGCACAGGAAATAGAAAATATGAATTTCTTTATTAAACCATTTATAGAACAATTTAAAGAATTAAAAACTACTACAACAATAATTTTAGATGCATTAGATTTATTAAAAGATATGGAGAAAACAAATAACATATTCTATTATAATAATGACTATGTTAAAGTTATTAATTCTTTAGAAAGTACAATGCAGAAGCAAAAGGAAAGTTATATAAGTAATAATTATAATAAAGATATATTTAGTAATATGAAGGATGTAGTATGTATAGTTTTAGGCTTAGATAATTTATTGTTAAAACTTGGCATAGAAGGAAAAACTACATTTGAATCATTAATGGAAATGGACAATATGACTCAAACTATAAAGTTTATTTTCGTTGATTCTATTGATATTTTTAAGAAATTAGAGTATGATAATTGGTATAAGGCAATAGTTAAGAATAATCAAGGTATATGGATTGGTAATGGTGTATCTGATCAATATACAATTAAGATAGCTAAGATGACAAGAGAATTACAAGAAGAATTATCACTTGGCTTTGGATATGTAATAAGAAGAGGTAATGCTGTTCTTACAAAATTCTTAACTGATGAAGAAGGATATAAAGGTGATGATTATGAATAACAAGTTATTAGTTACAGTAATTGTCCCATTATTAGAAGAGAAATATGAGGTATTTATTCCTATTAACAAAAGAATATCTACTGTCATAAGATTGATTGAAAAAGCCTTAAGAGAATTAACAAATGGTTATTATCCGGAAAAAGAGAGTTCGGTAATAATAGATGCAGAATCAGGTAATGTTTTTGATGTTAATATAACTGTTAAAGAATCAAAAATGATTAATGGTTCAAAAATAATCTTAATATGAAAGGTGGTGAAGGTTAATGGCTAATAAATTTCAAGCAGATCCTGAGGGATTAATGGAAAAAGGTAAAAGAATAGTAGAACTTTATAATAGGTATATGGCTGAGAAGAAAAAAATCTCTGATACAACAGATGATGTTGAAGGTGCATGGGATGGCGCTGATAGTGGCGGCTTTGTTACTGCTATAAAAGGCTATGACGAAGACTTCAAGAAACTAGGTGAAATAATCAATAAAATTGGTAGTATTGCAACTCGTCATGGTGAAAGATTAAGAAATTCTAGAGACAATATAAAGGCAGCTGCACAAAAATTATAATTTTTATAAATATATAGGAGGTGTTTTATGGCATTAGGATCAATGAATTATAATGATGCTAGAGCTCGTGCTAGAGATATGGAAAATTCCGCATCATCTTTAGATAGTATAATAGCTGAATTAAGAAAAGAAATGAATTCATTAGAAGATGTATTAAAAAGCGATGGAGCAGATTCATTATTAGCTACATATAAAGTTTTAGATGCTAAAATAGATAGTTATCCAGGTAAAGTAAGGGATTTTAAAAAATTCTTACTTAAGGCAGTAGATCAATATGAAGCTGATGATTTAGAATTTAAAAGTGAAGTTGAATAAAACAAATAAGTTATCTTATTTGTTTTTTTCTTGAACTTTCTTTTTTAGAGAAGTATAATTAAATCGGTGGTAAAAATGAAAAAGATTCTTATATTTATATGTATTATATTATTAACCGCTTGTTCTAATACTAAAATAGAAAAAGAGCTAGAATATAATGAAAAAGTAACTATTAATGTAGGAGAATCTCTACCTCTTGTTACTAAGTATATTGAAGGATATGATGATTTAACTATTAATTGGGATAATATAGAAGAAGAAAAAGTATATATTGCAGGGACATATAATGGGCATTTTACAATAGATGATAAAACTTATAATGTATATTTAGAAGTAGTAGATAATGAATCCCCTACAATAAACAATGTAAAAGATATTACTACTATAGAAGGTACTAAAGTAGATTTATTATCTAATATTGAAGTTAAAGATAATAGTAAAGACAAATTAGATATAAGTATAGATGGTGATTATGATTTTAACAAAGTAGGTACTTATAATTTAAGCGTTGTTGCGATAGATAAGAGTAATAACAAGTCTATAAAAGATTTTAAGTTAATAGTAGAAGAAAAACCCAAACCTATAGTAGTTGAGACAAAACCTAAAGAGACTATTACTACTAGTTCTAACGTTGTAGATAAAGATTTAAGTGGTACTACTACTAAAGGTTATCAAATAAGTCGTATAAATGGTATATATTATATAAAAGGTATTATGATTGCTAATAAGACATATGCACTACCTAATACATATAATCCTGGTGGATTAACTAGTGAATTTAATACAGCATTTAATAAAATGAAGTCTGATGCAGCAAAAGAAGGCATAAGTTTATGGGTGGCTAGCGGATATAGATCTTATAGTTATCAAAGTAAATTATATAGTCAATATGCAAATAGTTATGGTAAGGCATCTGCTGATACATTTTCTGCAAGAGCAGGTCATTCTGAGCATCAAACAGGTTTAGCTGCCGATTTAAACCAAATAAGTGAAAGCTTTGGTAATACTAAAGAAGGAAAGTGGCTAGCTAATAACTGTTATAAGTATGGATTTATACTAAGATATCCTAAAAATAAGCAAAGTATAACAGGTTATATCTATGAACCATGGCATTTTAGATATATTGGAGAAGAAGCATCAAATTTATATAATAATGGGGAATGGACTACTTTAGAAGAATATCTAGGAATAGATAGTAAATACTCATATTAATTAGAATCTTAAAAAAGATTCTTTTTTTGTCATAAATATTTGACTTAAACAATATTTTATGGTATCATTTAGTAGTTTGAAAGACCTCGGTCTTCAACCACTCTGATAAGGTTTTAAACGTTATGTGCCTTAAAAGGTGAGTCTAAGTTATAAAGGAGGTAAATTATGAAAGCAATAATAGAAACTGGTGGAAAACAACATTATGTTGAAGTTGGACAAGAAATCTATGTTGAAAAATTAGATGT
>JAEEGL012147492.1_pt1 | contig 13068 bp, 9 predicted proteins | sample 9134231 | NCBI WGS metagenome assembly JAEEGL01 (sample SAMN16246548, study PRJNA631951) | gut metagenome | biome: gut microbiome; feature: rumen; material: fiber-attached | host: Bos | place: Iran: Karaj | collected 2018-10 | reverse complement strand
CTGCATCGCCAACCGCGCGGCGCCGAGGTCGTTGTTCATCATGTGCAGCAGCGCCCATTCGATGCCGTTGCCGCCGGCCTTGTCCGCCGAGCCCTCCACGGCCTTCTGCAGGTAGCCCTTGGCGGCGTCGATCGCGCCGTCCTTGAGCGACAGCCGCATCATGCCCATGAGCGCGTCGTGGTTGCTCGCATCGCCCGCCAGCACCTTCTCGTAGATGGCGCGCGACTTCTCGGCCTGCTGTCCGCTGGCGTATGTGGCCGCCAGCAGGTTGAGGAGGCCAGCCTGCCGCTCGGTGGGCACGAAGTCGATGGCGCGGCGAATCTGGGCGATGGCGTTGCCGGTCTGCGCGGAGCGCGCCCACATGAAGCCCATGCGCGCGAACACCTCCGGCGAGCGAATGTAGCCGTAGTAGCGCGACAGCGACCAGAGCAGGTAGCGGCGCTTGGGGTCGTCCACGATCGCCTTGAGCGCCTTCTCGATCTCGCTCTTGTGCCCGACTGCGGCCTTGAAGTCCTTGCGGGCCATCTCGAACTCGTTGAAGAGCGCGCAGACGTTGTCGCAGTCGATCGTCTTGAGCACCAGCTCGTACAGCTCCCAGGCGTCGTCGTCGCGGCCGAGGTCCTGCAGCATCACGCCGAGGTTGTTCGCGATGAAGCCGACGTGCCGCCGCAGCTGGAGGCGCAGGCGCACTGTGGGATCGGTCTCGAGGCCGATGGCGCGCGAGCCCTGTCCGGCATCGGCCTTGAGCACTTCGGAGATGTCCTTCCAGAACATGAGGAAGTCGGCCTTGGCCTTGGCTCCATCCACGCTCTTGACATCCTTGACGCCCGCGAAGTAGAGGCAGTTCGGCACCGGCGTGCGCTCGGCCATGTACCAGAGGTCAGGCACGCCGAAGACTGCGGCCTTGGAGGTGATGTCGGGGTCGCCGGCAAACCAGTCCTGGATGAACGGCAGCACGCCCAGCTGGGCGGACATCGACAAATCCGCCGTCGGCGACGCGAGGCCCTTGGCCTTGACGAATGCCGACAGCTCCTTGAGGTAGGCGTCGTCCATGTCGCGCTGGAGGCAGATGAGGTTCAGCTCCTTGCCGCGCGATGCGGCGACCGCGCGCAGGTGGGCGTCCAGGAGTCCGTCCGTGACGATCCACATGCGGTCGCCCAGGCGATCCACCAGGGCCTTCGCGCAGATGTCTGCGAACGCGCCGCGATCGCGTCCGCAGCCAAAGGAGTTCACGAGAAACGCCAGCAGCAGCACGCCCGCAAAGAGTCCGCCGGCGACAGGCGCCATGCGCGGACCGAATCTCGTCTCGATCGGCAGCTCGTCGTATTCGACCGCAGGAAGAGGTCCGCGCAGAAGCAGATACCAGTAGGCCAGCAGGTAGCCGCAGACGATGGCGACCATGGTCGTCGTCGCCACGGGCATGACGTCCTGCGGCTGCAGGAGCGCCGAAGGCGAGAGGGGCGTCGCGACGGCGAGGATGCAGCAGATGGTCATCGAGGCGTGGAACAGGTACTGGCTCCAGGTGCGCTCGTTGTTGAGTCCGCGCACGGAGGCGAACGCGCATGCGAGGAACGGCAGCGTTGCCAGCAGGAACACAAAGAGCCAGCCGGGCCGCGTGAACCACTGCCGCAGCTCATGCGTATAGCGGCGGCCAACCTCGTCCAGCACGTCGCCGGCCGTCTTGTAGTCCGTTGCGGCCGTTGTCGGCAGCGCCAGGAAGCCGTTGGCCGCCCAGTTGGAAACCACCAGGAATCCGACCGTGGCAAAGACGAGGAACAGCACCGAAGACACGTAGTAGTTGCGTCCGCCCTTCACGCACAGGACGACGAGCGCCAGCAGCAGGAGCGGCACGAGCGAGACGAAGATGACGCTCTCCGCGAGGCCCGCGCCGGCGGCAAGGCCGATCACGATGGTCATGACGCTCCAGAGCCATCCCGGCATCCGCGCCGCGAGCGGCAGCAGCGCGAACACCACGAGCGCGAACGCCACGTCAAAGATGTGGTAGTCGAGATGCGTGGACGCCTGCCACGTGGCCGTGGAGAAGATGAACGTCAGCGCCGCCGAGACGCCTGCCAGAAGAGATGCGCCGCCGGAGAGCTTGAGCATGTCCTCCTGGCGAATCGTCTGGTGCACGAACCAGGCCACCAGCCAGCAGATCAGCCCCGTGGCCAGCAGGCCGGAGAAGAACGAGATCAGGTTGATCCGCAGAGCGGCGGACGCCGTGAACGACAATCCGGCCAAGACGGACACGAGCCTTCCCCAGATCGGATGGTCCGGGAACTCCAGCGCGTCCATGCCCGTCCATTGCGTAACCAGCCTGGCGGATTCGCCGGGGAACACGTAGTTGGCGAGCGTAAGGCCATAGACCAGCGCTGCGAGCAGCACCAGCGCGCCAGACGCAAACAGCAGGCGGCGGCGAAGATTGGCGGAGAATGTCTTGAAGCCAGTCATGAGTGCGGGACCTTTCGTTGTTTGTTTTCGTTTTGTTCTTGTCAGTTCGGTTGCCAGTTGTCAGAGGGAGAGCACGTATTCGGCGAGATCGTCGATCTCCTCGTCCGTGAGGTTCTTCGTTTCGCCGTGGGCGTCGTCGGGATTGCAGACTGTCAGCACCTCGCGCATGGTAAGCGCGCGTCCGTCGTAGAGGTAGGGCGCGGTGCGCCAGCACTCGGCGAGCGTGGGCGTGTCGAACATCTTGCCGACCTCCGTCGCGGCGCCCAGCCCCACGTCGTACTTCGCAAGGTCGGTCCAGAGCGGTTCGCCGCCAGGCCCCTTCGCCTCGGTGCCGTGGCATTTGTCGCATTTCGCCTTTGCGAACACGGCCTTGCCGCGCACGGCCCTTGCCGAAAGCCTGCCATTGACGAGATAGGGGCTGGGCACGGGCTTCATTGCCGTGCAGTAGGCGTCGAAGCAGTGCACATCCTCCTCCGGACGCGTCACGAACTGGATGTGGATCAGTCCGGCGCGGTTGCAGGCGTGCATGTCCTTGCGGATGCCGGTGGCCATCGTGGGCGGCGTCCACTGCACATAGAGTTCGCTCTTCGTCTGCTTTGGATTGCCCACGCCGTCGTTGAGCAGGTCCCAGTTGAGGCCGTCCACGCGTCCGTCGGGATGGCAGCTGGCGCAGCTCTGCCACTGCTGGAAGCACATGGAGCCGTCGTTGTAGAGCATTTCGCCGCGCCGCGTCCGGTCCTTCGCGAGGTCGGGCGCGGGACCCAGCCGCACGAGCCCGGCCGGCTTCGCGGCGTCGGCGATGTCCACCGTAGCAATCGCGTCCGCAAAGTAGAGCGCGACAAACGCCTTGCCGCCAACGGTCGCCACGCCGCGCGGACCGTCCCCGCCCAGCGGCACGCGGCGGCGGATCGACACGAGGAACGCCAGGTCGTTCGGCACGTCGGCGGCCTCCTTGACGATGCCGCTGACGGATTCGCCGCGCACGGCCTTCTCCAGGCGGTCGTGCAGCGCGGTGCGATCGATGACGCTCAGCTCGCATGTGCCGGCGTGGGCCACGCACAGCCACTTGCCGTCGGCCGTCACGGCAACGCCCCAGGGATTCGCGCCGCCGCGGTCGATGTCGTCGAGCAGCACCGTATTGACGTAGTCGCCCGTGACGCCGTCGAAAATGCTCATCGCGGCGGTGTTCATCCAGCCGCGCTCCAGCTGCGTCGTCGGCAGCTGGTAGCGCCCCATCGTATGCGTGACGTACACATGCCGCCCGTCGGGAGACGCGCAGATGCCGCGCGCGCCCGTCGAGCCGTTTGGCAGCAGCAGATTACGCGTTTTCCCAGTAGCCACCTCTACGACGGTGACGGCGGCGGCCACCACGTCGTTCGTCGCCGCGCACTGAGGCAGCATGTTGGCCACGAAAAGCAGTCGGCCCTTCTCGCCCAACGCGGCCGCGAACGGCTCGCGCAGGGCGGGCCATGTCTGCGTAATCTTCATCGTCGCCACGTCCACCGCGCTGATCTTCGCGGAAAAGCGATTGAGCACATAGACCGTCCGCCCGTCGCGCGCAACGACCGGCGCGCACGGCGAATGGCCGACGGACAGGGCCTGCCGCAGCGTGCCCTCCGCGCCATGGCGCTGCAGTTCGCCGCCCTGCACGCCGCAGGTCACCCAGATGTCGCCGTCCGGCGCAACGGCAATGCCGGTAGGATTGACGGGGACGGGCTTGGCGGTTTGGGTCGTCGCGACGGACCAGACGCGCGAGGTGGCGCCATCAGGGGAAACAGCCATGACGCGCTGCGCCGTGGCACAGGCCGCGTACACCATCCGCCCATCTGGCGCAACCGCCAAATTCTCGGGCGAGACGTACGCGCTGGCCGCCGCAGCCTCCTCGATGGGCCTTTCGCCCACTTTTCCACACCCGGCCAGAATCAGGATTCCGGCGAGCGCGATCATCGCTTTGTTCACCTTAAGTCTTCTCCAAGACGAAATTCAGGTAAGAATTATACAGTTTTTCGGCGTCAAATTCAACGGCCAAGGCGTACACATCTTTTTTTTCCAGCAAGCGCGCCTCGGCCACCGCCGCCTTGAACGACGCCTTGTCGCCGGCAACATACGCGACACCCGCCCGATAGCGGGCGAGCAGTTCCGCCGTTTCGCCCGGCAAGGAGCTGATCACCGGCAAACCCGCCGCCGCATAGTCCGCCAGCTTGCCGGGAAGGCCCACTTGCGAGGCCGGGAACATCGGAATGACACCCACGTCGGCGCGCGCGAGCAGGTCGCGCAACGCCGCCTCGTCCAGATAGCCATGGAAACGAATCCGCGTGCAATCCGCAGCCTGGGCGCGCAGAGTCGCCTCGTCTGGCCCCGCGCCGGCCAGGTCTAGCGTGACCTCCGGCAGTTCCCGTACCGCGTCCACCACCGTGGCCAAATCGTACGAGAGCGACATGTTGCCGATATAGACAAGTTGGGTGGTAGGGTGGTTAGGTGGTGGGGTGGTGGGGTGGTCGGGGGAGCGAGCGATACCATGGTAGCAGAGATGCATGGGGCAAGATGCGCCATACGCTAGCGCCAAATCCAGATACCGTTGCGAGACCGCCGTGATTGCGTCTGCCGCCCTGTAGTTGCGCCGCGCGACGCGGGCGAGCGGCGCGAGAAGGACTCGGGGAACGACCCGCTGGAAGGTTTCCGGCCAGGCATCCTGAATATCGATGACCAGCTTGGCGCCTGTACGGCGGCAGAAGGCGCGCGCCGCCGCCCCCAACGCCAGCGGCGGGCTGGACACGATCAGCACATCTGGTCCGTGCCCCTTGCGGGCTACCTCTGCGCGTACGCGGGCAAGCCAGTTGCGCGCGAAGCGCCAGTGGCTCCATAGTCGCTTGAGGCATACGTTCTTCGGATAGGGCGGCTCGTGCACGAGGCACAGCGCGAACCCTTCGTGCTGTCCTTCCAGCGCCGACACCTCGCGGGCGCGCTTATAGGCGTGCGAAAAGTCGGCCGACCAGTACACGACCTCGTGTCCGGCACGCGCGAACGCGCGCGCCATCAGCCAATACCGCTGGGCCCGCAGCCCTTCCGGCGGTAGGTTGTCGAACGGATTGACGATCCAGACATTCATAGGTGAACAATACGAGAGGGTTGTCAGGACGCCATGATCTCAATGCTCTTCGATAAGGTCGGCCATCGCGTCGCGCCAACGGAGGACGGCGGCGGGGTCGCCCGTGAACTGCGTCATCGAACGCATCACATCGTCCGGAACGGCCAGAAGTTCGCGGGCGCGTTTCGCCCAGAGGTCGTCGGTTGCGGCCGTGCGCGCCCTGAGCTTCCGCTCAAGTTCGAGGGCGTAGGCATAGTCTTCGAGACCGTCCCGGAAGTTCTCAAGGCGCACCGTGGGCAGAGGCGTGCCGTCGGGCCCGACGCACGTCCAGCTGCCGTCACCGTGGTAGCGTGTCCAGCTGCGCGGATCCCAATTGGTGAAGGGTCCCGAGGTGATGCAGCGCGGCGAATTCCAGAGCGTGATCTGGTAGTAGAGGAAACCGTCGGGGCGCTGCCGCGTGGTTTCGGCGCCCATGAGGACACGCCCCTCGATCGCAGGGCACTCGATGAACATGTTCGCCTGTGGCGCATGGGGTCCACAGCAGATGTACCACCACACCTGGTGTCCGGCGGCACGCGACTTCGCGGCCTTCTCCGGGTCGAACCTCGGCGTGAGCGGCGTGAACCAGTCCATCACGTCCAGCGGCGTGCCAACGCCAAACTCATGGTCGTAGGCGGTGGTGGAGATGGGCACGCCGGGCAGCTCCGCTTTGAGGATCTCCACGCAGCGGCGGATGTTGCCGAACCAGTTCGTGGCGATTTCGTCGCACCCATAGACGTAGGCATGGTCGAGGAGGCCCAGCTCCTTCGCCTTCGCGTAGGCGGCCTTGAGCGGCTTGACCTTCGTTTCGCGCCAGGTCGCCTCGGCGTCCGCACCGCCGGTGAAATAGTGCCAGTAGCCGAGGTTGAAGCGACCGAGGCGGCCCTAGGCCTTGAGGCGGCGCAGCACGTCCCAGTGGATGTCGCCGCGGTGGTAGAGGCTATCCATCGTGATGTAGTAATCGGCCAGGAAGTCGCCCCATTCAAGTTCATGCTTGCGCCAGAGGTTGCCGGGGAAGGCAGGATCCTTGCGGAGGCGGGCATTGAGGGCCTGCTCCTCGGTCGTGGCGAACTGCGCGCTCGGTCCGGGCGAGAACGTGATGGCCATGGGCAACGGGGATTTCTTCGGCACGGCGAAGTTGTTCACGCGCACGCGGAAAGGCAGGACGTAGGGCGGCACGCCGTCCGCCGACACGGTGAGCGTGCCCGCATAGACGCCGGCGGGCTGGCTCTCGGGACAGTGCACGCGAATCCAGAAGCTCTGCGCGTCCGTGTCCGCCACCGTCACGCCGTCCAGGAAGTTGAGGATCGGGTCGGGCCACCAGCCCGTGGGGGCGTTCGTCGTGGCACGTACCCAGCCGGGCGCGGCGGTCGTGGCGTTCCAGCAGCCCACGCGATAGGGCGGGCGACGGACCGTGTGGACGTAGCCCACGGTGTCGCACGCCACGTTCGTGGCGGCAAAGACGGTTCCGTCCGCGCGGCGGAGATCGGAGACGCGCACGCGCACGCCCGCGAGGTCGCGGTCGCCAGGTACCACGACCACCTGCACGCTCTCGCGCTCGTTGCGGGCGAGTCGCACGGTCGCCTCGGCGGCGGGCGTGGCGGGGATGTCAGCGCCGCGCGGCAGCACCTTCACCATCGAGGAGGCGAGGCCTACGCTCATCTTCGAGGTGTCCTGTCCGGCCTTGAGGCAGGCCTCGCGGAAGGAGCAGTACGCACGGAGATGGGCGCGTGCGGCGGCAAACTCGCTCTTGAGCGCAGTGACCTCGGTGGACGCCTGCGCGAGGAAGGGAATGAGGTCGCGTCCCACGAGAGGACCGTCCGGAACGGGCGCGCTTTCGCCTTTCTTGAGGAGCGTGATGCGGTCGATGAACACGCGCACGTCGCGGGGGTTGGAGAGAAAGAGGTGTACGCGGCCGATGTTGGCGGGGTCGCACGTCTTGGGCCAGTCGCGTAGGGGAATGACCCACTGGACGTAGCCGCGCGCCGGGAGAGACGTGCGGGCGCTGAGGCCGTTCTGGACGCGTCCGTCGGGCGCGCAGATGAAGGTAGAGAGGGTGTCGTCGCCCTCGCCCACGCTTACGAGGTCGATGACGAGGCGGTCGAAGCCGCGCCAGTCGCGCACGGAGGTGTTCAGGTTGAAGCTCGGCCATTCGTCCAAGCCCTTGCGCCACGGGCCGCTCTTGAAGTAGAGGGCGTATTGTCCGGAGGTGGCAAAGGCGTTCGTCACGCAGATCGTACGGTCGTGGGCGAATCTTTGCGGGGTTGCCTTCCGCTCGGCCTCGTCCTCGAAGTCGAAGAGCGTGACGGCGGCAGACGCGGTGCCGCAGGCGACCAGCAGCAAGGCAACGGAAAGGACATGTCTCATGGCGTGTTCCTGTTGGGTGTGGACGGTGTGTATTCTAGCTGATTTTGGCCGTACTTAACTAATCAAGGACGCGACCGTTTCAGTCCATGGCGCGGAGGACGAGTCCTTTGAGGTACAGGCCTTCCGGGAAGAAGAGCCCCACGGGATGGTCGGCGGCCTGGCGCGTGCGCGCGACAATCTGGAGGCTGCGCTTCGCGTCGAAGGCGGCCTCGCGGCAGATGGTCTCGAACAGTTCCGGCGACACGGCGCCCGAGCAGGAGAACGTGGCCAGGACGCCATTGGGCCTGAGCAGCTTCATGGCGAGCAGGTTGATGTCCTTGTAGCCGCGCGTCGCGCGCATGAGCTGTCCCTTCGTATCGGCAAACTTGGGCGGATCGAGCACGATGAGGTCAAACTGCCGACCCTGGTCACGGTAGAGCCGGAGCTGCTTGAAGACGTCCGCCTCCACATACTCCATCTTCGTGCCGCAGAGATGGTCCAGCGCCTCGTTGCGCTTCGCAAGCGCGAGCGCGGCTGAGGAAATGTCGAGCTGCGTGACGGCGAGCGCGCCCGCCGCCCGCGAGGCCAGGCCAAATCCGCCGGTGTAGGCGAAGGCATTGAGCATCTCGGTGCCGTTGGCGAGCGCGCCCACGACGGCGCGCGCATCGCGCTGGTCGAGGTAGAAGCCCGTCTTGTGTCCATGGCGCACGTCCACGAGATAGCGGATGGAACCTTCGCGGATTTCAATAGTCTCCGGCGGCTCTTCGCCCGCCAGAAGGCCCGTCGCGTCCTCGACTGGCAGGCCTTCGCGCGCACGGCTGTCCACGTCGCTGCGGCTGTAGACGCCACGGCAGCCCGGAACGAACGCCATCAGCGCCGAAACGATCGTCTCCTGCCAGAACGCCGCCCCGGCGGACGCGAGCTGCACCACCACCCAGCCATCGTACCAATCGGCCACGACGCCCGGCAGGCCGTCGGACTCGCCATGCACGAGACGGAACGCGTTCGTGTAGCCGTTCACCCAGAAGTCGGCGCGACGGCCGACGGCGGCGGCCACGAGGCCCTTGACGAAGTCCGCATCTGGCGCGCGCGCCGCGTCGAAGGACAGCATCCGCACGCGAATCTGGCTGGTCGGCGAATAGCTGCCCCAGCCCAGCGCCGTACCCCTGGCATCGACGACGGCCACCGTCTCGCCGGGGGCGGGATCGCCCTCCACTGCGCGTATGGCGCCCGAGAAGATCCACGGGTGGCGGTGAACCGTGGGATAGTCGCGCTTGGGATTGAGCACGACCCGCTTGCCGGATGAGGTGCCCATGCTCAGTCCACCGAATCCTCAAGGAAGATGAACGAATAGCCGTGGTCGTGCATCCACTTGCCGGAGGCCAGCGTCTTCGCCACGTACTCCGGCTGGTACATGAAGTAGTGGCTGAAGAAGTACTGCTCGTGCGTCGCATAGCAGAAGAACTCCGGCTCTCCGGCGCGGTCGAAGCACGGCACGATGTCCTTGAGCGGATAGAGGTTCAGGAGCGGCCCGCCCGAGGTAAACGCCCGGAAGTTGACGCCGGTCGCGCGGTCGTGTATCCAGTTGTACAGCCCCCTGGTCTTCTCCACCTGGTCGGCGTCGAGATGGTTGTATCCGCAGGCGGAGACGCTGATGTCGTCGCCGCTGCCGCCGCGCCAGTAGATGGCGCTTTCCGGCTTGCGGTGGTTTTCGAGGCGCGCCGCGTGTCCATACGGCAGAATGGAAGGATCGCCGTTGTATTCCCAGCGCTTGCCGCGCGACACCCACACGACCTTCGCGCCGCCGTCCTTGAGCGCAAGGCACCCTTCCCTGCTTATCGGGCCCCAGTGCGGCGTCACGGCCCGGGCCCACATGCCCGGACCCGCGAAGCGCGCCACCTCGCCGGAGATCATCTTCCAGGCCAGCGCGACATCGTCGTAGCTCGCGTTGAGCCACGGATAGTCCGGAAACTCCTGGATGGAATGGAAGCCGAAGCGAAGCCATTCCTTGGCGGACTGGAATTCGTCGCGCCATGTCTCAGGCACGTTCTTGAGCGAAAACAGCGACTCGCGCACGCCATAGTAGAAGTCGTCGCGATAGAAGAGGTTCAGCTGCGTCTTCACGCCATAGTTCTCCCACGCCTTCTTGAGATGCGCGAAGAACGGATGGCTCCAGCAAGACTTCGGGTTCTTGTCCACAAGATCGTGGAAGAGGAAGATCACGTCGTCGATGTAGAACGCGGCGCACTTGCCGGGAATCTTCTTCTTGCGCCGAAGCTCGAAGTCGGTGATTGTGGGCCCCAGCTCGCGCAGGGCCGCCAGCTTGGCGCGCTTGGCGTCCTGCACGGCCTTCGCCGCCGCGCGCAGGGGCGTCGGGGCGGTCTCAGCCTTGCCGTCCGCCGCGAGACCGCTGCCCGCCAGTCCCGCAGTGGCCAGCACGCCCGTGCCGGTTCTCAGAAATTCTCTTCGGTTCATGCTCTCTCCTTTCGCTTTAGGGCGTAATTGCCTTTCTCGCGACGCAAATTATACCATATTTCCACGCTGCCGCGGGAAAGAATGGCACGCCGGACACAGACGCGCGATCGGGCAGCCGTCGCATTTGGGGCGCAACGGGTTGCAGCGCGTCTGCCCAAACGACACGAGATGGCTGTTCCACGTCTTCCAGTACTTCATGGGCAGTATCTGCCGCAGCGCCATCTCGGTCTCGAACGGCGTCTTCGTGCAGATCAGTCCCAGGCGATTGGTGATGCGATGGACATGCACATCCACGCAAATCGCTGGCAGGTCGAACCCGACGGCGACCGTCAGATTGGCCGTCTTGCGGCCCACGCCCGGCAGCAGGCACAGACGGTCCACCAGCGCGTTGAACTCCTCCAGCTTCTTCAGCCCCTTCCCGGCGGCGGAAAGGCCGTCGGGGAAATGTTCCGTCAACGCCGCCGGAAGCGCCTTGAGATGCTTCGCCTTGTCGTGATAGAAGCCCACCGGGAAGATGAGCTTCTCGATCTGCGGGATCGAAAGCCGCGCGAGGTCCTCCGGCGTAAAGGGGCCGGACTTCTTCCGTGTCGCGAAGAGACGGCGCACCGCCCCGGCCGTGCACTGGTCCTTCGTGCGCGCCGAGAGGATGGTGCCCACCAGCACGCAGAACGGATCGTGCGTCTGCGCTTCGATCAGCTCGATGATCGGCGAATCATGCGCCGTGAACTCCTTCTTGAGGGCCCTATCTACAGCAGGAATGTCTTTTGTGGTCATAAGTTGGTGGTTGACTTCGTTTCCATCGCCGCATATTATATCAAACAACTTGGCCGATGGGGACAAGTTCTCGAGATTCCTCTTCTGGTGCTATCGGTACCGTATGGCAATTGCGTCGATGGTCGTGCTGGTCTCAAACGATTCGCCGTGTCCTTCGAGCCCGCGCCCCGTCAGGCGCAGCCGGTTGCACGGACGGAGATTCAGCCATTCGGGCGGTACGGCGGCAAACGCGGTGAAGATGGGCTGACCATCCGCCACCGCTTCAATGCGGCGCGGCTGGCCCGATGCACCGAATCGCAGGCCAAGCAAAAGCGTCTTCACGGCATCGGTTGAGAAGAACGGCTCCTCGATGCGGATGCCGTCGCAACCTTGCCGCATGAACCATGCGCCACAATCCCAGCCGACGGTGAACGCCATTTCGCCGAGTTCCAGGATACCGTCATTGTCGGCATCATATCCGAAAGCCACCTCGACGTTATTGGATGGCGTTGCCAGGCAGCTGAGCGACAGCGTGAAACGCCCTGCGCCGCTCGCGCCAACGGCGAACGGCATGTTGGTGGATGTCTCCGTGTCGGCGTACTGCGCGGGCGGCAATACGAGGGAGGAAGCGGACAACATCAGATTCGCAGCAAACACAAAGTATGAAACACAATATGCAGTTAGATGGTTCTTCATCTTTCTTCCTCGTATCGGTATTTCTCGCTATAAGGAATCAATGTCCACTCTAATGTCATTGCCAAGTCGTTCTTCCTGACGGCGACGTGCTTCTTCGATCTTGGCGTCAATTTTACGTTGCCTGTCGCGTGCTATATCTTCGTCAGAACGAATCGGGCGGCCAAGTACATCTTCTAACTTTCTCTGTATCACTGATGCTTGTTCCGACGATAAGATTGTCTGCGTGTCTCTGTTGAAAGCCCTCTCCATATCGCTGACGCTAAGATCATAATTGTTTCGTAGGGAATGAACATACGTTTCCCCAGTAAGACCCATCACGGATACAAATCCGCCGCGAGTTTGGCAAATCGACGGACACCACTCCTCTCGTGTCTTGTTTGATTCGCCCCAGGCTATTTCATTCTGCATTACTTTAAGTTTAAGGATTCGCATGTTCCAGCAGACTTCAAAATCTCCTCCATTTTGCACAATGCCGAAACACACACCTTCAATCAACCGATATATTGATTCACGCAGCCGTTTCCGTTCTGAAAACTTATCGGCGTCAATCTTTAGATTTAGTATTGAATCTCTAAGTTTGCACACAACGGCGTTTAAGCTATTTGTTGCTTTGACACTTGCAAACCTCTGGCCTAAAGAATAACCAAACTTGGCGCTATCAAACGAATCATCATGAAGGCAAGATTGGATTCGTCCAATGTCCGCATTCAACGATTTAATCTCCTGCGCATCATTTGCAGAACAACCACATGGTTCCCAAGCGAGAATCACTATCGCAACCATTGAGACAATGTTGTAAAGCACTTTCATTGTACTAACACCCCTCCAATGCGTATGACATTGTTTGTGGTACGTGTCACCTGCTTGTTAAGTTTGCGAATCCCAACTGTCCCGTTGGAATCTAGCATGATTTCGTCTCTAATACTTTCGCCAAACCGTCTGAATGGCGATGTGTCTCCATTCGTGTCCTTTTCATTCCATCCAAACGGATTGTCGATATATACATATCCGCTTGTCCAAGTGAAAGTAACGTCATTGGTTGGATGTCCATCAGGTGTCAACCATGGTATATAATCCCGATATGCGGCAATATCTACTGCGAATAGATTGTCTAGATCGACATCAAACCATGTACCGGCCCCCGCCCCACCGACACCTCCCGTATGTGCAAATGCCCCGTTGAAGTACGGGTTCAGAAAATAACCTTCAGCTTCATACGT
>JAEEGL010883099.1_pt1 | contig 13068 bp, 9 predicted proteins | sample 9134231 | NCBI WGS metagenome assembly JAEEGL01 (sample SAMN16246548, study PRJNA631951) | gut metagenome | biome: gut microbiome; feature: rumen; material: fiber-attached | host: Bos | place: Iran: Karaj | collected 2018-10 | reverse complement strand
GTCAGGTTGTTCCTGATTCACTGATGGTTCATGAAGTGGTCGATTCTTTATTGACTATTCCTCTGGGCGAGTGCAAGTATACGGGAACTGTCAAGCACGGTTTGCCCGACGGTAAAGGTACCGCAGTATTTACTGCCGATGGACAGAAGCTGGTGGGCGTATTTGAGAATGGTAGTGTTGATGGCGACAGCATTCACATTTACTATTCCAACGGTAATACCTTCGTTGGCTCCTTCAAGAATAATAGGATGCACCATGGCCGCTTCACCTGGGTTGATGACGGATCCTATTTTGAGGGCTTCTTCACTGATGGCCAGCCCAACCTGAAGAAGGGTGCGATGTACGATAAGAAAGGCAAACGTATCAATTAAATCAATGACGGCCTTAGTGTAATCCACGCAGCATGAAGAAGTTTTATTGCATAATGCTCTTGTCATTAACGCTGATATTCTCGGCGGTTTCTGCCTTTGGTCAGGTGGGTCAGGTGAGAAAGCCTACTCAAGCCAAGCCAAGCACTTCTAAGGTAAAGAAACCAGCCGTGAACAGCGGCAATAAAACATCTAAATCCAATGCCTCCAATCGCTCTGCATCAAGAAAGCCTTCGGTCCCAAGCCGTACCAGCAGCAATGCTACTGCTAATAGCGGCGCTTCATCATCGGTTGTTACGGTGACAATCAACTGCAATGCCGAGGCCGCTGATGTCTATATCGATAATTCTTATTATGGCGAGGCGGGAAACTCCTATAATCTGAAGACCGGTTCCCACACTATTCAATTGGTGGCCGAAGGGTATGAGGATTTTTTGGACAATTTTACGGTTACAGGCTCCAACCGCTCATTCAATTTCTCGATGACCAAGAAGGCACTGCTGTCTGTCCTTGACTTTCTGGACGAGATGGTCTTTGTTCATGGCGGAGCATTTGAGATGGGATCTAAGGGGCTTGATGCCGAATATGACGAGAAGCCTGCTCATGAGGTGATTTTACCGTCTTTCTATATGAGCAAGCATGAAGTAACCCAGCAGTTATGGGTAGATGTGATGGGTGGTAATCCAAGTGCCCACATGGGCGAATTCAGGCCTGTAGAGTCTGTTTCATGGGAGGACTGCCAGTTGTTCATTTCCCGCTTGAATGCCTTGACTGGTGTGAAGTTCCGTTTGCCCACCGAGGCCGAATGGGAATATGCTGCGCGTGGAGGTAACATGAGCAAAGACTTCAAGTATGCTGGCAGCGACAGCATCAATGACGTGGCATGGTATGGTGCCCTTGAAGTGGATCCCCATGATGTAGGAGGGAAACAACCCAATGAATTGGGGTTATATGATATGTCAGGAAATGTAATGGAATGGTGCTCCGACTGGCACGGATCCTACCATGCCGGAAGGCAAAAGAATCCCACTGGGGCTCAGAGCGGTCAATACCGCATTGTCCGCGGTGGGTGTTGGCAAAGCGATCCGAGTCATTGCACGGTTACCTACCGTTTCCCGATTCCCCCCGAAGAGGTTAATGAGACCATTGGGTTTAGACTTGTAGCGAAAACTTTGAAAACAAAACATAATAAGTGATGAAAAGATACTTGGTGATATTATTTTCATTCATGTTACTACTGCCTGTGCAGACGGCGTTTGCACAGGTGAGTAACGTTCCTAAACCTAGCATAGAAAGGCCAAAGCCACAGCCTAAACCCAGGCCACAACCCAGGCCGAGGACCCAGACAAGAACGAAGCCGGCCCCAAGACCTCCTCGTCCTCAGCACAATGGGCCCTCAGTTGATGTGACCTTCAGTTGCAATATTGAGGATGTTCCTGTTTTCATCTCTATTGACGGGAAACAGCCTAGTGATATCGATGAAATCTACAACTTGACAATCGGTAATCACAAGGTGCGTGTGACGGCTGATGGTTATGTGCCTTACAGCACTCCCATTAAAGTTGTTGAGGAAGGCGATTTCTTCTATTTTGAACTCTCGGAGGCAACAGGATCAGGATACGAGGACTCTGATGTAGGAGATGATGACGAAGATGAGGCCGAGCCCGATGAACCATCCGCTCCAGTGGATATTAATGCCCCATTTGTTCCAACTGAGTTGCCCCCCGAGTCCACTCAGCCCGAGGTGTCGGTACTTGTCGAAGATCCCGCCAATGCACAGAAGTTCCTGAATGACACGATTACCGTCAACGGTGTCTCGTTTGTCATGGTCTTTGTACCCGGTGGTACTTATACCAGGTATGAAATTCCCGAGAATCTGGACTCTATTATCGACATGAATGTGACGGGCGTTCCACCTGCCCACAGGGTCTCCTTGTCCAATTTCCACATCGGCATGTGTGAGGTGACATGGGATTTGTGGTATGCGGTAATGGAGGATAGCATCGTTGATTACTACCACAATCGTCCTTATGACGAAGCGACTTGGTTTGATTGCCAACAATTCATTGATAAACTCAATAAACTGACAGGAAAGACGTTCAGACTGCCTACCGATGCTGAATGGGAATATGCTGCCCGTGGCGGAAACAGGTCTAACGGATATGTCTATTCCGGCAGCAACAATATCGATGAGGTGGCATGGTACTATGAGAATTATGAAGGAGAATGGCACGAGGTCGCTACCAAGGCGCCCAATGAATTGGGTATCTATGACATGACGGGTGGTGCCTGTGAATGGTGTGCCGACTGGTATAATTGGCCTGATGCCAATGAGGACACGCCGCCTCTCGTCAATCCTAAAGGCCCGCTGGAGGAACAGAAGAACAGCAGGAGCGGTAATCCCATGGGTCGCACCATCAGGGGCGGCAGCTATGGTCAGGACGCCGCTATGTGCTGCGTGTTCAAGATTTATTATGCCAATCCTCAGAAGGCCCGCTATGGTTTACGCTTAGCAATGTAAACTGATCGCTCTACAGTAATAACTCATCATGTGAAGCACATCCTGCCAGAATTCAGGATGTGCTTTCTTCTGCCGGATGATGCCGTTTGATCTTCCAGCCAATGGCTGCTACGATAATGGTTGTCAGCGGGCTGAGGATGTTGAAGAAGCAATAGGGCAGGTAGGTGAGGGTGGGGACGCCTAACACTGTCGCTTGCGTCATGCCGCAAGTATTCCAGGGCACCAGTACTGATGTCACGGTGGCGGCATCCTCGGTGGTACGGCTCAACAGGCGTCCTTCATAGCCTTCTTTCTTATAAATATCGCGGAACATATCTGCTGTGAGAACAATGCTGATGAATTGGTCGCCAGTTGTGAGATTGAGGAAAATACCTGTTCCAACAGTAGAGGAAACCAGGCTCGTCCGCGAACGTACCCACTTGACGACGACATTTGTGATGCTTCCAAGCATGCCACTAGCCACCATGACCGCGCCGAAGCACAAAGCACACAGGATGAGCCAAATGGTATTCAACATTCCTGCCATACCTCCCGTTGATACCAGGTCGTTAAGGGCATCGAAACCCGTCTGCACGGCAGTGGATCCATAGTATGTTATCGCCAGACCCTTGAAAATGGCTGCTGGAGTGCTCAACGTCGGGTCGTCGGCAATCTGGCACAGGATGTGGGGTTGCAGGATAATGGCCGTAATGCCCGCAATAATCGAAGAGACAAACAACACGACCAGTGAAGGCACCTTGCGGGCGATGAGGATTCCGGTAATCAGTGGAACGAGAAGCGTCCACAACGAGATGTTAAAGGTAGAATTCAATCCATCGACATACTGCTCAATGTGGAGGGCCTCCTCATTGCCATGTCCCAGACCTGCAACCAGGAAGATGACAAGCGTGATAAGAATGGATGGTGTGGTGGTCAGTACCATGTAACGGATGTGCTCAAAGATATCCACCCTCACCGATGACGATGCAAGAATGGTCGTGTCACTCAAGGGCGACATCTTGTCACCGAAATAGGCTCCCGAGATGATGGCACCGGCTGTCCATGCCTCGGAGATGCCCAATGCTTGACCGATACCCAACAGGGCTACACCAATGGTGGCAATCGTTGTCCAGGAACTGCCTGACAGCAGCGATATCAAGGCACAGATGACACAGGCGCTCACCAGGAAGAAACTGGGTGACAGAATATGTATGCCATAATAAATGAGTGTGGGAACCACACCACTGATCATCCACGACCCCGCGAGCATACCCACCGTCAACAAGATGAGCAGAGTGACAGACACGTCACCGATGGTTTTGGTCATCTGTCGCTCAAATGTTTTCCACGGTATGTGGTAGCATGTCATGGAAATGAGTACGCACACGGCAACTCCCATTAACAGAGCAATCTGACTGCCGCCACTCAACGCATCACTGCCAAACAATGTGATGACAATGCTTATCAGGATTATTAGAACGACAACGGGAATGATCGCTACGAGGGGATGAGGATGTTTGCGTTCGGTCATATGATTTGTGATGTCTGTGGTTCTTGTTGTGGTTTAAATGTGCAAATATATAAAAAAAACCATTTATAGGGTTATTCTTTCCAAAAAGACAATTTTTGAGTAACTTAGCGGCATGAAACAGATCATGAGACTATTATTTGTTGCCTTCTGGCTAATGGTAATATCCGGGATGACAGTGCAGGCTGTCCCCGTCGAGAATGGCGTGTCTTGGACATTGGCGCAATACCGCTCGGCCCACATCAGTGACGTGAATTACAACCTGTCGTTCACTGTGCCAACTTTGAAGTCCCAACCTGTCTATTTCGAGGAAACGCTACTGTTTAATTGGACGGGGGACGAAGACCTGCAGATTGATTTCCAGGGCGATGCCAATCAGCTCTCCAAGGAGATTCTTGTCAATGGTACGAGACTAAAGACGGAGTTGAGCGATGAACACATCGTGGTTCCTCTCAAATATCTTGTGCAGGGAGAGAATAAGGTGTCAATCAGCGGCTATAGCGGTGACAAGGCCTTGAACCGTAACGATGACTACATGTACACCTTGTTTGTACCCGACCATGCCCGCAGCGTGTTCCCATGCTTTGACCAACCTGATCTGAAGGCAGTCTTTGACCTGAAACTGAACATCCCTGAAGGTTGGGTGAGTATCAGCAATCAGACAAAAAAGCCCATACCCACCTATTTGTTCTCATTCACAGCAGGCCGTTTCAACGTGCAAACCGCCATGCGTGATGGTCGCTTGTTGACGGCTCTCTATCGAGAGAATGATCCAAACAAGGTGGCGCAGTTGCCCATCGTTTTTGACCAGGTGGCGTTGTCGTTACGTTGGATGGAAGACTATACGGGCATCCCATACCCCTTTGAACAATATAGCTTTGTCGTCCTGCCGGGTTACCAGTTTGGCGGCATGGAGCATCCCGGCTGCATCCAGTTTACTGATTGGGAGATTTTTCTTGGACCTAATCCAACCCCTGATGAAGAAAGAACGCGCCTGAACCTCATTGCACATGAGACGTCTCACATGTGGTTTGGCGACTTGGTGACGATGCGCTGGTTTGATGATGTGTGGACCAAGGAGGTCTATGCCAATTTCATGGCCGATAAGATTTCACGTGAGCAGTTCCCTGACATTGACCATGACCTGGCATTCATCAAGGCTCATTATCCGGTAGCCATGAGTACCGACCGCACTCGGGGTACTCATCCCATCCAGCAGCCGCTGGATAATCTGAACAAGGCAGGATTGCTATATGGCAACATCATCTATCACAAGGCGCCTATCATGATGCGCAAACTCGAACAGGAAAAAGGTGCCGATGCCCTGCAGCAAGGGCTGCGCAGCTACTTGAGCAGGTATGCTTACGGTAACGCCACGTGGGATGACCTGATTGCCGAACTCGACAAGTTCGCCCCCGAGCACAGTGCGCAATCCTTCAGCGATGTGTGGGTGAAGCAGAAAGGAATGCCGGTTATCACTACGGCTAACCTCATGCAGAACGGTGTCCGTGTTCTGCAGTCTGACCCCTATGGCCGTGGCCTGATGTGGAAGCAGGGCTTTGACATCGGTTATGTGGATGAGGACGGCCAATTCTGCGAGCGCCCCATATATATGAATGACTACGAGTATTTGCTCTCTTCAAGTTATAGCAAGGGCCTGTTTCTCAATAGTAACGCCGAGGGCTATGGGCAGTTTGCGCTCAATTGTGAGGGCATGGAGATCATGTCCGAAGCATGGAAGACAATGCAACTCAACGATAAGGCCCGCTATGCCACAGTGCTCAACCTCTATGAGAATTATCACCTAGGCAATATCACGGCTGAGGAATTGATGAAGACTCTGCTCAATTTCCTCTCCCATGAGAACAACGAACTGATTGCTTCATCGACGTGCAGTTTCATCAGCAATCTGATTTCTCGTCTTGACAGGGAACCTCGTGCCGAGATAGAACAGCAGTTGTTTGAAATGATGCAGACGCACAGCCTGCCATCGGTGCGCCAGACGGTACTGCGCCAGCTATCCCTCAAGGCCATTTCTCCCAATGTCGTTGACAAACTATATGACATCTGGGAAAAGCATAGTGCTTCGTTCCTGAATAACCGTGACTATATGCGCATGGCCTATCATCTTGCCATCATGTTGCCTGAACGGTGGCAGAACATTCTTACCATTCAGAAGGAGCGGCTCACGACCGATGATGAGCGCCGTGAGTTTGAATTTGTGTCCCGTGCCTGCAATCCCGACAGTCAGGTACAGCAACATCTGTTCAATGAATTGCTTGAAGTGGAGAACCGCCGGGTAGAGCCCTGGGCGCGCACGATGTTAGCTTTGCTTAACGACCCGGTGCGTGAACCATGGAGCAACCGTTATCTGGTGCCTGGACTTGATGAGTTGGAAGAAATCCAGCGCACGGGTGATATCTTCTTCCCGGGTTATTGGTTGTCAAGCCTGCTGGACGGGCATCGCTCTCAAGAAGCTCGTGAAATGGTGGCCAAGTGGATTGACACGCATCCACAGCTTGCTCCCGCATTAAAGAACAAGCTCCTGGAAAACGCTTATTGGTTGCTGGATATGTAAAGCCCAAAGTAGCGGCTATAGAGGCCATGGTTAGGCTTCAGTCTCCGCTTGGCTTTCTTGTTGATGATTCTTTTCCAGTGACAGCAGTTGCTGCTTGATGTCGGTGCCTGATGCATAACCACCCAGGCTGCCGTCGCTGTTGATGACACGATGACAAGGCACGACGATGCTCACCGGGTTATTGTGATTGGCTTGGGCGACAGCACGTGAAGCCGTCGGCTTGCCTATACGTTTTGCCTCTTCTCCATAAGAGATGGTCTCACCGTAGGGTATCTGTTTCAGCACATCCCATGCCTGCATCTGGAATTCGGTGCCAGCCAAGTGTACGGGCAGCGAGAATTCCTTGCGTGTGCCATCGAAGTATTCTTTGAGTTGAATCATACAGTTGGCAAGTAGGGGAGACGTGGTTTCTACAGGCTTCAGTTTCAATTTCTTTGCCATGCTGTCAATCTCATCGCCATTCCAGCCGATATAGACCAGTCCTTGAGTACAGGCACCTAGTGTTAATGTGCCTAGAGGCGTCTCCATCGTGGTGTAGCACAACTGTCCGTCATGAACCGGTGTAATGCCTAGCTCGTTTGCCTTGTCCAACATGAGATGATAGGCCGATTCATAGTCGTTGGTGATAATGCCATCGAGAATGGCATCCTTGATGGCGTCCTTGATATAACCCACGGGGCGTGACGGGGCAAGCCCGAAAGTCTGCATAATCTCCTCGCCATCGATTGGCGGCTGGAAGTTGCGTACTCGGTCTTTCTCTTCTATATCTACCAGTTTCTGCTTCACCAAGTCAAAATTCTCGCGGAAACGTTGCACCTTGATCTGGTTTTTGCTGGTGATGTCGGCCTTACACAGGGTCATCAGGTCATCGATATCATCTCCTGCATCAAACAGCAGTCGGCGTACTGCGCTATCGGTGACCTCATCCTCAACCAGGGCAATGGGGCGCATGTGCAGTCCCACAAGTTTTTTCACATATTTCATCTGCTCATTGAGCGGAAGACGCATTTTTGCAAAAATCTTGGGCACCATTTTCTCGCCGATGAAGTTGTGGTTGTGGAATGTCCATCCCAGTTGAGGATCCCAACGCTTGGTGCGAGCCTTGCCCACATCGTGTAGCAAGGCAGCCCAGCGCAGCCACACGTCATTACTGGCGGCAGCCACATTGTCGAGCACTTGCATAGTGTGCATGAAATTGTCCTTATGACCGCGCCCATTGACTGTCTCAATGCCTTTCAGGGCAGCAAGCTCTGGGAAGATGAGCGGCAATAGGCCGCTTTGGTCGAGCAGTAACCAGCCGCGTGAGGGTCGGGGAGTGCGCATGATTTTCATCAGTTCCTCAGCGATTCGCTCACGGGTGATGATGTGAATGCGCTTAGCATTTCGGCGGATGGCATCAAATGTTTCGGGATAGATGTCAAAATCCAATTGTGTTGCAAAACGCACTGCACGCATCATTCTCAGCGGGTCATCGCTGAAGGTGATATCAGGGTCGAGTGGGGTGCGGATGATGCGACGCTCCATGTCGCCAATGCCGTCAAATGGATCAAGCAGTTCACCATAGCGTGCTTTATTCAGGCAGATGGCCATAGCATTGATGGTGAAGTCGCGACGTTTCTGGTCATCATCCAGGGTGCCGTCTTCAACTATAGGGTTGCGGCTATCGCGGCGATAGGATTCGCGGCGGGCACCGACAAACTCCAGTTCCCATTGACGAGTCTTGACCTGTGCCGTACCATAGGTGCGGAAAACTGCTAAATGTGCATGCTTGCCAATACGACGAGCAACCGCTTTGGCGACTTCAATGCCGCTACCCAAGGTAACAAAGTCCATGTCGTTGCTCGGGCGTTCAATGAATATGTCCCTGACATACCCTCCCACGATATAACATTCGCGCTGCAAATCGTCGGCAACATTTCCCACCAGTTTTAAGATGGGTAATTCCACGTGAGCATCTATTTTTTGACGGTCAATTCTCATTATTTCATGCTTTATTCTGCAAAATTAATGCTTTTTTTGCGCTTTTTTTGTTCATATCTGCAAAAATCATTAATTTTGCACCGCAAAACAAGTTCCCAAAGGATGTTTTGCGACGCTATTCATTAATCAATACCGAATCCCCCGTTCTTTTCCTATCCCTCTTATTCTGAGGAAATGACAATCTATATCTCTTTTTTCTGATTGTTCATATACGGGCGATTTGAATTGAAGAAATGAAGCCACTAGAACAGACAAATCATTAGTATAATTTGGAATATCATGCGTTGTTGCGCATGGCATGGTGTAGTGAAACAGAGTGGCTGTTTTTTATTGTCACACCATGATAGCTTTATATAATTTTTATATGTATAACATTAATCAATTAAATGCGATGAGCGACGAACAACTTCGTGAGCTCGCCAAGTCTATGGGTATTAAGCGCGTTGATTCGTTTGACCATGATGATCTTGTGTTTCAGGTTTTGGATCATCAGGCAGAGACAGAGGCAGCAAATGCTCCAGAACCCCCTACCAAACGTCGTCGTGAACGCATTCGCCAGCCGGCAGCCAAAGCAAATGGTAATGAAGTAATCAAGGACGATGCCGTGGCACCCAAGAACCAAAGTAAAGAGAAAAACGATATAGTAGAAAACAACGAGGTCACCAAGCCAGTTGAAAAAGAAGCACCTGAGCCCACCGAGAAACCTAAAGCTCAGAAAAAAGATAAAGACAAAGATAAAGACAAAGAAGTAAGCGATACGCAGGAACCGCCTAAACGCAAGCGTGGCCGCCCTTCAGCTGCCGAAAAAGCAGCCCGTGAAATAGCGTTGAAAAACAGTCAAGAAGAACAGCCCGTTGCTGAAGAACAGACTGCCGATCAGCAAGAGCAGCCGGTGGCCGAAGTTGTTGTTACCGAGCAAGCACCTCGCCGTCGTGGTCGCAAAACAAAACAGGTCGTTGATGAGCAACCGGTTCTGCCCTTTGACAATGCTGAGCTTCAGCCTGAACAAGAGATGCTGGAGCCTATGGCCGAGGAACCTGTTTATGATGAGTCATTTCAAGAACCTATCAATGAGGAAATCGGCTATATGCCGGAGAATGAGCCTGAAATGATGGCACCTCAACCCGAGGAACAGCATGAAAGGGAGGATGTCTCACTCAATACGTTCTTCAATACAGGTAGCGGATTTACTTTCAAACCTCGTACACAGCAGGAACGCGAAGAGGCAATGCGCAAAGCCGAGGAAGAACGCCGCCGTCAGGCTGAGCAGGCCGCTGTTGCTCCCATTGTTATCCAAGAACCTAAAGTGGTGAAGGAGAGCAAGAGCAAAAAGCGCAAGATGAAACAGCAGCAACAGCAACAGATTGCTGAAGTCAATCCCTATCTGGACCAGCCCTATAACTTCGACGGAATTCTTGAGGCACAGGGTGTGCTCGACATCGCCCCCGAGGGTTATGGCTTCCTGCGCTCTAGTGATTATAATTATCTCACGTCTCCTGATGACATTTATGTACAGCAGTCCCAGATCAAGGCTTACGGTCTCAAGACAGGTGATGTTATCGAGGGAACCATCCGTCCGCCCATGGAGGGTGAGAAGTATTTCCCGATGAGTGAGATACATCTGATCAATGGCCGCACGCCTGCTTACGTTCGTGACCGTGTGCCGTTTGAACATCTGGTACCTCTGTTCCCTGATGAGAAGTTTGATCTCGTGAGCAAAACCCATCCCACTGTTTCACAACGTGTGGTGGACATGTTCTCGCCCATCGGTAAAGGACAGCGCGGCCTCATCGTCGCACAGCCCAAGACAGGTAAGACTATGCTCTTGAAAGAGATTGCCAATGCTATCTCGGAGAATCACCCTGAAACCTACATGATCATCCTGCTCATTGATGAACGTCCTGAGGAGGTGACCGATATGGCTCGTAGCGTCAATGCCGAAGTCATTGCTTCTACCTTTGACGAACCGGCTGACCGTCATGTCAAGATTGCCGACCTCGTGCTGAGCAAGGCCAAACGCCTGGTAGAATGTGGTCATGACGTGGTTATCCTGCTTGACTCGATTACTCGTCTGGCTCGTGCCTACAACACCATCGCTCCCGCTTCAGGAAAAATCCTGACGGGTGGTGTGGATGCCAACGCATTGCAACGTCCCAAGCGCTTCTTCGGCGCTGCCCGTAATATCGAGGGAGGTGGTAGTCTTACCATTATTGCCACTGCATTGACCGAGACTGGCTCCAAGATGGACGAAGTGATCTTTGAGGAATTCAAGGGTACTGGTAACATGGAGTTGCAGCTTGACCGCAAATTGTCCAACAAGCGTATCTTCCCGGCTGTGGATGTCATGGCATCAAGTACACGTCGTGACGACTTGCTGCTGCCGCAGGATACGTTGAACAAGATGTGGATCATCCGTCGTTTCTTGAGCGACCGCACTTCGGTCGAGGCCATGGAGTTTGTAAAAGAGCGTATGGATCGAACTCGTGATAACGAGGAGTTCCTGCTCACCATGCAACAAGGCTAATCATATTGATGATGGGGCGCATTTTGGGCATAGATTATGGACGTAAACGCACCGGTGTTGCCGTCACCGATCCGTTACAGATCGTGGCAGGTAATCTTGCCACTGTGCCCACTCACACGCTCATGTCGTTCATCAAGGATTATATCGCGCGAGAGCAAGTGGAACGCATCGTCATCGGGCAACCTACACAACTCAATGGCGAACCCAGCGAGAGCATGAAATACATCACGCCGTTTGTCAACAAGTTACGCAAGGAATTGCCTGATATGCCTATCGTGATGTATGACGAACGCTTCACAAGTACGATTGCTCATCGCGCGATGATTGATGGAGGCATGAAAAAGAGTGACCGCCGTGACAAGTCACGCGTTGACGCCATCGCCGCCACCATTATTCTTAACGATTATCTACAGAGTCAATTAAATCAACCTTTTAATACTCAATCATGATTTTACCGATTTATATCTATGGTCATCCCGTGCTCAGGACCGAGAATGCCACTGTCACGCCTGACTTTCCTAATCTTCAGGAGTTTATTGAGAATCTGAAGGAAACCATGTACCATACCCAGGGCATTGGTATTGCAGCGCCTCAGGTGGGCGTTAATGCACGCATCGTTTATATTGATGTTGACGTGCTGGCCGAGGATTTCCCCGAGCTCAAGGGCGTTAACATGCTGCTGATTAATCCCGAGATTACGGTCGATGAGACATCTCCGTTGATTTCTCGTGAGGAAGGATGCCTCAGTGTACCCGGTATTCACGAGAATGTTCACCGTCATGAGAAAATCCACTTGCACTGGCAAGACGAACAATTCCAGGAACATGACCAGGACATTGAGGGCTATCTCGCCCGCGTCGTCCAGCATGAGTGTGACCACTTGGACAAAACGCTGTTTGTAGATCGCATTTCGCCCATCCGCAAACAGTTGATCAGAGCCAAGCTGAATAATATGATGAAGGGTAAAGTGTCTTGCAGCTATCGTTGCAAAGTGGCACCTCTCAAGCGTAAAAAATAAGAAAGTGGAAGATGTCTCACGACAGCCTCCACAAACCTTAAATCTAATACCATGAAAAACACACGTACAAATGTACAACAGATTTTTTGAATTGTACAAACATTTTAAGGATTTTTTATATTTTTATATAAAAATTTAGACTAAATTAATGGATTTTAATAAGCCCCTGAAGATCAACGATGAAGAAAGTCTTTTTATGATGGTGGCTTGTAACAAAAAAATCGGCTACTCCAGTGACGGGGTAGCCGATTTCTATCATTGTTTTCTCTCTAGTGTTCTGCTATCAGAACTTCATACCGAAGGCAATCTGGATGTTGCCATTCTTGCAGTCACCGTCACCCTTAAACACATTAGTCAAGCCCATTGTGTAGCGTGCCTGAACAAAAGCGTTATCGGTTAGGTTATAGGTACCGCCCAAACCCAGACCGAAGTCAACGGTTTTGGTACCGTCCTTAAGATCATCAGTCCATTTTGCCTCAATGCTTGATGCTTTGCCCTTAGCTGTCATTTTGCTGTACACGTTGAAACCTACTTGAGGACCGAAATCGATGCTGAATGCGGGTGATACGTAG
>JAEEGL017189994.1_pt1 | contig 13069 bp, 16 predicted proteins | sample 9134231 | NCBI WGS metagenome assembly JAEEGL01 (sample SAMN16246548, study PRJNA631951) | gut metagenome | biome: gut microbiome; feature: rumen; material: fiber-attached | host: Bos | place: Iran: Karaj | collected 2018-10 | reverse complement strand
TGTCCACGAGCCACGGACATTAACGACCTTGGCACGATCCTGCACCGGCCCGCACCGTGTCCGCACATGGTGGACAGTTGGGATAATCCTGATCGCAATAAAAAGCAGCAGCCCGGCCACGGGATCGGCTCGGACTGCTGCGCGATCTCACTTGTTCGTGACTTGGTTGTAACTTGTTAGTAATTGACATGCTTATGTGAATTGGTTTATTTTAAAAATGCGCTTAGCGCAAAATAATTACTTCCGGGAGGTGCATAACATGGCACACGTATTAAATTCTTTATCTTTTTTTGAGCATTGGACAGCTGTCTTGCCCGATAGTCTGGATCAGTACACAGCTGACGCGGTAACTGATTGCATGGCTGCAATATGGTCATGCTTGTATCGCACGAGCGAGGCATATAAGTCCGGGGCAAGTCCTCTTAGCTCCAATATTAACATCAAGAATCGTGACATCATCAGTGCAGCAAGCGCAGTTATGTCAGACAAAAGCTTGTATCATATTTGCAAGTTGGAAGATTGCAGCCCGAAGCATGCACACGAGCTAACAAGACGGTTCACGGTGATCATCTTTCAGATATGCATATTGGTCGAGCAGAGACTTGAGCTCGAAGACATGGACAAAGATACAGACACGGAGGCAATTAGCTTTGATTTCTGACGAAAGAGAGATTGTTTACAAGGTGATTTTTAAGGTGTGGCGCGGATCTGAACGGGTCCGCGCTGTGCGCTATTTTTCGACATTGCGCGAGGCGTCGCAATTTGCTCGTGAATATGACTGGGCGGAAGTCAGGCGAGTCACGCGCAATGTGGCTGACATGATTATTGTCGGTAATCGTATATATGGGAGGAACCAATGGCCAAGAGGGTAACAAAAAGCCCTTTGACTTGGGGTTATGATTTTTATATCCCTTCGGAGCTCCAGCGCTTGCCTGAGAAGGAAATAAGGCGCGAATATACCAAACTGCGTGATATATTGCGCAAGCGATATGAACGCATGGCAGCAAGACCGGAATATAAGAACTTACCTGAAGTCAGAGGATATAAAGAGAGCGGAGGACTTAAAAAACTCCGCGACATTGAGAGCCGTGAGGAGCTTAACAGCCGTTTAATGTGGTTAGCTTGGGACATTGAAGAAGGATCAAATATAACAAGGATCGAAGAAGAACAGCGTAAGCGTGATGAGATCTTAGACCAGTTTGCGGATGATGACACGGACTATGGAGATCTGACAGACGAGGAAATTGCCGAAGTGAAAGAGCGCTATAACGAGGAAAAAGGCAAGTTTTGGCAGTGGCTTAAAGGCAAATATGACAATGCATACTTGCCACCGTCCGACATAGTAGATGAAACCATTGACGACATTATGAGCAATAAGAGCAACAATCAAAGTCGCAAAATTGTCTTCGGGCAATGGCGTGCAAACAAAAGAAGGGAGGCCGAGTATAAAATTGTTCGCGCATAAAGTACAATCCATAACGGGCGTTATTTGCCCGGAGTCACCGACGCTCACGCGCAAAAGGAAATCACCCACATGTGTATTAGATCAGATATTTACATTTGATATTGAGACTTCACTGGATGAAGAAACTGACGAGTCATTTATGTATATCTGGCAAATGGCTGCCGAGACTCCAAAACATGACATAGTTTATATGTTGGGAAGATCCTGGCAGCATTTCCGCGGGATCATAAACGAGATCAATAGCAAGCTGGAAGACATGGAAGCTGACATTATTTGTTATGTACATAACCTATCTTATGAGTTTGCTTTTCTATGTGGTGTCGTGCATTGCTCCGAGATCTTCGCAACCGGTCCGCATAAAGTCTTATTATTTGATGTCGGAAGAATACATTTTCGGTGCAGCTTTCAGCTATCCGGCCAAAGTCTTCACAAGTTTTGCGAGACTTGGAACGTGGAGCACAAAAAGCTGAGCGGTGAAGAATTTGACTATTCAGCAGTGCGTTATCCATGGACTCAGTTGACAGCACGTCAAGAGGAATATTGTGTTAATGATGTCATAGGCTTAATTGAAGCGCTCAGGGCGCTGCTGGCTTATCATAATGACACATTATTAACAGTTCCTTTGACAAAAACGGGCTATGTGCGAAGGGACATGAAAGAAGCCTTTAAGAAGGAAGACGAAAAATATAAAGAGCTCAGGAAGCGCGAGGAGCTTGCAAAGATCGCACATGAAGATGTTAGCGAGATCAGGAAGGCGAAAAATAAATGCTTTTCGTACTATAAACGCATGGACTTGCAGCCGGACGCGGACCTTTATAAGATCGCTAATGAAGCAATGAGAGGCGGCAACACACACGGCTCCCGTTTTTATGCCGGTAAAGTGGTCAAGAATTGTGCCGGACATGATCGCTGCTCATCTTATCCGGACGTGCTCATAAATTGTCAATTTCCAATAAAGCCATTTAAGCGTTTTGGCATTGCCAGCGCTGCCGATCTGGACAAATTGCACGCCAAAAAGGTCCCTTTTTTGGTCCATATAGCAATGCATAATGTCAAATTAAAAGAGCTCCGCAATCCGTGCCCGTATATACCATACGATAAATGTCAAAACGTGATAATACCATGGTTAGACAATGGCCGTATATTGACAGCTGACTACTTGGAGATATCTATAACAGATATAGACTGGCATATCATCCGGGATCAATATATCGCGGACGACATTATTGTTTCCGATTGCTGGACATCAAAATACGGCTTTATACCTGACTGCGTGCGTAAAGTCATTTTCAATTATTATAAGATCAAGACCGAATATAAGGGCGTGGAAGGTAAAGAAGACGAATACCGTATAAACAAGGAAAATGCAAACTCTTGTTATGGCATGATGGCCACAAATCCCGTGCGGCCGCAATTGGTATTTAACGAGCTGACGGGCGATTTTGATTTTGATCTTGATAATTATGATATTGCTGCTGAATTGACCAAGAATAAAAAGCGTGCTTTTTTGCCTTATCAATGGGGCGTTTGGACTACTGCATGGGCCCGCTATTTCCTCCAGTTAGCAATTGACGCGTGCGGTGATTATTTCATATACACCGATACAGACAGTGTAAAGCACGTCATAAATGATGAGATAGACGAGAAGCTTGCCAAGATCAATAGAAGCATATTGCGCACTTCTATTAATCATAATGCATATGCAAAGGACATACACGGTAAGACTCATTATTTAGGTGTCTACGAGCATGAAGGGAATTACTCACAATTCGCCACGCTGGGAGCTAAAAAATATATCTATCAAGACTGCAACGGACTGCACATAGTAATTGCAGGCGTCAATAAGAAGGTAGGCGCTCAGGAGCTCCAGCGGATCGCTGAGCAGTCCGGCATGGATCCATTTAAGCTTTTCGTGAATAAAGATCTCACATTCAAGGACGCAGGCGGCACCGAAGCAAAATATTTCTATCATCAGCCATATATTGTTATCCGTGAAGGTCACGAGCTGGAAATAACAAGCAATGTAAGACTAAAGCAGCACGAATATAAACTTGGTATCTCAGGCGAATATGACGCGCTGTTGTCGGACGATTTTGTGAAGTTCTTAAGTAGGAAGTTTATTGAAAATAATACGTTTGATAGTTTTTTGGAGGTGTAAAGGAATGGCAGATAAAGAAAAAGCCATAATAATGGCATACACAGGAGCGGCAATGTTGACCGGTGAGAAGTTTTCAATTTTTCACAAATACGTCGAGGATATTATGGGACGCCCGGTTTATACACACGAGCTCGCAAGTGAAGCCGTTTGGAATCAGATCAAGGAAAAAATCAAAAGCCGATTTTATTAAATTATGTAAGGAGGGAGACAACAATGGGTAAATATCTTGAAGCCGGTTGGCTTAACTTCGGTTATCTCGAAAAAATGCATATGAATTTTTTGTTTGCAGTCGGTGCCCGTGGTATCGGCAAGACATACAGCGCTATAAAGTACTGTATCGAACACGACATAAAGTTTGTTTTTGTCCGTCGTTCTGTTGTCCAGCTGGATTTTATATCGAACCCGGTCAGCCATGTATTAAGGCCATATTTGACCGATGTGGGCAAGTGGGACGCCTGCGAGACTGAGCCCATTAAAAACGTAGGCTATGTTTATAAGATCGATGGCGAGATAGTCGGAATTGGTACCAGCTTAAGCATGGTTGCTAATATAAGAGGTTTTGACGGGTCCGCATTTAATGTGATCATATTTGATGAGTTTATCCCGAAAAAGGGTGAAAGAGTCTTAACAGATGAAGGAAGCGCAATAGCTGACCTTTATGAGACTGTTAATCGTAATAGGGAATTAATGGGGCAAGATCCCGTGAAGCTCATATGTCTGGCTAATAGTAACAGTGGCAATAATCCAATGTTTAACTATTACGGGCTGACAAACCAATACGCGAATATGCAAAAGAAGCGCAAGGAAGTCTATATCAATCCTGAACGCGGCTGCGCTATTGTTCGATATGACGCTTCCCCGATCAGCGCGGAAAAAGCCAAAACAGCGCTTTACCGTTTTGCCAAGAATACGGCTTATTATGACATGGCTATTGATAACATTGCGGAAGATATAACCGAGTTCCACCAGGCAAAAGTTAATTTGTCAGAATATATACCAGTTGTCAAAGTCGGTGAGATCGTTATTTATAGGCATAAAGCTGAGCGGCTTTTCTATGTGACGGACTACTTAAACGGCACATGTCCGGTACTGGCAGGCGATGAAAAGGGATTTACAGTCTTCCGTCATGAATATTGGACACTTAAAGAACATTATGTAAAAAATCATATACAGTTCTTCCAATATTCACATGAATGTTATTTTAGGCTTGCATGCGGGCTTAAATGGTGATATTTTGGAAGTGCAACATATTTGTGTCCAATCAGTAAAGGAGTAAATTATGGGTATTTCAAATCTTAACAAAGGCACAAAATTCAATTTTCAGTATGATGGCAAGTCCATTGAGTATCTTAAGACTGAAGACTTCGTTAAGCGTTTTGGTTGCGATAAGGTTTTCATTCTGAGAGCTTGCCACATCAACCGTGGCGGACGTTATGGAGACTCCGCGACAATGATCGTCACCGAGTCCACTAATAGCCCGGCTATCGGTATCAATGCACCTTCTCACATGGTTGATCTGATCACAGAGATCCTTAACAGTAAGGAATATATTGACGAGATCGACAACCAGCGCGCAGGCGTTCAGGCGTACAGCTACACGGACCGCGATGGCGTAACAAGACATTCTTTTAAGTTTGTCGACATCTAATAACTTTCAGTAGTTAATCAATCCACACATTTATGTTGCTTCTCAGGACTCCCGGCAAACACCGGGAGTCTTTTTATATCTATAAATAGAACAAATATTTTATAATATGTCCTTATAATAGGACTTATCTATTGACTTTCTTTGATATTCATATTATTTTTAAGTTAGGACCGGGAGGGACTACGCAACTCCCGGAAGGAGGTCCGTGTTGGGGCGCCAACATAAAACCCGGTCCGCTTTTTAGGAGGTTAAGACACATGAATGGTGATCTTGTTAATATAATCAGTACAATAGGATTTCCTATTTTCTCGTTTTTACTTTGTGGCTATGCACTTAAATATGTATATGACAAAGAACGTCAAAGCCTTGACGAAGCTATAAACAAGATCGGTTCTTTAACAATGGCCGTGGAGCATAACAGCGAAGCAATAAGAGACTTAACTGAAAAGATGACCAAACATGATTGAATTACCTTTTAAGAACGGTGACAACACTTTTGTCACATTAGTTGACTTAAATATAAGAACGGGACCGGGCACACATTACCCGCTCCAGCCGCGCGAGAAGATGACCGAAGACGGGCGCAGGCACTCGGAAGGATCATTATTGAAATGCGGCACCCGCGTAACTGTCAAAGAGTTTATTGTAAATCCTTTTGACTCATGCGCATGGCTCAGGATCCCAAGCGGTTACATATGTGCCGTTGAAGGTAATAAACAATATATAAAGGAGACAGAAAGACTATGAACGCAAGTGAGATTTTGGAACTCGTAAGAGCAGGATATAGCAAAGAAGAAATTGAAAAGATGTCTACACCGATCCCCGACGGTGATGAGCATAATATCTCCTTGAATGACCCTGAACCCGCGTCGGATATAGCCTCCGAACAAGACAATAGCGACGCGGGTGACGGGGAAGGATCCCAAAACGACGATCAGGGCGAAGCAGTCGCAGCCGATCCGACACCGGAGCAGCTGCCAAATAACGCGAACGCTGCCGAACTGGAAGCAATAAAGGCACAGATAGCAGCCCAGACGGCTGACCTGAAGAGCCTGAAAGAACAGTTAATTGATAAGCGTATCAATGAAGGCACCGCAAAGAAAGAAGATATAAATATCTATGATATGTGGGCCGACACATTAAATAATTAATTTTAGGAGGATAAGACCATGGCAAATGACATGAGTTACAACCAGATTGCCGCGACACTTAATGCGATCAATACGCAGGTAACCGGCAAACAGACCATTGCCCCAGTTAATACAAGCGAATTTATTACAGTGGGCCAGACACTTTTAAAGACCGGATATGATCCCGTAATTAAGGCAATCAGCCAGATCATGCACAAGACGATCTACTCTGCTCGTAATTTCGACCCTAAGGTGGATTTCCTGCGTGTATCTAATGAGAGATACGGCAATCACGTAAGAAAGGTAAACTATCTTGATAGCGAACTTTCTGAAGATGTCCGCTATGATCTCGAAGACGGTGAGTCTGTTGACCAGTATGTTGTAAGATCTCCCAAGGTCGTACAGACAAATTTCTACGGCATTGAGACATATGAAAAGCAGCTTACAATCTTTGGTGACCAGCTGGACGCTGCATTTTCTAATCCGGATGAGCTCGGCTCATTCTGGAGCGGTGCGCTCACAAATGTCAACAATCAGCTCAACATGACTAAGGACACAACAGCCCGCATGATCATGGCTAACTTCGCAGCCGGTAAGATGGACAGCGACACTGCAAACGTGCTGCACCTTGTTACAATGTATAATGCCGAGAACGGTACAGAACTCGACAGTGAGACAGTTATGCAGCCTGAGAACTTCGATCATTTCATTAAGTGGCTTTATGCAACAATTCAGACTGTTAGTGATCTCATGACAGAAAGATCTGTGAAGTATCATATCAATCTGACGGGCAAGGATATCCCCAGACATACACCATATGCACGTCAGCGCATGGTATTGCTGGGCGGTGTGCTTAATAAGGTGACAACGGCAGTATTGTCCGCAGCCTTTAATGATGATAAGTTGAAGCTTGCTAAGCATAACAAAGTGAACTTCTGGCAGTCGATCAACGCGCCCAGCTCGATCAGCGTATCAAAAGCGAATGTTCTTGATGTTGATGGAACTATCAAGGAAACAAGCGCAGTTTCGAATGCGCATGTTCTGGGCATGATCTACGACGAGGAAGCAATGGGCTTCACTATCGTAAACCAGAAGACAACCGTGAGCCCCTACAATGCCCGTGGCGATTTCTTCAACCAGTTCTGGAAGGGTGCATATCGCTATTGGAACGACTTCACGGAGAACGGTGTTATTCTTTGCCTCGACTGATAACGTCAGTTTTCTGATTTCCTTTATCTTTGGGGCCGGCCGGTCGTGGATTGTCGGCCGGTCCCTTCCTTTATAAGGAGTTTAATATGGATATAAACTTTTATGTTACTTTCAATAAAGCCCGTAATAGTACGGCAAGACCCAGCGGCACACCCGTAACACTGACGGGAATACTTAAGGAAGAATGTTCTATCTATGAGCCCGTTGTAAAGATCGCAATGGATAATTTCAGTGTGGACGCAGCCCAGAAGCGCATAATTTATTTTAATTATTGCTATATCCCTGAGTTTGGACGCTACTATTTTGTCGTTGATAAAGTATATACATTAGGTTATTGGGAATTTCATTTAAGGTGTGATGTTCTTGGAACGTGGCGCACGGTAATCGGATCCAGCAACCAATATATAACGCGCTCAGGCGTACCCGGTGATGTTGACGACCCTTTATATGAGCCCACATTAAAGCCGTGGCTTGATAACAATATGCGAATTAATCAGATCTTTGATGACGATTATGTTGATCACACGCCCGGTGTTAATGATGATCTCGTGGGCAATGGAATGTATATAATCACAATGGCAGGTGCTCCGGATAATCCGACGGGGCAATTTGTCAATAACACATATGCACTAAACAAACGTGATTTTGAGGCTTTTCGAGCTGAGCTGTCAACCAGCTCATATACCGGCATTAGTGCCGATCAGGATGATTTAACTGAGAACGTTGCAAAGGTATTGATAAATCCTTTTCAGTATATAATTAACTGCTATTATTTGCCGATTTCAGAGTCCAGACTTCAAATAGATGGCACATGGAAAAGGATCAAATATGGATGGTATTCATTGAACACACACGGATTGTGTATAGAAAATCCTTTTGTCGTTAAGACAATGTATGACGGTCCGTTATTTAAACATCCTGACTATGCGACTACACATAAGAGAATGTATAATGACTCCCGTTGGATAAAATATTGGCTCGAATATATGATTATTGGCCGCATACCGATCCCAAATGACCCCATAATTGACGCGGACGCATTTTATATGTTTTATGTCATGGACCTCACAAGCGGTGATGTCACAATTATTGGCCAGGGCTCAGCAAATGGAAGTAGTACCGGTTTTGAACGTTTTGTAATTGATAGACAGAACTGGGGCATATCTATCCCGCTATCTTCTTATTTACGAGACCCGGCAAGCGTACAGAACAGTCTATTGAGCCCGATAAACACGGCCGCAGCAGTCGGCAAGGATCTTTTAACGCTGGATGTTTCCGGGGCTATTGACGACATCACAAAAGGTGTGACGCAAGCCAAGACAGCCGGAGCCCGTGCACAGGCTGCGCAGGTACAAAGCAAAGGCGCACCGGGTTCGTTTGCTGCTATGGGTTATCCCGGTGCCGGTATTGTTGCCCAGTTTTACAATCACCCGCACGGACCGGACGGCAGCGCGTTTTTGCCCAAAATCGGCAATCTGTCCTTAATGCAAACAACCGTGTCAGGCGTTGCAAATATACCGGGAACCACAACACCATCATTAATTGTGTGCGGTCAACCGGTCTTATACGAGAGCGGCACCACAGCCACGGGCGCACAGTGGTCACAAGTCGAATATGATGAAATAATGAGCTATATGCGGAGCGGTTTTTATTATGTCTGAAGATCTAACTTTAGCATTACAAGTCGGCCAGCGCATATGCTGGGACGAGACACACGGTTATTTTTTGAGAGGGTCCGAAGCAGGCAACAATGACGGACACTTAAATCCTGACGTCGATTGTTCTTATTTTGTCGGTTATTGTCTCCAGCAAGGCGGCTTTAACGTCTCCCCCGACTGGTATACGGGCACCATGATAACCACGTTGCGGAATTATGCAGGTTTTACCGAGCACATATATTATCCCGGTATGACATTGGTACACGGTGACATACTTGTTTATGATGAAGGCGGAGGCGCACGCGGTCATACATTCTTTTATGTTGAGAATATCTACGGCTATCTTGATAGCGACTGGGACACAGCCAGAGGAGACAACAAAGGAATAATAAGCCGTGGCAAGCTGGAGGCTGCCGGATCACATGGAAATACACAACCGGGAGACCAAGACAATGGGCACGGAGCACATACAGAAGTTTGGATCCATGCATTTAGCGAACCGGACGCAGCACATACATGGTATGTATACAGATGGCATGAGACTCCCGGACCGATACCGCCACCGCCACCGACACCGGGACCGACTCCGGGCAATATACCTTTATGGCTATTAATAAAGCTTATACGAAATAGAGAATACGGAGGATAATGCAATGAATAACGATTATATGTGGAAAGATATATACAATTCAACAATTGTATCGACTCCCAGCACGGTACATGTGAAGCAGTCCGGCTTGGCCAATTTCTTCAAAGACTATTTGCTTAAGAAGATGATGAGTCAGTTTATATTTAAACTGCCGAAGCGCTGGGACATTGACTTTTTTAGATACAATCTGTTTATGCGCGGCTATATTGGCGTGCTGGACACGGGCGCGGATCTTTATGGAGTAATCCCGCAATACGGTGCTTTAAGTGGCTATAATATATTTTATAGGCCAACACACTTGACAGTGGCTAATCCGTCGATCCCTAACACGCTGGAGCGTACAATTAATGTGGATTGTACCATTATCAAGCTCACGCCCAATTATAAAGGTATATGGGATATCATAGATTATTATGGTGACATGCTTGCATTATGCGCGGAGTCTACCGGCATTAACTTGATTAACACCCACTTGGCATATGTCTTTACAGCTGCAAACAAGAGCGCTGCGGAAGCCTTTAAGAAGCTTTTTGACAAGATCGCGAGCGGTGAACCCGCAGTTGTTCAGGATAAAAACCTTCTTAATGATGACGGGTCACCGGCTTGGCAGGCGTTTGAGCAAAACTTGAAGCAGGTATTTATTGCGCCTGACATTCTTTATTGTATGAATACAATAGAAGACCAATTCGACAGTCTTGTGGGGATCCCTAACGCACATACTGATAAGCGTGAACGCATGATCACGGATGAAGTCAACGCGAACAACGCAGATACAATGTTGCTGCGTGATATCATGTTCGAGTCTATCAACGAAGGTCTTGAAGCCACGCGCAAAATGTTCGGTTTTACGAGACGTAATCTTGATGTAAAATTAAGGTACGACGAGACGGGCGCACCGGAGGCAACACCAAAGGAGGGAGACAACAATGAGTCGTGATGTTTTTTGGTCCTTAATGGGCATGTATAACTACGATAATAATTTAATGGCTGATATGAACTATCCGACCAGCTGGAGCGAAGATGATAAAGAACACTTTTTATATGATCTTCTTGCCGAGACTGCCGAGCTGGAAGTTATATACAATGATCCTGCGATCATGCGCAAAATGATAGGACATTGGAGCGCACACCGTAAGCACATCTGGGACCATCTTATTGAGACTACACAATATGAATATGACCCGATTGCCAACTGGGACAGACACGAGACCGAGAGCCGCACAATTGAGCGCGAAGGGTCGGCCAGCGGGCAGGACAGCCGCACGACTTCCGGCAATAACACTTTGACGCTTAATAGAACCGACAAAGAGACCGGAAGCGGCACCACGGGAGGCAGCCGCAATAATGATGATACTTTCTCTCGTGATACAACCGACAATATCACTCACAGTGGCACGGATAGCACCACAAACAGCGTGAACGGTTTTGTTAATTCCACGACAAATGGCATGGCAGTACATGACAGATCTGACCTGCTTCACGGTGAAGCTGTTAGCGACGTCGGAACCATTGACGATACAATAACCAGACGCGAGACCACGACCGGCACCAGCTCCAATACGAACGAATTAAAGAAGACCGGCACGGAAGCAACACAGTCTTCAGGAACCGACGCGGGCACCAGATCGGACACGCACGAAGACACCGAGTCATTGACCCGTACTTATACCGGACGCGGAAATGTCGGAACTATGACCAGTCAGCAAATGATAAGAGAAGAACGCGAGATTGCAAATTTTGACATCACGGATGTCATTATTGAAGAATTCAAGAGACGTTTCTTGATATTAATATATTAATAGGAGGATAAAATAATGGGACTTTTCGAAAATTCACATTTTCCCTACACAAACTTTCACGAGCTTAATCTGGATAAGATCGTGGACGTTACCAAGGACGCCAAGGACACAGCTGACAGAGCTGAGACCAAGGCCGATCAGGCTGCGGCCACCGTAGGCACGTTTGACCAGCGTATTACTGCAAACACTGAAGCCGTGACAAATCTTCAGACAACTGTTGGAAACCATGAAGAGCGCATATCATATAACGAACGTATGATTGCTATCAATGGCGATCTGATCACAGCAAACACGACCCGTTATACGGTGCTCAATGAGAAGGTCAATAATCTTGACAGTGAACTTGACACCAAGATTCAGGAAGCTAACACGCGCATGGACGGCATTGACGTTGATGTTTCCCAGAAAAGCAGTGTTGTTGCTTTTCCCGGAACCCTTGATGCGGGTGTTCTTGTTGGTCGTATTTTGGTCAATGGTGAAGAGACAAAAATGTACGCGCCCACAGCTGGCAGCACTGTTGTGCGCGCTGTTGACGTGCCTTTTGATAAGACCGGATTAACTCCACCAATGACGGGTGCAACCGTTCAGGCTGCAATAAGTGAACTTAATAGCAAAATATATGATCAGGATTATCCGGACATATATGCCGATGGTGACGAATATACCAATTACAATGATAGTAACTTGAATCCAGACACATATGGGCCCGGAACTATTGAAGAGCAACTTAATTTCATTGCTAACCGTATCTATAACATGCACCGTGTTATGGAAAAAAATATGTGCTATGACAATGATGAAGACTCGATAAACCTTAACGGGTCTTATTATTCAGGTTGTTTTACTGGAGGACAAACAACACTATATATCATGATCCCATATAACAAAATCGTTAAGCGTTATGACGGATTTGTTAATAGTGCATATCACCCGGTTACAAATCCCATTGATAATCCTAATAACTATCAATGGACACTATCAGGCAAGATCACAGTGCGAGGCACTAACGGTTATATCCTTAATGGCATTGACCTTGCGAGCGCTTCAATATCTGCAATTAGTGTCGTTGCTGTTGAGTCCGGCATACAAATAAAAATAACAGTTCCGCAAGTAAGTGGAGGCCCTAACAACACCCCTGTTAATGCTTGGTTTAGTGATAACCCCACGTTATCATTCTCTAAAACCTAATATTACAATTTAATTACACATCATGCAGCAGTCCGAGCCGATCCCGTGGCCGGGCTGCTGCTTTTTATTGCGATCAGGATTATCCCAACTGTCCACCATGTGCGGACACGGTGCGGGCCGGTGCAGGATCGTGCCAAGGTCGTTAATGTCCGTGGCTCGTGGACA
>JAEEGL015681495.1_pt1 | contig 13069 bp, 3 predicted proteins | sample 9134231 | NCBI WGS metagenome assembly JAEEGL01 (sample SAMN16246548, study PRJNA631951) | gut metagenome | biome: gut microbiome; feature: rumen; material: fiber-attached | host: Bos | place: Iran: Karaj | collected 2018-10 | reverse complement strand
GCCTTTTACATGACCGCGAAGCCGGACCGTTTCGTCGAGACCCGCGGCCTGCTGCCGCGGCAGCTTGAGGCGATCTTCGGCTGCCACCGCAGCCAGTTCCCGCCCGGCTGCGCCGACGCGAAGAGCATTTCCCTGTATCTGCGTCTGCGCTCGGCGGACTTCGGCCTGCGCGCGCTGTGCGGCGCGGCCGAGGGCTTCCGCGTGCTCGGACGGACGCAGATGCACTGCCTGCCGGAAGCCGACCAATAACGCAGAACGGCAAGGAGACTGTCTCCGGTCTCAAAAGAATACGATATAGATACTGCAGAAACGAGCAAATCATTTCTGCAGTATTGTTTTATCGATTGCGGCAGAATATGGCGGTAGTATTGTGATATAGAATCAATCATTTTTATATATTACGCACAAAAGAACAAATCATTGACGGTTTTGCTGACAGGAAACGATTATACTGTAATCAGGAACGATTATGAAGAATAGAAAGTTTACAATCAGGAGAAAGCCCATCCGAGTTTTGAGGTCTTTTTTGTGGAGAATAACGGACACCCTTTTGGGAGTTTTTGTTGACATAACCTGTATTTTGTGATAGTTTAACTATGTATATCTATGCAAAGTTTTTACAGATTCTGTAAGTAAACGAAATAGATCTCCCAATAACAGTTTAAGCTTTAACTTTTGAATAATAGCAGATAGGAGGTGAGCAGAATGATAAACAAAGCAAAACGAATCCTGGCATTCTTTATTGTACTGGTTATGCTGTCCGGCATGATTGGGACGGATAATATCATGAAGCTCACCATCTATGCCGAAGACGCTGTCGAGCAGGTTTCGGCGGAGGAGCAGTCCGGCGAAGGGACCGCTTCTACGGAAGCGACACCCGCTCCGGCTGAGACACCTGTGCCTGTTGAGACACCCGCACCGGTTGAGACGGCTGCTCCGGATCCTGAACCAGTCGTACAGGGAACGGAGAATGAAAACGTCGGTACCGATACGTTGCCCGCAGAAGAGGAAACCACGGGGACAGAAAGCACGGCCGACGATTCGGCAAGGCAGCCTGTGGAGACAAAGAAGCCTGAAAAAGCAAAGACTCCGAAGGAACCTTATGACCATAAGGTCGAGAAGATCAAGGTAATTCCCGATTTGGAAATGAGCCTCTCCGGCATCCTGCCCGATACAGTCACCGTTCGATTCGAAAAAACAAAATACGAGATGGAGCAGGATGACAAAATCATCCTGTATATGGCTGAGATACATGTATACGATGAATCAGGAAAAGAGTTCAAGCCGACAGGTGAGATTACCGTCGAACTGAAAGGCGACCTGATCCGCAAGGCAATCGAACAGGAAAAGACGTTCGGCCTGATCGTTAACGAGAAGGACAAGGAAGCGGAGTTCATCAAGGCCAAGAAAGACACGATGACATTCCGCATCAAGGAATTCGATCTGTTCGTGCTCTATGAGCTCGTACCGGTCATCGATACGGAGACCGAAACGGCCGCTTCCGACGGACAGCCTGTCCAGACCGAACCGGCCACTACCGAAACAGAGACAGGTGCGACGGAAACCGAGCAAGACGTGACAGAGACCGAGACCGACGCGGCGGAAACCGAGACGGTAGTTCCCGAAGCTGAGAACCCTGTCTCCGAGACCGAGGAGCCTGAGGCATCTCCTGCACCGATCCTGTCGGAAGAGGAAGCAGAGGAAAATGACGGCGAAGAAGAGCCGGCAACAGAGCCTGCCTCCGACGCTGCTGAGCCTGAGAATGCTGAGGAAGACGAAGCAGAAGAGAAAGAGCTTTCTTACTGCTTTGCGAGTACCGAAGACGCACTTATGCTTCTTGCGTTTCTGACGGAACACGGGTTTGACTTCGAGTCGATCGCAGAGGTTCAGATTTCCGAGGGAGAAGAGACATCTGTCGAGATAGAGGAGTGCGAGGGCGACCGGAAGCTTATACCGACTGAGCACTTCGATCGGCTGATTCTTAATATTCTGATCGATGAGGAAACAAGCATCTGCGTGGTGCTTTCCTACCCCAGCGCGGAACTCGTCGAAAACACGCTGACTCCCGAGATTCCGGGAGAGGCGACCATGACGATCACGGGCCTCATTCCCGAAGGTTCGACAGCCGAGGCGACACCCGTTGAGGTCTCAATCGACGGAAACGATGCTCTGGCGGCCTACAATATCGATATCTTCGCACCGGAAACCGAAGGCGAAGAAATCTGGCAGCCTGGCGAAGGCGAGACCGTCACGGTGGAAATGTACGATCCCTCGTTTGAAGGTCTACTGTACGTCTATCATATGGAAGACGAAAACTCCGAACCGGAACTTGTCGCCTGCGTAGAAGCGAACGACGGCGAGATCAGTTTCGAAGCGGCTAGTTTCTCGGTCTATGTAATCGTTCCGGCTCCTGATCCAATCCCAGGCGGCGGCGAAATTGTACAGAATCCGAGCGAGCTTGCTCTGAATTACAGCAGAAAGTTTAAGCTGTCTGTCACGCAGAACGGCAGAGAACAGTATTTCAAAAATACTCTGAACGGGAACGGCGCTTTCGAATTAGGACAGGAAACAGATGCGGCTCTGTGGTCGTTTGAACCGACGGGAGAAGAGAACACTTACTATATCTCGACTGTTATCGGCGAAGAGACGTGGTACATGTTCAATACGAGCGGTTACCTGATGGCACTGAGACAGACGGAAAAGTCAGCGTTTGTGGCCATTCAGGGAACTACCGGACGTTTACGTCTGAAGCTGGACAGCGCAGGGGAATACCTTCAGTATTCCGGCCGCGGAAAAGGAATCAGGCTGCACGAGGACGTTAATAACAACGGATTAATCCGCTTCACCTATGCGGAAAACCCAGGAGTGGAAGGAGATCCCTACGAACTGGACGGCGTCTCCTACGGCCTCATGCATTATAGCGGAGAAACCTCTGCCTATGCCATGATGGCGGAGACAAAAGCAGTCGGCAGCGATACCCACCTCGCTTCCAAGTCTCTGCTTGTACGTCATGACCCGATGGACCAGAGCGGATTGCTCTACGTGTCGAAAGACAGCGACGCAACTCTGTGGACATTCCAGTGGATCGAACAGGATCTGTACTATCTGACCGCAGGAAACCAGTATGTTCGTATTCAGGGAGGCAATATCACCCTGGTGGACGAAGCGGATGCATACTGCCGGATTCGTGTTATACCCGGTACTGGTGACAGAGCCGGTAAAGTACGCCTTCTCGGCATCGATTCTTCGAGAGCGATTGGGTTGAGCAGTAACGCATCAAACGGCTTTGGAGGATCCAGTAATGGAGGCAACAGAGAATGGCTGAACCTGATGCAGCTCTCCTCCGTCTACGGAGACGCGGATTTCGTGATGTATTCCGCTGTCAAGGTCGGCGTCAGCGACACGCTGAATGTGACCAACGGCAAGCAGGTCGTGATCTATACCCGTGTGTGGAACGAACAGAGCGAGGCCTACGAGTTCTATGCGATCGATCATAACGGAGACCTTGTGCCCTGCTATGAGTCCGGTGAATCCATTGTCTGGATCGGATCACAGATCAATACGCTTCTTTGGAATTTCACGGAATACTACTATGCGGGCACAACGACACCCAACTATTACTATGAACTGCAAAATAATTATACAGGGAAATACCTGGCTCCCCAGATCTCAGACGGACAGATCATGTCCGACAGCACGATCGGCGTCAACCTGAACGGAAGACGATACGGAGACTATTACAGCACGATTTTGGCCTGGGATGACCCGCATTACGACTATGCTGGTCTGAAGACCGAGAATGGTCATATCGTTTCTTGCCCGGTGGCTCAAGCCGAAACTTTCTACTTTGCTGTGATGCAGATCAGTGAACAAGAGCTTACCGAGGTTGAAACGGTCGACCACCAGCCGCTTGGTCTGGTCATGAAGATGGTCGATTTCAACGGGACCATTGTTTCTGGCGGCTCAGGCAACTCGCCCACCACGCAGGAACAGCTCGACGTGATGGGAACACGGGTGTACTCGGAAGGAAACTCGCAACCAGGCTTGCTTTCAACTGAACTGGTGGGCGGCCCTAGCGGTTATCCTACGGCGACCAAAACACAGAAGAGCCTTTCCCAGCTCTTTACTCGTGCGACGGAGGTTAATCATCTCTTCATCCAAAGCATCTACGATGGCAGCGGATACTATGAGTTTGACAGTACGCAAAACTTTGCGCATCTTCTGAATAACGGCAACTTTGTAGTATATCATGAGCTCGGCTCGGTCAGCGGCAGCGGAGAAACCCGACAGCACGGGCAGTTTATGCCGTACAACACGCTCAAACCCGGTATCGCAAACAGTGCGAATCCCCAGAATCTGACGGATATCCTTGCACATCCGCTGTCGGACAACTATCCGCGCAAATACGAGACGCTGTACGGATTCAATGAGCCGGACGATCATTACTTCGGCATGGAGATCGAAGGACACTTCATGATGACGCCGAACGGATATGACGCCTGGGGTCACGATATTGTCTTTGAGTTCGTTGGCGACGACGATTTCTGGCTGTATGTTGACGGACAACTGGTCATCGATCTGGGCGGCATCCACAAAGCGCTGGCAGGATCGGTCAACTACAGTACCGGCAAAGTCATAGTTAACGGAACCAATACGACTCTGTACGAACTGTTCGGAGAGCACTACGCTACTAAGAATCACCTTGAGCTCGATGATCCTGAGGTGACGGCATACCTCAACGGAGTTTTCACCACCAAAACAATAAACGGTGAGATCTGCCACGTTTTTAAAGACTACTCCACCCACACGGTCCGTATCTTCTACATGGAGCGAGGCGCCGGCGCGTCGAACCTCCGCATGCGTTTCAATCTCGCTACGGTGACGCCAGGTCAGGTTCTGCTTAGCAAGGAAATCACCGGGACGGACAAGCAGGATTACGCCAGCGTGAAGTTCCCGTTCCAGATCTACTACGACAACGGAGAGGGAGAACAGCTCCTGCAGCCAAGACAGAATCAGGCTACCAGCCGGTGGAATGTAGTGTACCAAAACAGCTCGGAGCCTGTCGAATATGCGGCGTCCGTTGAGATCGATCACGTCACATATACGGACGTATTCTATCTCAAGCCGGGACAGACCGCCGAGATTAAAATGCCGGACGATACGGTGACATACCGGATCCGGGAATGCGGCGTCAACACCACAATTTACGATCAGGTCACGTTCAACGGAGAAGACGCCATTGAACTTAAACCTGAAGGGACCAGCGAAACCTCGTCCTATTTTACCTCCTCCGCCACCCGGGAGGAGAGGGCGAGCGTCACCTTCAGCAATCACGTCGATCAGTCCGCACTGCGTACGCTCCTGATCACGAAAAAACTCTTTGATGAAGCAGGCAATCCGCTCAGCGCCGAACAGGATAACACTCCGTTCCAGTTCCGCTTGTATCTGGGAGAGGACCTGTACCGTCAGGGTATATACTATGTTCGGGATCCGGATGGCAACTACTGCTATTATGACAATAGTGCGGGAGGATTCGTCTCTTCTGGTGAAAGCAACTTTGAAAACCTTTCTCCAGCGCAGCGCCAACAGGCAGAAGCCCAGAGTTCACCGAACGGAGCCATTTCCAAGATCATGGCCGGCTACAGCGTGGAAGTCCGGGATCTGCTGGTTGGAACCAAGTTTTCTGTAGAGGAAAGGTTCAGCGACAACCCGCTGGGCTACGATCTCAGGACATGGACGGAGATCGATGGCCAGACATATTACGGCTATAAGCGCGTGGAAGGCTCCTACATTATTGAACCGGGCGAAAAACCGAACGAGGGCGTGATCCGCGACAACAGCAACCCGCACATCGAGGTCCACAACCAGCGCGGCTGGGGCATCCGGGCCGAAAAGGCATGGTCGGATATGGACGTTATGATGGTACACGACGATGTGTGGTTCGCAGTGTTTGTCGACGACAGCCTGACTCCGCTGGAAGGCACGCTCAAGAAGGTCGACGCCAACAACTATACGAATTATTACTTCCCCTCGCTGATTACCGATACGAACTTTCAGCAGTATCAAGTCCGAGAAGTCAAGGTTGATCTGAGTGATCCGAACCATCCGGTATTCCTCGGTGTCGTTGCAGAGAATACGGAACAGATCGAAATCGGCGGAACAGACAACACTGGACAACACGTGGACAATCTGTATACGGTCTCCTACAGCCAGGGGACAGCGACGGCATCCGTTTCCAACAGTCCGAACAAAATTCGTAATATTCGCACGGACGTTGTGACGAATACACGCGTGGGCGGCCTGCAGATCTATAAAACAGATTTGAACGGAAATGCTCTTGAAGGGGCCGAATTTGAGATCAGGCAAGGAGACACGACCATCGGCATATTCAGTTCTGATGGAGACGGTCTGGTGACGACTGCCTATCTCGATAACGGCAGCTACACGCTTCGTGAGACAAAGGCTCCAAAGGGATATCAGGCACTGGTTGAAAGCCTGTCGATCACGGTCAATTCCGGGAACTTCACGATTTTCGCAAGTGACGCAGAGGCCTTTGAATACGATGAAGAGCATCATCAGCTGACAGTCAAAAACATTCCCATCACGCTCCAAGTCGTCAAAGTGGACGGAAGAGGCGACCCGCTGGAAGGCGCACACTTTGCCCTGTACAGACAGGTGCAGGGAAACAACGGGCCGCAAAAGGATTATAGGCCGCTTTTCGGCTATGAGGATATCGTCAGCGGAAGCGACGGTATTCTGCCGGGAGTGAACATTTCCCTCGACGTTAAGACCTACTATCTGACGGAGACGCAGCCACCGGATGACTATGAGCTTCCCGACCCGGTCAAGGACGTTTGCTTCACGATCGGAAGTACGGGTATCACGATTGAAACGAGCTCCGACTTTACAGGTTCGATTCAATCGGAGAGACTCAATGTCGGTGAAGCGAATGAGCATATCGCCTACACGATCAGAATCGTCAACACGATGGAAGTCTTTCCCGCCCCGTCCGGATTTAAGAGCACTACAAAGCCGTACGTCGGTATGCTCTTAATGGGCTTGGCGATTGGCCTCGTATCTTTCCTGTCTCGCCGCCGCCGAAAGGGCGAAGAGACGACAGAGGAAGGGATGAGCGCCTCAACTGATCGTGAGGACAGTGTGTTAAGGCGAGCTCCACCCGGAGAAGAGAAGATGTCCTCGGACGGAAATCCGCTTTGCCGTACAGGACCTCTGGAGATGCGGCTGCATACATCCAGAGGGTCTCCCTCACATACAGAAAAAGAAGAGAAAACAGGAGATAAATGGAAGGAAGCTTTACCGATTATGAAGAACCTTAAAGCATTAGGAGCCCTGCTGCTCGTCGTTGTCATGCTCATGTCGCTGACGACCGCCGCCTTTGCCGCAGGTGTGGATCTGGGTGATGGCGAAGATAACAGCACTTTGGGTGTTGCAGGTGAGTTTACCGATTATGATGAGAGCAGCCCCAACAACACAGGTGAAGGCAGCAAGCAGACGCTTGTCAAATCCGTCAACATCAAGAAAGAACTGCTTTCCTTCAATGCAACCAGTCCGACGGTCTACGCCCCAGCGTTCACGTATACCTATACGGTAACCCCGGCAACAGTTACGGGGCTGACCGTTACGGACGCGGCGGCGAAGCATGCATCAAATGCGGCTGTCACAGTGCCTGTCAAGGCCGGTATCACAACGGGCCTTGTAGTTACCGGTACAGAAGCAGGAGAAGCGGGTTCTGCGACAAGCGCTGTCGGAACACTCGTCTTTACGAATAATACTGCTTTGACAAGTTCAGCCGACGGAACAGGGAATGGCGTGAACACCTATGACATCAATCTGAACTTCAGCGGTGTTACGTTCCCCCAGACAGGTGTATATCGTTACAAAATTGCAGAGACTCTGGCAGGCGATTTAACGTACGATGGCATCGATGTGAAGGACGGAGGGGCCAACACTCTGTATTTGGATGTCTATGTTGACGGCACACCGGCAATCTACGGTTATGTCTGTATGACTGAAAATGCTTCCGTGGATCCTGCCACTACAACCAAGACGAACGGCTTTGTTAGTGATGGCGAAGGGGCAGGGGCAGATTCCTACTACACCTATGACCTGACCATCAGCAAGGAAGTTGTCAACGATAACTACGCTAAAAACAACATCGCGTTCCCGTACACGGTCATTTTCAACAACAACGGGAATTTCACCACGGACTATAAGATTACAGAAACGGCAGCTGCCGGTTCAACAGGTATCGCCCCCGCTGCAGGCGCTCCGACTTGGAATGGTGTTGCACTCGTCAAGCATGGGGCAGGTATTACCTATACCGGCATTCCTGCGGGCGTTGACGTCGATGTCTATGAGACCAACATCTCAACGGGTGTGATCTACAGTGTAGAAACAAGTGTCAACAACGGTACTCCCGTTCTGGATGCCAGTGTGACCTGGGGAACAACGCCGGCAGATGTTGTGGCGCAAACGAACAAAAAGGACTACGAGTCCACCAAAGCAACTGTGGACACTACGGCGACCACTGCTGTGACAGCGGGCCAGACGCTTGCCATCACTAACACGCTGGTTACCATCTCTCCGACCGGTATCACGCTTCGTGTAGCGCCGTACGCGCTCATGCTCGCCATCGGTGTGCTTCTGCTTGTCTACTCCCGCAAACGCAAAGCCAAGGTGGAGGATTGATCCAGTCCACGCTTTTGGCAGCAACAATCATACGGGAAGAAAACTCTGTCGGGCGGTCTGAAACAGGGCCGCCCGACAGGAAAACATCGACCCATGCGGTCGATGCATCCGCCGCGGAGATCTCACGGCGGATGCATGAACTGCATGTGCCATGACAAACAGCAAATGAGCTTTCGTAGTCCCCGCCCGCAGCAGGCATGCGGCGGCAGAGATATGAGAGGGTTATATGAACATGTTGACCAAGAATAAACAGGTGAATGACGCCAAGGCGCAGGATGATCAGCGTTCCGAGAATGCCGCTCTGACAAAAAAGATCCGGCGCGCAGAGCAATCTGTGAAGGATTATCAGTTTTTTGTTCTGCGTCTGGTGATCCTCCTCGTTGTGCTGTGGTTTTTGTTTTTCGTGATCGTCGGCGTCACACATATGCCGAACGCAGATATGTACCCGCGCCTTGACTCGGGCGATTTTGTGCTTTTTTACCGTCTGGATAAAGACGTGAAGGCGCAGGATGTCATTGTCATCCGAAAAGAAGTGCCCGCCATGGAAGGAAAGCATCTCTTTATTTGCCGTGTGGTCGCCGTAGCCGGAGATACGGTCGAAATAACCGAGGATAACCGGCTGCTCATCAACGGCAATTCGGTTGTGGAACCCAACATCTTTTACACGACTTCCCGCTACGAAGGCTATACCGAATATCCGCTGACGCTCCAGCAGGGGGAATGCTTCGTTCTTGCGGACGCACGCAGGGACGGCACCGACAGCCGGTATTTCGGCCCCGTCTCAAAGAGTGAGATCGAGGGAACGGTTATTACGATCGTTCGAAGGAACAACCTGTAACCAATACACACAGATCCAAAGACCATAATATATTGGGCGAAAGGAGGCTTGACGCAATGGACGACGAACTGCATAACCCACAGCCGCACGGCGCATCGACCAAGGCCGATGTGACGGCGGTACTCTCGCATGTCAGCGCCACGGGAAACACAGTCCTGTCTCTGCTGTCGGGCCTGCTGGCAGCCGTTCTGATCCTGTATTCCGCGATCGTTCTGTATGATACTTTCGCTACCCAGAGCAGCGCCGCCAACACCCCCTACGCCCTTCTGAAATACAAACCGACGGAGCTGATCGACGACGGTGCGGTTCCTTCCTCCGGCAGTGAGACGCTCGCGGCCATCAACCAGGATTACCGTGCCTGGCTGACTCTATTCGATACCAACATCGACTATCCGGTGATGCAGGGACCGGACGATGTCTACTATGCCACGCATGACATATACGGCGATGTCAGTCCGACGGGCTCGATCTATCTGTCCGGAGGCAACTCAGGGGATTTATCAGATACGTACAATGTCATTTACGGCCACCACATGGATAACCAGGCTATGTTCGGCGGACTGGATCCATTCCGGGAACAGGCATATTTCAACAGTCACCGGGACGGAACCCTCGTATCCCAGTCGGGCATTTACGGGCTGAACGTCTTCGCGGCGATCGATACGGACGCCTATGTGGAGGAAGTCTATACGCCCGGAGACCGTATGGACGAGGTGATCTCCTTCCTTCGTTCGCACTATTCTTCCAGTGACGGAAAGACTACGGTTCATATTTTCGATGAAAGCGCCCTGGAAAACGCGGAGAAGATTGTGGCCCTGTCCACCTGTGCCGATGCTAAGACCTTCGGCCGGCTGGTCGTCTTTGCCACCATGACGCGCCACAACTATCTGACGCTAGATGCGGAAGGCTACAAAGGTGTTTTCGACAACGCTGCCCATGGACCCGGCAAAATCGAGGTCAATTACCCCGATGGAACGAGCTTTTTCTACAGTGAGGACAACGGCGTTACATGGAAGGAAGGACTGCCTTCCATCAAGGACGTCGGAAAGAAAGAAATCCTGCTGCGCGCGGAAAATCCGATCTACGGGACCGCAACCACGAGCATCACGCTCGAGGTCACGCCGAAGCCGCTGACGATCCGGGTATTGGACAAGAACAAGATCGTCGGTACCGCAGACCCGAGGTGGGAAGTCGCGCCTATCACAGGCATCCTGGACGGATTTGTTCCGGAATATACCCTGCGCCGAACGAATATCGGTGTTGAAAATGTAGGTACATATCCCAATGTGCTGGTTGCCGAAGGAGCAAGACTGCAGGGCAACTATTCCATCACGTTTGTCCCCGGAAACTTCACCATCACTCCTGCGAACCAGCTGGTGCTGTTTGCCGATGGATATAATGGTGTATACGACGGCAATCCTCACGGCCCGGCCCGCGTGGAAGTCAATCTGCCCAACGGAACAACGATCGAGTACAGTGTTGACGGAGGCGTGACATGGAGCCGTGAGATGCCCCAGATTACCAATGTGGGCACGGTCAATGTGGTGGTTCGGGCGACGAATCCCAATTACGTCACGGTCACAAGAAACATCGTTCTTCAGGTTACACCTGCACCCATCACCGTAACGGCCAACGATGCCTCCAAACGGGAGGGGGAGGATGACCCAGCCTTTACCGCTGCTGTTGTTGGCTCCGTCGACGGCTTTGTCCCGGTTTATACGATCAGCCGCCCGGGCGCCGGCACCGATGAGGAGCAGGGCTCCTATACGGATGCGATCGTGCCTGCGGGCGAGACGTATCAGGGCAACTACATGGTGACCTTTGTCCCGGGCACTTTCACGATCACCGCTCCTGCTGAAACGGTTGACGATCCTAAAGCGCCTCTGTCTCCGTTTGCAGCTCTCTTCACGCCGAAGATCGGCAACGGTACGCCCGCCTGGGCTCTCGTGAATCTGATCTGTCTGATTGTGACGGTGTATCTCTTCGTGCCGCTGTTCCACCTGAAGGCCAAGTACGGCCGACGCCGCAAGATGGAAGAATACAACGGGGAAAAATGCACCCTGCAGAATGCGGAAAATCTGACGGAGGAGCAGCGCGCGGAGCGCGATCGGATCTTCGATGACGCGATCGAAGAGAAATCGAAATCCAGCGATGCGGCCGGCAGAGACGATATCACGGAGGAGGACTTCGGCAACGCGGTAGAGAGACTCTATTACCACGTTAAGAAATTTGCTTCCAGATTCCGTCTCGGTTTCGGACTGGAAATCGTGGACGTGATCGCGGCAATCGTGGCGTTCATTCTGACGGAGGATATGCGTCTGCCAATGATTCTTGTTGACAGATGGACCCCGTTGATGATCCTGTTGCTGCTGATTTGCTGGATCGTGGACGTTCGCCTGATGCGTTATCGTGACCAGAAGGAGGACGGCGGAACCGAAGGAAAAGAAAAAGCCTCGTAACGGAATCGGGGATATCCATTCGGCGAATGCCAAAACAAACCGGAAAACTTAAAAACTTCTTTTACAGCAAGGCGCCCGGCTTCCAAGCCGGGCGCCTGTTTCTGTTATATGGTTTTTTATCCCTCTCGCCTGTTCAACGCACGCAGGATGCCGTAGATCGCGCCGTACAGGACACCGGCGATCGGCCAGACGATCCAGGTGCTGTCCCAGCGTCCCGAGAGGAAACTCCAGGCGAGATAACCGGCCGTGACGAGCATCCAATAGGTCCCGGAGATCCAGCCGTATCGCTTCTCGGCGGCCTTGGACTCGCGGCTGTAATCGTCCTCCTCGAGGAGCTGGCGGAAACCGTCCCACACGACGGAGGAACGGACGATCAGCAGTACGCCGACGGAAATGACCGCGAGCAGCAGGCAGAGCGCGATCACATGAGCGAAGCTGTCTTCTCCGAAAAGGAAGATGCTCAGAAACAGGGGAAGTACGGCGACGACGCACAGGACGATGCCGACGGTGAGCTGGCGGGAGAAAGCCGGGCGGAACTTCTCGCGGCGGTCGCGCACCATGCCGTCCACGCCGTAGAGCGTGTCAATCGGCTCTTTCTCCAGGTATTCATACTGGCTCGAACGCAATCCGCAGGTGACGAAGAGCGCCACGGCGCAGCCGACGAGCACGAACAGCAGCGCCAGACCGAGACCGACAGCCTGGGATTCCGTCAGCGCGACACGACCCGCCTCCTGTGCGCCGGCAAGGAGAATGAGCAGGATGGGGGAGAGGATGCAGAGCATGACGCCGACGGCGATGCGGGCGGCGTTCTGCTCGCGCATCTGCAGGAAGGACGAGGCCTCCTCCATCGACACGGTGCGCAGATCAAAGTCGCTCTCGGCGACCGGGGTGATCTCCGGCTGCTCGAGCTCGTCTTTCAATAAGTAATCGGTGCTGACGCCGAAAAGCTGCGAAAGCAGAACGATGCGGCCCATATCGGGCACGGACTGCGCGCTTTCCCATTTGGAAATGGACTGGCGGCTCACGTCCATTTTCTCCGCCAGCTCCTCCTGCGACCAGCCGT